>Ga0079224_100001199_pt1 | contig 28985 bp, 27 predicted proteins | sample Stecom2015_FD_80414 | JGI IMG/M metagenome (GOLD analysis project Ga0079224, IMG submission 80414) | Agricultural soil microbial communities from Utah to study Nitrogen management - Steer compost 2015 | ecosystem: Environmental > Terrestrial > Soil > Agricultural land | place: USA: Utah... | reverse complement strand
ATGTCTTCCTTGGGAAAGCCGTAGATGCGGGCCAGGTCTTCCCGCAGGGCGTCGGTGACGGCTTCGTCGTACCGGTGCAGCTCCAGCCCGGCCCAGGCGGCGCGGATCTCCGCCATGATGTCTTCCGGGAGGGGCGCGTGGCGCTCATTTTGGTTCAGCAGCATGGCTTTCTTCATCCTTCCCCGCCTCCCCGGCCCTTTCCCGTGGCCTCCCCGGCGTCACGGCCGGGGCCGGTCCCGCTGTCACCCTCAGGGACCAGGGCCGAGAGGCGGGCCGTCAAGGAATCGGCGTGGGCCCGGAGGCCTTCCCGCCGGGCCAGGTGGGCGGCGGCCTCCCCGGCCGCGGCCAGGGCCGTGGCACTGCCGGCGAACACGCTGCCGGCCCGCAGGAAGGTGGCCACCGTCAGCCCGGCGGCGTACCTGGCGGTGCCCCCCGTGGGCAGGATGTGGTTGGGGCCGGCGGCGTAGTCGCCGAAAGCCACCGGCGCCCAGGGACCCAGGTACACGGCGCCGGCATGCTGCACCAGGGGCAGCAGATCCCAAGGCTTGTCCACATAGAGATGGAGATGCTCAGGCCCCATAGCGTTGGCCAGATCCACCCCTTGGGCCAGGTCGCCGTTGACGACGGCGGCGCCCCGGGCCAGGGACTGGGCCAGCACCTCGGCATCGGGGCTGCCCTCCTCCTCCAGCCGGGCCAGCTTTTTGCGCAATTGGTCGCGCACCGCCGTGACCAGCCGGCTGCTGGTGGTCAGCAAGACCACCACCGAGTCGGGGCCGTGCTCCCCTTGGGCCGCCAGGTCGGCGGCCACCCAGGCGGGGTCGGCGGTGTCGTCGGCGACCACGGCGATCTCGCTGGGCCCCATGAGCCCGTCGATGCCCACCTGTCCGTAAACCAAGGCCTTGGCGGCGGTGACGTAGGCGTTGCCGGGGCCCACCACCAGGTCGCAACGGGGCACGCTGGCGGTACCGTAGGCCAGGGCGGCGATGGCCTGGGCGCCCCCCACCTTGACCACCAGCCGGGCTCCCACCAGGTGGGCCGCCCCCAGGATCAAGGGGTCCACGGTGCCGTCGGGCCTGGGCGGCGTGGCCAGCACTACCTCGGGTACCCCCGCCACCCGGGCCGGAATGCCGGCCATGATCACGGTGGACGGGTAGGGATGCCGCCCGCCGGGCACATAAATGCCCGCCCGGGCCACAGGCCGCATCATCTGGCCCCACCAGCCCCCGTCGGGGGCGGGCTCCATCCAGCTGCGGGGCCGGGAGCGGCGGTGATACTCTTCGATGCGGGCCGCCGCCGTCTGGAGGGCCGCCTTGTCGGCGGCGGGCAGGAGGTCCCAGGCGGCCGCCGTTTCTTCTTTTGTAATGAACAGCCGGTCCAGGCGGACGCCGTCAAACTTCTCCGTCAGTTCCAGCAGGGCCCGGTCGCCGGCTTCCCGCACCTGCCGGATGATCCGGGCGGCCTGCTCCACCACCGCCGGGGGCAGGCCGGCAGGCCCCGTTTCGTCGCCGGGGTCGGCCTGGGGCCCGAAGCGGCGTCGGAATTCCTCAGGGGTGCAAAGGGGCAGCAGATCGTCCTGCTGCCAATCCGTCGCTTCTGGCTGCAGGGTGCTCATTTCTTCTCCGCCCTCCCTCGCCGGGCAGCCACCTGGCGGCCCGCTTCCCGGAGCCGTTCCACCAGGGGCCACAACTGCCTGGACGTGGTGGCCCGCAAGGCGGCGGCGTTGCCGATGAGGCGGGTGGTGATGGCCGCGATTTCTGCCACTTCCACCAGGCCGTGGCGCTTCAAAGTGCCGCCCGTTTCCACGATGTCCACCACCCCGTCGGCCAGGCCCAAGGCAGGGGCGATTTCCACCGAGCCCCGCAGGGGGATGATGGTCACCGCCCGGCCCAGGCTTTGAAAGTAAGCCCGGGCAATGTTGGGCAGGCCGGTGGCGATGCGCAGGGGGCCCCGCCCCGGCGCCAGCAAGTCGGCGGCGTCCCCGGCGGGGGCGGCCAAGGAGATGCGGCATTGGCCGATGGACAGGTCGGCCAGTTCCTGCACATCGGGCCCGGGATCCCGCTCCATCAGCACGTCCTTGCCCGTCAGGCCCAGCTGGGCCACCCCGGCAGCCACATAGGTCAGCACGTCGGCGCTGCGCACGATCAGCACCCGGGGCCCGCCCGGCTGCTGGGGCTCCACCAGGAGCAGGTCCTTAGGGGGGTCCCCTTCCACCAGCCCCGCTCCCCGCAGCACCTCCCAGGCCGGGGCCAGCATGCGGCCCTTGGCTACGGCGATGGTCAGGGGCCGCTCGCCGTTCTTACTGGCCAGCATCGGTCATGACCTCCCCAGCCTGGCCCCGGATCCGGCCGGCCGCCGGGGGCGGGGCCGGGTGGTCCATCAGACTGCGCAAGACCCGCCGGCCCAAGGGAGAGCCGGGCTCCACCTGATGCAGGCCTTTTTCGTCGGCAACAATTACTTTTATAGAAACCTCAGAGGCGCCTGCCGCCGTGCCGGGTGCGGCCTCCCCTTCCGGGGCCGCCTCTTCACCCAACTCGTCACCGGTCAAAGGCAGCAGCACTGCGCTTCGACCCTTAGCCCGGAGGCGGGCCGCCTCCTCCCAGGCCCGGCGCAGCACCGGCCCTTCCCCTCGGGCCGCCACCACGTAGTCGGGTCCGCCCGGCAGCCGGTCGCCGGCGGCCTGGGTGAGAATGTCCAAATCCAAGGCGAAGCCGGCCGCCGCCACGGGAGTGTCGAAGGCCCTGAACAGGCTGTCGTAGCGGCCGCCGCCGGCTACCACCTCGTCACCCCCGGCCCCGGCAGCCACCACCTGAAACACGAAGCCGTCGTAGTAGCCCAGATCCCGCAGCAGGCCCAGGTCCACCAGGGGAGCCGGGCCGCCGGCCAAGGCGGTCACTTCCTCCAGGTGGGCCAGGATCGCCGTCACTTCATCTTTTTCCGGGCCGGCGGGGATGCGGGCCAGGCGCTCCCCCACTTCCGCCAGGGAGCCCCGGAAGGTGAGCCAGCCCCACACCTCTTCCGACAGGGGCGATTTCACGGTGGTGTTGAGGATCATCTCCAAGGTGACGAAGTCGCCCCGGGCCAAGGTCTGGACCAGGCGGTCGGCAAGGGCCTCGGCGCCGGCGTCGACATCGTCCGCATCGTCCACGCCGGCGGTCCGGGCAGCCAGGGCGGCGATGGCCCGGGCGATGCCCACATGGTTGATGATCACCGTGGCCTCCAGCCCCGGCACCGCCTGCAGGGACTCCCAGGCGGTGGCCAGCACTTCGGCGTCGCCCGCCGGGCCGGAGACGCCCAGGAGTTCCGCGCCCACCTGCCGCAGGCGCCGCCACGGCCCGCCCATGGACCGGTACACTTCGGTCTCGTAAGCAACCCGCACGGGTTTGGAGCGGGGCCAGGTGCCCTCCAGCCACAAGGTCAACACGCCCAGGGTGGCGTCGGGCAGCAGCAGGCGTACATCCCCGTCGGGGCCGATGAACTTGCAGCCTTCCCCGGCGAACCGGTGCAGCGCCGGGCGCAGTTCCTCGTAATCCAGCCACGGGGGCAGGGCCTGCTCCTCGTAGCCCCAGCGCTGCAATACCTGCAGGACCGAGCGGGCCAATTCCCGCCGGGCCCGCGGCACAGATGTCGTAGGCGACCACATGGCCTTCCTTGCCTCATCTCTTTAGTGTGATAAAGCAGTAAAGTATTAAAGCAAACTATATGGAAGTCTACAGCATGGCTTATGGGGCGTCAAGGGCCACAGGTGAAAGGTAATAATTTGCGCCTGATACCGATGAGGAAGGTGATGGAAGGGCGCAGGCAAGATAGTCCTGCCGTCAGGAGGAATCGCCGGGGCTGCCGGCCCCATCCAAATCGCCGGAGGCATCGGAATCAGCAGGGTCGCCGGCCCCCTGGGCCTGCTTATCCCGCTCCGCCAGGCGCTCCAGGACCATGACGTAGCCGTCGGCGCCGTACTCCAGGAAGCGGCGGATCCGGCTGACGGTGGCGCTGCTCATCCCCGTGGCCCCTTGAATCTCCTCGTAGGTGGCGCCGGCCGCCAGCATTTCCGCCGCCCGCAGCCGGTGGGCCATGGTGCGGATCTCGCCGATGGTGCACAGGTCATAAAAAAAACGGTAGCACTCCTCCCGGTCCCGCAGGCCCAGGATGGCGTCAAAAAGCCGGTCCACCGCCGGGCTTCTCAGCCGTTCATATGCCATATCTCATCCCCCCGGTGTCCCGGCATCTTCTCCCCGAACCGCCGTCTCATCCTCCAGGCGGGAACCCGTCACGGCCTTAGCCACCCAATTGGGCCGGGAAGGCTCCTCAGCCTTGGCGGACTCGTCCACCCGGGCCACCCGCAGGGCGCCCATGCGCTCCAGCACCGACAGGGCCGACCCCGCCGCCCCCGGCTGGTCAAAGGTGAAAATAGCCAGCAGGTGACCGCCCAGAACATGCTTCATGAAGCCGTCTACTTGATGGCCCGCCAGGCCCCGTTCCGACAGCAACCGGCGGAAGTCGCCCTGGGAGGCGATACTCCCCTCAGAGTTGTCGGCGGCGGCGTTGGCGCCGGCAGCGCTCCCGGCGGCATTGGCGCCCGAGGCTTTGGCCCCTACGGCGTTGGCACCGGCGGCATCCCCGTGCATCTTAACCTCATTCTCCACCCGCCGGGCGGCGGTCAGCACCGCCCGCGCCAGGGGCACATCGGGGCTCAGTTCATCCTCGCGGCCCATCTGGGCGCTGATAATGATGCGCTGGAAGGAATGACCCGCCCGCTTCAGCACCGCCGTCGCCCTGTCGATCAGCTTGCGGTCGTGGAACAGACCCATGGCGATGGACATGCTTCAACCCCCATTGCCGTCGTCTGCCAGTGCCATCCGGATGACTTCCCCGGCCGGCGGCAGCAGCCGGTACTGGTGGAGTTGGTCTACCGGCACCCAGGCTGCGCCGGCGGCATCGCTGCCCGGTCGCAAGCGTCCTCCCCGATAAGAGGCCTCATAGTACAAAATCAAATAATGGAAAAGAACGTCGCCGTCAACATTTTTTTCAATGGCGTCAAATACATGCAACAAGCGGCCGGGGGTCACAGAGAGGCCCGTTTCCTCCATAACCTCCCGTGCCAAGGCGGCGGCCACCTCCTCACCCCAGCGGATGCTGCCGCCCGGCAGGGACCACCAGCCGGCGAAGGGCTCCGAGCCCCGCTGCACCAGGAGCACCTTCCCATTTTCGTTGAAAACCACGGCGTGGCAAGAAGGACGGGGAACATTAGGCTGGGAAGACGGTACCGACGGTCGGGCCATAGGCTACCCCTCTATCCGGGCCTTCACTGGTCCAGCAAATCGCCGCCGCAATGGGGGCAGGCATAGACGAAATGGGACTTGAGGCGCACGTTGGGGGGCAGGCTCTCCGCCTCTTCCCGGCTGAGAAAGCGCTTGAAGGCCAAGTCCTTGACGGCGTAGTCCCCGCCGCAGCGGGGGCAGATCTTGCGGCCGCGGAACCGGGCCCGGAAGGGAGCCAGCAGCCGCACCCACCAACCGGGTCCCTGGGCCGGGGCCGCCTTGGCCGCCCGGCCTGCCCGGCGACGCTCCAAGGGGATGGGAGACCCGGCCGGCTTGACCGGCGCCGCACCGACGTTCATCCCGGGGCCGGCGGCCGCCCCCGCCGCCGCCGACGACCCGGCGGCCACGCTGAAGGCCATGCTCTTGGCGTCGGGGAGGCCCAGCAGCTTGGACGCCTCGAACAAATCGATGCCCACCAAATTTCCCTGGGAGTCGAATTTGGCCACCATGCCGGGGGCCAACTGCTCCATGCGCACCGCCCGCAAGGGCAATCCCGGCCCGCCGTCCGGCTTCTCCCCGTCGCCCTGGGCGACCTGGGTGAAGCCGATGGCCAAGACATCCCGTTCCGGATCCAAGTACAAGCTGATGTGGAGCCGCCCGGCCACAACCAACCTCCCTCAGGGGAGCCCACGGCTCCCCGTCAGGCAACATGTTACTACGAGTGGAGGAGATCAGGAACGGTGACGAAGCGGTAGCCCTGGTCCCGCAGGGCTCGGATGATCCGGGGCAGGGCCTCCACGGTGCCCTCCAGGCTTTGCCCCGGCCCCCCGGCGCTGTGGAGCAGGATGATGGCGCCGGGCCTGATGTTTGCCAGGACGGTGTCCACGATCTGGTCGGCGGGCGGGCTCAGCCAGTCCCGGGGATCGATGGTCCACAATACGATGGTGTATTTCTGGGCGATGACCGTCTCAGCCCCCTGCACGCCCAAAGCCCCGTAGGGCGGCCGGAACAGGCGGTTGTCGCTCACCCCGTGCTGGCGCAGCAGCCTTACGTTCTCCTGGAGGTCGGCCTCAATTTGGGCGGGCGTCAGACCGGCGTAGCGGGCGTGGAGATAGCCGTGGTTCCCCACGGCATGCCCATCCCGGATGATGCGGCGCAGCACCTGGGGATTTTCCTGGGCCCGCACGCCGGTGACGAAGAAGGTGGCCGGCACCCGCTCCCGCCGCAGCACATCCAGGATTTGCGGCGTGTACCGGTCGTCGGGGCCGTCATCGAAGGTGAGGGCCACCAGGCGCTGATCACCGGGACCTGCCCTCACCACGTGGGCGGGGAACAAGGCCACCAAGTCGGCTTCCTCCAACTCCCGGTACCTGGCCTCCGGGCCGTCGCCGGGGTTGTCCGGGTCGGCGGGCGGCAGGCCCGGCGGCGGGCTGCCCAGAGGGCCCGGACCGCCCTCCAGCAACCAAATACCCATGCCCACTATTACTACCATGGCCGCTACGGCTATGACCGCCACGTGCACGATGCGCACCGGGCGCCCTCCCTCCCCGGGGAAAGCCCTTATCCATGGGCCGAGACTGCCCGGCCATAGTGTGACCCGGGCGGCGGGGCCCAATCCCGGCGGCACCGGTAGTCGGCGCCGGTCAAGCAGGAAGCGGCCGATTCAACGGGTGAGCTCTTCGATGCGGCGGGCCAGGTCCACATCCCGCCGGGTCAGGCCGCCGGCGTCGTGGGTGGTCAAGGCCAGATGAACCCGGCGATAGCGGATGTCGATGTCGGGATGGTGGTTGGCCGCTTCAGCCAACCCGGCTACGGTGTTGACGAAAAAGACGGCTTCTTTGAACGAAGGCAGGGTAAAGGTCTTGGCGAGGGCGTCGCCCGCCCGCTCCCAGCCGGGCAGGTCCGCCAGGGCGGCCCTGATCTCTTCTTCCCGCAGCAAATCCATAGGAGCACCTCCTCCCACCGCAAAGTTACGCAGGAAACAACCCCCGGGGCAATAATTACCCTAATTATGAACGTCCAGGACCTGCCCGAGGCGCTGCTGGTTTACATCGACATGTTCAACAACGGCCGGTTCTTTGAAAGCCATGAAGTGCTGGAAGGAGCCTGGCTGGAGAACAGCAGCGATTTTTACCAAGGCCTGATCATCTACGCCGCCGCCTACGTGAAGCGGGATTGGGGCAACCCCCGGGGCGTCGTCCGCAACTTCAATAAAGCCCTCAACTATCTGCGGAAGTACCGGCCCGCCTACCTGGGCCTGGACGTGGCCTTCCTGGTCGACCATGCGGAAAAATGCCTGGCAGCCCTGGCCCATGCCCAACCCGCCGCCGGCGATGCCGCAGGAGGTGCTGCAGGAGATGGAGCCGGCGACCCCGCCGCCACCCTGCAGCGCCTGGTGCCTTCCGTCCGGTTGGAGCCTGCCGCCCACCTCATTCAAGGCAACGAGCCGGAGCTTTGACCGGGCCTGGGAGGCAGGGCCTCCTCCCCCATCCCCAGCTGATCCTGGAGCCGCAGGCATTCCCTTAGTTCGGCGGCCCGCTCCGGCGCCAGGGCGGCCCGCAGCCCCCGTTGATCGTATTGGCCCGGGCCGATGACGTGGCCCCCCAGGGTCAGGATGACGGGCCCAGGGGTCAGGTCCCAGCCCCCGGCCTTCACCCGCCGCCCTTCCAGCAGGTCCACCAGGGCGGCCACCGTCAAGTCCACCCGGTTGCGACGGGCCAGGGAGCCGTAATGGACCATGGCCGGGGCCAGGGGCTTGAAACCGCCGCTGCCCGGTGTCGCCCACGCCAGGCCGATGCCGGCGACTTTCTCATAGGGCGGAACCTCTGATACCGTGGAAAGCCACAGGTCCCGGCCCACCCGGTACACCCCAAGACCGGCGAAGACGTCCTGGGGCAGGTCGAAGCGATCCTGCAGGTAGGTGGCGGCCGCCTCCCCGTCGGCACCGGGATCCAAATGGGCGGCTTCAAGGCCGGCGTCGTCGACGGCGCCCGGATCCCCTGCCCTAACCAGCCGGGCCACGTACATCCCCCCCGAATCCAAGTGGTGGGGGTACAGGCGGGTGGTAAGGGCCAGGTCGGGATGGAAGGTCTGGTCCTCCCAGGCAGTCAGGCCGGGGGCGGAGGCGGGCACCGGCACAGCCAAGGGCTCAATTCGGAAGGGGTCCTGCCCCCGGCCTGGGACCGCCTCCCCGGACTCGGCCGGCGGCAGGGAATCGGCCCGCGACCGCAGCAGCCCGTCCACCACCGCCTCGTTTTCCTCGGGGGCGAAAGTGCAGGTGGAGTAGACCAATACGCCGCCGGGGGCCACCAGGTCGGCGGCCCGGGCCAGGAGTTCCCCCTGGAGCCGGGCCAGGCGCCGGGCCTGCCGGGGCGTAGTCCCGCCCCGCACCCGGGGCGAGCGCCGGGCGTTGCCCTCGGCGGAGCAGGGCACGTCGGCCAGCACCCGGTGGAACCGCCGGTGGCCGGGAAAATCCCGGCCGTCGTAGCGGGTGACCACCACGTTGAACACGCCCAGCCGGGCCAGGTTGGACAGCAGGGCCCGCACCCGGGAACCGTCGGGCTCGTTGGCCACCACCACCCCCTGGGGGCCGACCTGGGCCGCCAGAAGAGTGGTCTTGCCCCCGGGGGCGGCGCAAAGATCCAAAATCCGCTCCCCCGGCCGGGCGCCCACGGCCAGGGCCGGCACCGCGGCCGCCGCCTCCTGGATGTAAAACAGGCCCAGCCAGTGAGCCACCGTCTTGGCCACGGGGAAGGGGCCTGACTCCACCTGGAAGAAGCCCGGCGCCCATGCCAAGGGCCGGAGGCGGAAGCCGAGACCCGCCAAGTGGGCGGCCAGGGCCGCAGGCTCGATGCGCAACGGGTTCGCCCGGAGCACCACCGGCTGGGGCCGGTCCAGAGCCTCGCTGAAGGCTTCCCAGTCAGGAATTATCCATCGATACCGCTCCACGCCGGTTCCCCTCGCCTTTTCAGTCCAACCCCCGTGGGATAGGATAGTGGCCGGGAGGCAGAGGCCATTGTCCTTCTACCGTCAAGTTTGGCACTACCTCGAAGGTTACAGGGCCACGATGGTTTTGGCCATCCTCTGCGCCCTGGCCCATACCCTCCTCAACCTGGTTCCCGCCCTGTTCGTCCGGGAGATCATGGCCCGGGTGGAGACGGCCGTCAGCACTGGGGAGGCAGTGAGCCGGGCCGGCCGGCTGGCCGGCTGGTCCCTGGGGGCCATCTTGGCCGCCCTGGCAGCCACCTACGGGCTGCGGGCCATCTTTTACTACGGCGACCGCTACCTGGCCCACGTGGCCGCCTGGGGCATGCTGGCCCAGCTGCGGGTGCGCCTGTACGCCCACCTGCAGCGCCTGTCCCACGGCTTCTTCAGCAGGCGCCAGTCGGGCGAACTGGCCCCCCGGGTCATCCACGACGTGAAGACGGTGGAATACTTCCTGGCCCACGGCCTGCCCGAAAGCGTGCTGACCCTGCTGGTGCCCGTGGCCATGACGGCGGTGCTGGCCACCATCAACTGGCAGTTGACGGCCCTGATTTTGATCCCGGTGCCTTTCCTCCTGTGGACCAACATCCACTACCTGCCGGCCATGCGCCGGGGCTACCGGCTCATCCACGACAAGATGGCCCAGGTCAACGCCATCATCACCGAGAGCATCCAGGGCATCGGCGTCATCAAATCCTTCACATATGAAAAAGAGCGGCTGGCTGTGGTGGCCCGGGAAAGCCGCCTGCTGGAGCAATACGTGGAGCAGGTGAACCGCCAGGCCGCCATCCCCGACACCGCCGCGGTGCTGTTGTCGGGGGTGGGCATGCTCATCGTGCTGGGGGCGGGCGGCGCCATGGCCGCCAACGGCACCCTGGCCCTGGCCGACCTGGTGGTCTTTATCTTCTATTTGAGCCAGTTCTACCAGCCCATCATCCAGTTCAACCGGGCTGCCGAGCAGACCCAGGACGCCATCGCCGCCAGCCAGCGAGTGTTTGAGCTGGTCCAGGAGGAAAGCGACCTGACGGATCCGCCCCATCCCCGGCGGCCGGCGGAGCCGCCGGAAACTTGGACCATCGAATTCGACGCTGTCACCTTCGCCTACGACGGCGAGCCGGTGCTGCGGGGCATCGACCTGACCATCCATCCCGGGGAGAAGGTGGCCCTGGTGGGCCATACGGGCGCGGGCAAGACCACCCTGACCCGGCTCATCCCCCGCTTTTGGGATGTGACCTCGGGCAGCCTCCGCATCGGCGGCGTGGACGTGCGGGAGTGGTCCCTGGCCGACCTGCGCAGTCAAATCAGCATCGTCGACCAGGATGTCTTCCTGTTCAATGCCACCGTGATGGACAACATCCTGGTGGGGCGGCCCGACGCCACCCCGGAGGAAGTGTACGCCGCCGCCCGGGCGGCCCAGGCCCCCGACTTCATCATGGAACTGCCCCAAGGCTACGACACCATGATCGGCGAGCGGGGCATCCGCCTGTCGGGCGGCCAGCAGCAGCGCCTGGCCATCGCCCGGGCCTTGCTGAAGGACGCTCCCATCTTGATCCTGGACGAAGCCACCGCCAGCGTGGACCCTGAGACGGAAGCATTGATCCAGGCGGCTTTGGACCGGCTCATGGCGGGCCGCACCGCCCTGGTGGTGGCCCACCGCCTCACCACCATCGAGAATGCCGACCGCATCCTGGTGCTGGACGAAGGCCGCATCGTGGAAGAAGGCACCCACCGGGAACTCATGGCCCGGGGCGGCCTGTACACCCGCCTCCAGCGCCGGCGGCCCAAGGGGCCGGTGCCCGCCGGGCAGGCCGGCGTCTCCCCCGCCTTGCTCACCCCGGCCCGCCGGGCCCCCACGGCCTAGGCCCACCAACCCTTAGGCGTAATCCTTATCCACACCGCCGTCGCTGCAGGTGAGGGTCACCTGCCGGCCGTCCTCGCCGGCGCACAGCAGCCGCACCGGCCCTTGCCACAACCGCTGCATGGCCTGCAGGGTCCGGGTGGCATAGTCCAAGTCCATGCCCCGCTGGCGGCGGTCCTGCTGCTCCAAGGTCAGCACGCCCCGGGCCGTGTCCACGACGACGATGCGGGGCACCCCGTAGTTGTAGCGGGGCGCCAGGAGGGCATCCCGCACCTTCCCGGCACTGCGGCTTTCCAATCGGATATGGCGGCAGTTGGGGCAGCGCTGATCGGGCACCGGATGCAGGCTGCAGCCCGGCCCGTAGGCGAACAGGTTCAATTCCCGGCACAGTTCCCCGGTCAAGTAGTTGCGGATTAAGGAAAAATCGTCTTCGGCCGAGCGCAGGGCGAAAAGATGCTCCCGCCCCAGCCGCCGCTCCACATCCTGGAGGATCTTGAAGCCCAAGTAGTAGGGGTTGACCGACAGCCCGGGGCCGGGAGCCACCACGGCGGCATGGAGGCGCATCACCTCCAAGGTCTCCGCCGGCGTCAAGTCGGCGTGCTGCTGCAGGATTTCCACATGCCAGAAGCAGGCCCAGCCCTCGTTGATGATCTTGGTGGCGAACTGGGGGTAGAAGTAGAAGGACTCGTGGCGGATGATGCCCAGCACATCCCGCTCCCAGTCGTCCAAAGGCGCGTACCTGCTCAGGAACCAGAGCAGATCCCGCTCGGGATGGGGCGGCACCTGGTCGCCTTCCACCGACTCGGACATGGAATAGTCCTGCCGGCCCGCCAGGTCGTCGTAGGGGCCCGCCGGCCGCCGCCGCATCACCACCCGCCGCCCCGGATAGGGCCGCCGGTGGGGGCCCCGGTGCAGGTCCACATGGCGATGAAGGGCGAAAGCCGTGTCCATCAGGGCTTCCACCCTCTCCTGGCCGTAGCGCTGCCGGTAAGCGGCCACCCGGGCGGCGGAACGGGCCGCCTCATCCACCATGTCCCGCCGGGTGCCGGCGAACAGTTCGTTGTGCTTGAAAAAATCGCTGTGGGCCGCCACATGGGCCGTCAGCAGCAGGTTGTCCGCCTCGGTGTTGGTGTCCAGGTAGAAGGCGTAGGCGGGGTCGTTGTTGATGACCAGTTCGAATATTTTGGACAGCCCCATGCGGCCGTGGAGGCGCATCCGCTGGAACACCTTGCCGTGGGACCAGTGGGCGGCCCGGATGGGCAGGCCGTAGGCGGCGATCTGGGCCAGCACGTCGCTGGGCACCACCTCAATGCGCAGGTCGAAAAAATCCAGGCCCAGGTCCCGGGCGGTGTCCAGCACCCGGTCCATGCGCCGGGCGCCGGGCAGGGCCCCACCCCCGGGCCCGCACACCGTCACCGCTCCCCCCTCCCCCCTTGGACGCTCAGAAGCTCCCTCATGGCCCGCTGCACGTCGGACCGGCTGCCGATGGTGCACAGAATCAGCCGGGGATGATCCAGTTCATCCAAAGCCCTGAACAGGGAACTGCGCCGGGTAACCACCGGCTCCTTGCCTGCCTGGAACTGATGCCAGGAATCGTAGACGATCTCGCCGCACCCCACCATGCGGGTCACCTGCAGCAGCCTGCGGGCGGCTTCCACCGCCTTTTCGTTGTCGCCGGGGAAGTTCTCCCCGTCGGTGAAGTGAAAGGCGTAGTTGTTCCACCCCTCGGGCGGGTGGCGCCGGTGGATGTGCTCCAAGGCGGCCAGGTAGGCCGATGAGCTGCACGTGCCGCCGCTGCTGCTGAAGGCGAAGAATTGCTCCTCGGGCACCACGTAGGCCTCGGTGTCGTGGGCGATGAACACCACGTCCACGTGGGTGTACCGCCGCCGGAGGAAGGTGACCAGCCAGAAGAAGGCCTTGGCTATGTAGCGCCGTTCGGTGGACATGGAACCGCTGCGGTCCATGAGCAGGTAGACCGCCGCCTGGGCCGCCCGCCGGTGGTCGGGCGCCCACACCCGAAAGCGCAAATCATCGTCGTGGAAGGAAAGGGGCACGGCGTCCCCCCGGGCCGCCCGCCGCCGCATATGCCGGTACAAGGTGCGCCGCCGGTCCAGGTTGCTCCACGGGCCCCGGCGCTGCACATCCCGCACCCGTCCCGCCGGCGAGGGCACCGGCCCGGCGGCCGCCGGCTCCAGCCAGGGCAGCTCCAGGTCTTCCATCATCAAGGCGGCCACTTCATCCACGGTGAACTCCGCCTCGTACACCTCCCGGCCGGGCCGGTCCCCGGGCAGGTCGCCGGGCTGGGGGCCGGGCCTCTCCTCCCGGGCCAAGACATCCCCCTCCTGCCCCGGACCGTGGCCCACGCCCCGGGCCGCCTCTTCGTCGGCATACCGGAACCGGAACAGATCCAAATAGCGCACCGGAATGCGGATGGGCCGGTCTCCCCGGCGGGTGATGAGGGCTTCCTCGGTGATGAGGCGGGGCAGATCCCGGCGCAGGGCTTCCCGCACCCGCTCGTCATGCCGGCGGGCGTCCTGGAGGCCCCGTCGGTGCAAGTCCCAAGGCGACGCGCCCCATTCCACGGCCAACCCCTCAACCTTCCCGGGCCATCAAGGATGACACGTACTTGAGCAGTTCGTTGGCGCAGGCGGGGCAGTAGCCTTCCCGCTCCACCAAGGTCCCGATGACCTGATTCAAGCGGCGCAACTGCTCTTCGTCGGGATTGCGGGCCGAAACCGTCAACTTGATGGTGTCCCGCCGCTCTTCGAACAACTGCTTCTCCAGGGCTTCCGCCAGCCGGGGATGGGCGGCGTAGTCGAAGGGCTCGCCCCGGCGCTGGGCGATGGCCACTTTCCGCAGCACCTCGTTGCGGAAGGTGTCCTTGCCCTGCTCCGACACTTCGATCTTTTCTTCAATGCTGCGCATGAGGCGCTCGTCGGGGGGATGCTCCTCGCCGGTGACGGGATCCACCAGCCGCCGGTCCTCCAGGTAGGCTTCCACGTGGTCCAGGTAGTTGTCCAGCAAGGTGTTGATCTCCCGCTCGAAGGAGATGAAGAAGGCCTTTTGCACGTCGGTGCGGGCCAGCTCGTCGTATTCCCGCCGGGCCTCGGCCAGCAGGTCAAGGTACTTGTCCTTCTCCTTGGGGCTCCAGGCGGGATGCTGCTGGATGCCTTCCCGCAGGGCCCGCAGGGCGTCGATGGGGTTGAAGCAAGTCACCCCCGGCTTGATGAGGGCCGCCGACAGGCGGTTGATGATGAACCGGGGCGAGACGCCGGACATCCCCTCCTCCTCCGTCTCGGCCCGGGCCCGCCGCACGTCCTCCTGGGTGAACCCCTCCACCTGCTGCCCGTCGTACAGCCGCACCTTCTTCTGCAGGGTCAGGGCGGGATTGGTGCTGGGCTCCAGCCGGGTCAGGACGGCGAAGGTGGCCGTCACCAGCAGGGTGTGGGGCGCCAGGTGGACGTCCTGGGCCTGCACCTGCCGCAGCAGCTTCTCGTAGATGCGCACTTCCTGGCTCCGCTGCAGGGTGTAGGGCACCCGCACGGCGATGAGCCGGTCCCGCAGGGCTTCCGACCGGCGGTCGGCGATGAACTCCTGGAACTCGGGCTGGTTGGTGTGGGCGATGACCACCTCATCGGCGTAGATAAGAGGGAACCGGCCCGTCTTGATGACCCGCTCCTGGGCCAGAGTGAGGAGCACGTACAAAAACTTCTCGTCGGCCTTCAGCATCTCGATAAACTCCATCAGGCCCCGATTGGCCACGTTCAGCTCGCCGTCGAACCGGTAGGCCCGGGGATCCGACTCGGCGCCGTACTCGCCGATGCGGGCCAGGTCCATGGAGCCCACCAGTTCGGCGATGTCCTGGGTCTTGGGGTCCGAGGGCACGAAGGTGCCGATGCCCACCCGGTGCTGCTCCGACAGGAAGATGCGCTTCACGGGCACCCGGTACGGGTCGCCCCCGTACTTCTCCCGCAGGTCCAGGACGCACCGGGGGCACAGCTGCCCCTCAATGTGGATGCCGTAAGTCTCCCGGAACTTGTCCCTTAGTTCCACGGGCACCAGGTGGAGGGGATCTTCGTGCTGGGGGCAGGTGCTGATGGCGTACAAAGCCCCCTGGGGCGTGCGGCTGAAGGCTTCCAGACCCCGCTTCAGCAGGGTGACCAGTTCGCTCTTGCCCGAAGCCGGCGGGCCGTAGAGCAGGAGAATGCGCCGGCGCACATCGGCCCCTTGGGCCGCCGCCTTGAAGTACTCCATGATCTGGGCCAGGGCGTCGTCAATGCCGAAGATTTCGTCCTGGAAAAACCGGTAGCGCTCCCGATGGCCGGCGCCGGTGTCTTCCCGGTGGATGCCGTGGCTGCAGATCATCTCGTACAGCCGGCGGTGGGCCGACCATGCCCAGTGGGGGTTTTCCACCACCATGGCCAGGTACTGGCGGAAGGTGCCCTCCCACGGAGCGGCCTTTTCATCCCGGCGAAAAGCGTCGAACCATTCCCATGCCTGGACCAACGTGTCCCACCTGCTCCCGGGTGTTATTCCCAATGTATGCGGCCCTGGGCGGCACAGTACCGGGACCGGCAACGGGACACGAAAAAGGCCACGGCCCGGGGCCTGAGGCGCCCGGACCGTGGCCGGTTCCAACCTGATGCATTTTCCTGCCGTTTACGTCGTGGACGGCGGGTTTACTTGGATTCCTCCAGCCGCTTCCGTAGCACCGTGTGGAGGATGCCGCCGTTCCGGTAGTACTCCACCTCCACCGCCGTGTCCAGGCGGGAGATGGCCTTGAACTCCACCGTGGAGCCGTCGGCCTTCTTGGCGGTGATGGTGACTTCCTGGCGGGGCTCCAGGCCGCCGGACAGGCCCCGGATGGAGTATTCCTCGGTGCCGTCCAGGCCCAGGGACTCGGCGTTCTCCCCTTCCCGGAACTGGAGGGGCAGCACGCCCATGCCCACCAGGTTGCTGCGGTGGATCCGCTCGAAGCTCTCAGCCAGCACCGCCCTGACCCCCTGAAGCTGGGGACCCTTGGCCGCCCAGTCCCGGGAGCTGCCGGAGCCGTACTCCTTGCCGGCGATGACCATCAGGGGCACGCCTTCCTCCTTGTAGCGCACGGCGGCGTCGTAGATCCACATCTCCTCGCCCGAGGGGAGGTGCTTGGTGCGGCCGCCTTCCACGCCCGGCACCAGCTGGTTGCGCAGCCGGATGTTGCCGAAGGTGCCCCGCATCATGACTTCGTGGTTGCCCCGGCGGGAGCCGTAGGTGTTGAAGTCTTCCACCGCCACGCCCCGCTCCAGCAGGTAGCGGCCGGCGGGGTTCTCCTTGGCGATGGCGCCGGCGGGCGAGATATGGTCGGTGGTGATGGAGTCGCCCAGCAGGGCCAGCACCCGGGCCCCCTCGATATCCTGGGGATCCTCAGGGGTGGGCGACAGGTCGAAGAAGAAGGGCGGCTCCTGCACGTAGGTGGATGCGGGATCCCACTCGTACTGGTCGCCGTCGGGCACAGGCAGGGTCTGCCAGCGCTCATCGCCCTCGAACACCTTGGCGTACCGCTCGGTGAACAGTTCGGGCCGGATGGCGTTGGCGATGGTTTCCTGGATTTCTTCCGACGACGGCCAGATCTCGTGGAGATACACGGGCTGGCCGTTGGGATCGTAGCCCACGGGATCCTTGGTCAGATCCACGTCGATGCGGCCCGCCAGGGCGTAGGCGATGACCAGGGGAGGCGACGCCAGGTAGTTGGCCTTGACCAAGGGGTTGATGCGGCCCTCGAAGTTGCGGTTGCCGCTGAGGACCGAGGCCACCACCAGGCCTTCCTCCTCGATGCGCTGGGCGATGGGCGGCAGCAGGGTGCCGCTGTTGCCGATGCAGGTGGTGCAGCCGTAGCCCACCACGTGGAAGCCCAGGGCCTCCAGGTAGGGCAGCAGCCCCGCCGCCTGCAGGTAGTCGGTGACCACGGCGGATCCGGGAGCCAGGCTGGTCTTCACGTAGGGCGCAGGCCGCAGGCCCCGCTCCACCGCCCGCTTGGCCAGCAGGGCGGCCCCCACCATGACCGACGGGTTGGACGTATTGGTGCAGCTGGTGATGGCGGCGATGACCACGGAGCCGTCGCTCAACTCCCGCCGGGTCTTGGGCGGCGCCATGACGGCGGTACCGCCGCCGGCATTGCCGTTGTCCTGGTAGGCCTCGGGCAAGGGGCGCCCGTAGTCTTCCAGCACCGGCAGGAAGGACTTCTTGACCTCCGACAGGTTCACCCGGTCCTGGGGACGCCGGGGGCCCGCCAGGCTGGGCTCCACGTTGCTCAGGTCGAACTCCAGCACCTCGGAGTATTCGGGATCCGGGGTGTCGGCGGTGCGGAACAGACCCTGCTCCTTGCAGTAGCGCTCCACCAGGTCGATGGTTTCCTCGTCCCGGCCGGTGATGCGCATGTAGCGCAAGGTCTCTTGGTCCACGGGGAAGAAGCCTACGGTGGCGCCGTACTCCGGCGACATGTTGGCGATGGTGGCCCGGTCGGGCAGGCTGAGGGCGCTCAGGCCTTCGCCGAAGAACTCCACGAACTTGCCCACCACGCCGTGGTTCCGGAGGATCTGGGTCACGGTGAGCACCAGGTCGGTGGCCGTGGCCCCCGCCGGCAGCTCGCCCGTCAGGCGAAAGCCCACCACCTGGGGAATCAGCATGAAATAAGGCTCGCCCAGCATGACGGCCTCGGCCTCGATGCCGCCCACACCCCAGCCCAGGACGCCCAGGCCGTTGATCATGGTGGTGTGGGAGTCGGTGCCCACCAAGGTGTCGGGGAAGGCGACGGCGCCGCCCTCCTCATCCCGGCTGGCTACCACCGAGGCCAGGTACTCCAGGTTCACCTGGTGGACGATGCCGGTGCCCGGCGGCACGACGCGGAAGTTATGGAAAGCCTGCTGGGCCCAGCGGAGCAGGGCATAGCGCTCCCGGTTCCGTTCGAATTCCTTTTCCACGTTGTAGAAGAAGGCGTACTGGGTGCCGAAGGTGTCCACCTGCACCGAGTGGTCGATGACCAGGTCCGAAGGCACCACGGGGTTGATGAGGGACGGATCGCCGCCCATGCGGGCCATGGCCGAGCGCATGGCCGCCAGGTCCACCACCGACGGCACGCCGGTGAAGTCCTGGAGGACAACCCGGCCGGGCATGAAGGGGATGTCCCGATCGGGCTCAGCCCCCGGGCGCCAGCTGCCCAATGCCTTCACATCATCGGGGCTGGCCTTGCCGCCGCTGTGGCGGAGGACATTTTCCAGCAAAATGCGGATGGTAAAAGGAAGCTTGTCGATGTTGGCCACGCCTTCTTCATCCAGCCGGCGCAGCCGGTAGATGTTGACCGGCCCCTTGGCGGTGTCCAAGGTGGACCGGGCTCCAAACACATCTCGGGTGTTGGCCAAGACTCCTCCTCCTCCCGGGACAGATGCATGCCGCTGCCCCTGCTGTTCAAAACTCATGGTATCGTACCGGTAAAGCCCTCGCCGCCGCCCGGAGCCCGGGCGGGGCGAAAAACAGTTCCATTCAGGGGGAAACCGTTGTGCACTTTACAACCCACGCCGCCGTGGGCGCCGGCCTGGGCACCCTGGCGGCCCAAGTGGCCCCCACACCGGCGGGAGCCGTACTGGCCTTGACGGCGGGAGTCGTCAGCCATGCCCTCTTGGATGCCGTTCCCCACAAAGACAGCACCAGCATGACCGAAGTACTGGTTGATCTGGCGCTGGGTGTCGGTATTACTTGGTGGGTCTTGGCCGCTAAAGCCGCCGGCGGCGGGCTCGCCTCCCCCGCCCTCCTGCTGCCCTTGCTGGGAGCCCTGGGCGGGGTGCTGCCCGACCTGGAGGTCGCCCTGGTCTATCTGGGCTGGATGGACCGGCGGCGCGTGATCTTCCCCTCCCACACCGGCCTGACTCCCCACCGGTTGCTGCCCTCCGGCTGGGGTCTTGTTACCCAACTGCCCTTCATCGCAGCCGGTTTATGGCTTGCATTCATGTGAAATCCAGCAAGCGCCTTAACCAGTTTATAATTCGTTTATATATCGGTAAAGTCCTGCACTTTTGGGGCCCGGCATAAGGGCGGCCCTGGGGGGCAAACCTGGGGATGAAATCCTGATGGCAGGAGGCTGAGCCATGTCGTCACCCAGCCGGGAAGAGATGGAGCAGGCCCTGGCCGGCCAGTTCGGCTTTCCCGATTATGCCATCCTTTGCCGGGAGTTGGAGCGGACCATGGGCAAAGGGGTGGTTCGCCAATTGGAAAGGAAATTGGCCAAATACCCGTCGGGGCGGAACGCCCCCGGCGGCTTCCCGGACCCCAACGTCAAGCCCCAATAACCTTGCTCCAATTGTGAGCCGGCCTTAAGCCTGGGGCAGCCTGCCCTTGGGCGCCTCCGGCGGCAGCCCGGCGGCCAGGAACTGCTGGACCGCCTGGACGAAAATGGCCGCCCCGTAGGCCATGGCTTCCTCGTCAAAGGTGAAGTAGGGCGTGTGGGCCAGGGCGGTGATGCCCTGCTCTTCGTTGCGGGCGCCCAGGTTGAACATGCAGCCCCGCACGGCCCGGCCGAAATAGGCGAAATCCTCGGCGCCCATGCCCGGCTCGTCCCGCAGGAGCACCCGATCAGGACCGAGAACGGCCGATGCCGCCTCTTCCACCAGGGCGCAAACCAGGGGGTCGTTGATGACCGAAGGGTAGCCGGGGGTGATTTGGAGCCGGTACTCGGCGCCGAAGGCCCGGCAGACGCCCCGGAGGATCTGCTCGATGCGCTGGGGCACCGCCGCCCTGGTTTCGTCCCGCAGGGTGCGGATGGTGGCGTCCATGACCACTTCTTCCGCCACGATGTTGCTGGCGGTGCCGCCCCGGATGGTGCCGATGGTAAAGACCAGGGGGTCCAGGGCCGACGTCTGGCGGCTGACCATGGCCTGGAGGGCTACGATGGCCTGGCCCGCCGTATGGATGGCGTCGATGCCCCGGTGGGGCCAGGCGCCGTGGGAGTTCTTGCCCAGGATGGTGATGTGGGCCGTATCCACCGCCGCCGTGGCCACCCCGTACTTGAGGCTGATGAACCCGGTGGGCTGGCTGGTGTTCAGGTGCAGGGCCAGCACCACGTCCACGTCGTCCACCACCCCGGCCTTGACCATGGGCTCGGCGCCGCCGATGGTCTCCTCCGCCGGCTGGAAGATGAACTTGACGTTGCCGGGCAGCAGGCGGCGCTGCTCAGCCAGGATGGACGCCGTCCCCAGCAGGATGGCCGTATGGCCGTCGTGGCCGCAGGCATGCATCTTTCCCTCATGGCGGGAGGCGAAGGGCAGGCCGGTGCGCTCGGTGATGGGCAGGGCGTCCATGTCGGCCCGGATGGCAATGGTCCGGCCGCCGCCCGGCGGCGCCGCCTCCCCCCGCAGGATGCCCACAACCCCGGTGGGCGTGCCCGTGTGCTCCGGCCCCCTGAGCACCTCCAAGCCGAGCCCCGTCAAGACCTGGGCGACCAGTTCCGAAGTTTGGTACTCCTCCATGGCCAGCTCCGGGTGCTGGTGAATGTGGCGCCGCCAGGCGATCATCTGGGGCAGCATAGCCCGGCTGCGGTCCAAGGCTGAACTGATACTGGTGGCCATACCCCGTTCCCCTTCCCCCTGGTGGATGGGCTGCGTCACAGCAGTGCCATGCAGCATTTCATGCCTACAGCAGTTTTTACCTCCTCCACTTATCCTTACCCTGCTGCCTGGGCAAACTGAACGGGACACGGCGCCACACTCTTCCACGGGGAGGTCCGGGCCCATGATAAAAGACGAAGCGACCAACGAGCCGTCGGTAGCGGCCGCCGGTCTGACCTGGCTATGGAGCGGCCTCATCGCCTGGCTGGGGCTCCTGGGCGTGGTGTATCTTCTTTCATCCCTGATGGGGCTGCCGCCGGCAGGCCTTTCCTTCTTTGTAGGGGATGCGGTCACGGGCAGCAGCGCCGCCGCCAAGCTGTGGGCCGGCCGGGCCCTGCTCCTGGGCTTCGCCTTGCTGTGGGCCGCCCTTTACCCCCGGGTGCGTTCCGCCCTGCCCCGGCCCGAGTGGACCCGGGGCCTGCTGTACGGCCTGGCCATCTGGGCCTTCAGCCTGTTTCTCCTCATCCCCCTGGCGGCCTGGCTCAACGGTACCCTGGCGGCGGGACGGTTCCAATGGATGCGCCTCTTGGGCACCGGCTACGGCGGCTATGAGGGGCTGGCCATGTCCCTTGCGGCCCATATAGTTTACGGATTGCTCCTGGCCACGGTGTACAACCGGTCCCGGGCGGCATCATGGACGTGAACCGGCGGGAACCGGGGAAAGGCAGCCCCATTCCCGCCCTTTGACCGGCCGGCGGCCCCCAATCACCTTGACGCGGTCCCCACGGGCGTTAGACTTGACTTGAGAGGCCATTTGCGGGCGGCGTCAGGAGGTGTGGGGGCCCTTGTCCGAAGTTGAAATCAGCCAGTGGGCGCCGGATGTCCATTTGGTGAGCGTGCCGATCCCGTCTCCCCTCAGGCAGGTGAACTGCTACCTGGTGCAGGGCCGCGGGGGCTGGACCATCATCGACACCGGCTTCAACGTGCCGCAAACCATGGCCACTTGGGAGGCCGCCTTCCGGCAGTTGAACATCCGGCCCCAGGACGTGGAGCGTATCGTGGTTACCCACCACCATCCCGACCATTGCGGCGCCGCCGGCCCCCTGCAGCAGTGGACCGGCGCCCCCGTCCTCATGCACGAGATCGAAGCCCGCATGGCGGACCTGGTCTGGCAGCTGGACACCCTGCTGGAGCAGTTGGAAGGCTTCTACCGGGCCCACGGCGCCCCGCCCCACGTGCTGGCCGCCATGGGGCCCGCCGCCGTGGAGCTTCTGGGCCAAGTAGGGTCCAAGCCGGAGGTCATCCTGGTAGCCACCGGCGACGAAGTTCCTCTGGGCGACCGGCTGTGCCGGGCCATGCCCTTCCCGGGCCACAGCGCGGGCCTCATGCTCCTGTGGGATGAAAAGGACGGGCTCCTGTTCGCCAGCGACATGATCCTGGAGCCCATCACCCCCAACATCTCCCTGGATCCCTTCACCGGCGGCGATCCCCTGGCCGACTACCTGGCCTCCTTGGCACGCCTTGCCCAAATCCCGGCCCGCCTGACCCTGACGGGCCACCGCCGGCCCATCGAGGACCTGCCCCGGCGCTGCCGGGAACTGGAGCAACACCACCACCAGCGGCTGGCGGAGTGCTTGACCATCACGGGGGATCGGGCAGGCGCCGGCTCTACCGGCGAGGTGCAGGCGTGGCAGGTGGCCCTGGACCTGTTCGGCAGCGTCATGGACGATCCGGAAAACGGCCTGTTCGCCTTGGGCGAGGCCGCCGCCCACCTGAAGCACCTGGCCCTGCAGGGCCGCCTGGTCCAGCGGGAAGATGAAGCAGGGGTGTTCTTCCGGCCCGCCTAGCCGCCGCCCGGCCTAGTCGTACAATACCTCAGTAATCATCTCCGTCTGGTGCTCCGGCTGGCTCAAGTCCAAATCCACCAAGAGGAGGCCGCCCTCGGGATCGCTCATGATCCGCACTACGGGCCGGGTGGGAATGCCCCCGTTGCACCCCACCCCCGCCCGGCGGCCGCTGCTGAGCATCACGCTGACTCCCGGCGGGAAAGGCGACACGGTGCGCAGCAGCAGTTCCACCATGGCCAGGTCCAACTCCTCCCCGGCCATGCTCATCACCAGTTCCAGCGCTTCATGGGGCAGCATGCGGGGCCGGTAAGGCCGGTCCACGATCAAGGCCATGTAGGTGTCGGCCACCGCCAGCAAGCGGGCTACGGGATGGATGTCCTCGCCCCGGCGGCCCTCGGGGTACCCGCTGCCGTCCATCCGCTCATGATGGCCCGAAACGGCGGCCTTCACGTGGGCGCTGAAGGACCGGTCCATCAACTGGAGGCTCACTTTGGGATGGGCCTTGACGGCCGCCGCCTCCGCCTCCGTCCAGCTTTCCTGGGGCCGCTGGGCGATGTCGGCCACGGTGACCATGCCCAGGTCCGCCAGCAGGCCTGCCTGGGCCAGATCGGGAGCCAGGTTCCTGTACTGGCTGTTCAAGGCCATGCAGGCGGCCAGGCCCGACACGTTGAGGGCGTGGCCGGGCAAGTAGTCGGCATCGGCCACCACCACCGGATCAAACCGGACGGGGTTCTGCTCCGTAAGGTCGTCCATCAAGTTTTTCACATAAGGAGCCAGGCCCGTGGGGGTAACCACCGCTTTGGGGGACGATTCCCGGGCTCTTTTAATTTGGTCCGCCAGGTGGGAAAAAACGATCAGGCCCATTTGCCGGGTCCGGGACGAGAGCACCGGGCGGGATTCCACGTCGGCCAGGAGGGGATCTTCGATGAGGATCTCAGCCACCCCGCCCGCCAGCAGCCGGGCCAAGTATTGCTCAGTGAGCCGGGTTCCCTTGGCGATCATGAGGGCGCCCCGGGAATCGAACAAATCATCGGCCAAGACCGATCCCTGCTCTACGTTTTGCACCAGCACCCGCCGCATGGATACGTCCACTCCTCGCCATGGCTGCTCCTCACTTAAATATCGAGTGCACGGGCCCATAACTTAGGGGTGTTCCGCCATTTTGTCGGCCCTAGGCGGGTATACGGTAGCGCCGGACATAATGGGCAAAGTCCCAGGCGTCCAGGAATCGGGCGGCCGCCTGCCGTCCCGCGTTGAACAGGGCCTCGGCCCGGGCGGGGCTGATGTCGAAGTCCGTGGTGTTCACCCCCAGGGTGGGGATGGCAATGGTGCGGACAAAGTCCTTTTCCTCCACATAGCGGGCGTCGTGGGCCTCCAGCATGGTGGACACCATGGCCGCCAGGAGGCTGATGGTGCCGGTAATGCGCCGGGGCCGGCCGCTGCCGGGCTCCACCAGGCGGAAGCCGAAGGTGGGCCACGGGGGCGGGCCGGGGCTGTCGAACAGCCAGACGGGGTAATTGCTCAGGAGGCCGCCGTCCACGATGACGCCCGGGGTTCCGGCGCCGCCGGCGCCGGCCCCCTCCCGGGGATGCACGTATACAGGCCAATAAAAGAAAGGAATGGACATGCTCATGCGCACCGCCCTGGCCACCGGCAGCCGGTCGGGGTCGTAGCCGTAGCGCCCGATGTCCTGGGGCAGCACCAGCATGCGGCCGTGGGTCAGATCCGAGGCCACCACCCGCAGGCGGTAGCGGTAGCGCTCGTCCCCTTTCTCGCCGTCCACCAGCAAGTGGGACGGGGTGAGCAGGTCGCCGAAGGTGCGCACCCCTTTGGCCGCCAGCAGCCCCTCCAGCCACTCCTCGAAGGCCCGGCCCATGTAGAGGCCCCTACCCCACAGCAGGGACAGGGGCGGGCCCACCAAGGGCACCCGGCCCAGGGGGCTGGGATCGCGGAACTGCCGGTAGTCCACCCCTTTCAAAATGCGGGCCAGTTCCCGGCCCGTGTAGCCCGCCGCCAGCAGGGAAGCGACGATGGCGCCGGCGGAGGTGCCGGCCAGATGGCTCCATCGGTAGCCCCGGGCCTCGGCCTCCACCACGGCGCCCACCAGGCCGATGCCTTTGACGCCGCCCCCCTCGAAAACAGCGTCGGCCAGCATGCTGCACCCTCCTGAACTAGAGCCGGCGCAATAAGATACAATAGGGGGTAACTGAAACCGCAAGGGGATCCTGCAATAGCCCGGATCCACCGCTTATCCGCAGGGGAAGGAGTAGGGCCATGGACATTCGCTGGGTTCTGGTGGTCACACCTAAGGGCATCCGGATTCACAAGGCCGGCTGCCACATCGTCGATCGTTCCACCGAACGCATTCTCCTGGAAAACGATCGCCAGTTGATTGAAGAAGTGCGCGATGCTCAGGCCCAGCGCAAGAACGTCGCCTACTGCAAGTCCTGCCTTTCCGACTGGCCGGGGCCCATCCGCTCCCTCATGGGGAGCCGTGCCGGCTCCTGACATCCGCCTGCCGGGAGCGGGCGGGAGGATTTGGCCTCCTCCCGCCGCTCAGCGGATCACCCTTACAGTCCGTACAACTCACTGTATTTTTCTTCGACATAATTGATGAAAGGTTGAGGGTCCAGGCGGCTGCCCGTGGCCCGCTGGAGGAGTTCCTGGGGCATGAAGCGGCTGCCGTGGCGATGGATGTGTTCCCGCAGCCACTCCCGCAGGGGGATGAACCGGCCTGAGGCCATGTCCGCGGCCAGATGGGGCAGATCCCGCCGGGCCGCTTCGAAAATCTGCACCGACATCAACGTTCCCAAAGTGTACGTGGGGAAATAACCGAAATAGCCGCCCGACCAGTGGATGTCCTGGAGCACTCCTTCCACCGAATTGGCCGGCCGCAGGCCCAGGTAGGCCTCCATGGCGTCGTCGAAGGCCCCCGGCAGGTCGTCCACCGTCAGATCACCCTGGATGAGGGCCTGCTCCAGCTCGAAGCGCACCATGATGTGGAGGGGGTAGGTGACCTCATCGGCTTCCACCCGGATGAGGGATGGGGCCACCTTGTTGACGGCCCGGTACATGTCCTCGGCGGTGACGCCCTCCAGTCGGGCGGGGAAAGCCGCCGCCGCCTTGGGCATGAAGAACTGCCAGAAGGCCCGGGAGCGGCCCACCAGGTTCTCATACAGGCGAGACTGGGACTCGTGGATGCCCAAGGAGATGGGGCTGCCCAGGGGGCTGCGCCGGAAGGCGGGGTCGATCCCCTGCTCGTACAGGCCGTGGCCCGCTTCGTGGAGGGAGGCGAACAGGCCGGACCCCAGGAAGCCGCGGTTGATGCGGGTGGTGATGCGCACGTCGTCCATGTCGCAGGCCGTGGTGAAGGGGTGGACCGACCGGTCCTGCCGGCCCCGGTCGAAGTCGAAGCCGATGGCCCGGCACGCCTCCAGCGTCAACGCCCATTGGCGATCTTCGTCAAACTCCTGGTACAGGATGCCGTCGTCGACCCGGTCCAGCACTTCCGACAGGCGGCCCAGCATGGGCACCAGGAAATCCTTCAGGCGGGCGAAGACCGCCGCCACTTCAGCGGTGCGCATCTCCGGCTCATACAGGTCCAAGAGGGCGTCATAGCGGGCGTCCTCGTACCCCAAGGCTTCGGCTTTTTCCACTTGAATCTTGACCACTTCGGCCAGGGGCTCCCGGAAGGGCCCGAAGTTCTTTTCCTCCCGGGCCTGGAGCCAGGCATGGTAGGCGGCGGAAGCAGCCTTGGCCTCGGCCGCCACCAAGGCCGCCGGCACCCGGGTGGCCTGGTGATACTTGCGGTTCATGACCCGCAGCATGGCCGCCACCGCATCCGTTGCAGGGTCTCCCCGGTGCTCAGCAGCCAGCTGCTCCAGCAGCTCCCCCACCTGGGGATCGGTCAGCTTTTCGTGAGCCAGGCGCCGCAAGGTGGCCGCCTGTTGGGCCCGGGCCGGGGCGCCGGCCTTGGGCATGTAGACCTGCTCATCCCAAGCCAGCAGGGCTGCGGCGCTGTGGAGGTCGGCGATCTCAGCGGCGATTTCCTGCAGGCGTTGGAGAGGCCCTTTTTCCATAGTTCCCACCCTTTCCCGGATACCCGCTCTCAACCCGCCGGATATCCGTTAAATATTGCGTAAACCTTTACTCCTTTTCCTGCCCGTGCCATAATCAGCAATTAAAGAGACCTTAAGAAAAGGGTAAATGTTCAAGCCTTCATTCGTGCGTCACCTTTGCCTTTTCAGAGGGGTGGGGGTCGACATATGACCGTCAGGGGGACTCACTTTGTCGAGACTTGGAGGCGAAGCCACAGGCAACTCCAATAGCCCAGAGACGCCCAAGCCCGAACAGAGCCAGGTTGAATTGGGCCCCATGCCCAAAGCGGCCGCCCTGCTCAATATTGATGCCCACAAATTCCGCATTTGGATTCGAACCTTCGGCCGCCTGCGGGTGTACATCGATTACAAGGAACTGACCACCAAGGATTGGTCGTATCCCAAGGTCCAATCCCTTTTGCGCTTCCTGCTGCTGCAGCACCAGTCCATACCTTTGGATGCGGTATTGGAGCGCATCTGGCCCAACCTGCCCGACGACCGGGCGCGGCAAAACTTCTCCGTCGCACTACACCACCTTCGCTCCACTCTGGAACCCCATCGCACCAAGCATCACGACTCCAACCTGATCATTTACAAAAACCGGCAGGTCCGCTTCAACCACTCCCTGGTCCTGGTGGACCGCAACCTGTTCATCCAGTTGAGCCGGGAGAAGATTGCCACGGACCTTTCCAGCGAGCGCTACCGGGCCTTGAACGAGGCCATGGTCAGCCTCTATGCCGGCCAATTATTTGAAGACGAGCCCTATCAAGATTGGTGCATCAGGGAACGGGAACGCCTGGAGGAAATGTACCTCATGGCCCGGGAGGAACTGGCCCGCCTCAGCCTGGAAGAGGGCGACCCCATGACCGCCCTCCGCCACTGCGAGGCCATTTTGGACCGGGATCCCTTGCGGGAAGTGGCCCACATCATCCTCATGAAGGCGTACGTCGCCCTAGGTCATCGCACCCGGGCCGTCAACCACTACCACCAGTTGACCCGGCTGCTGGCCGAGGAGTTGGGCATGGCGCCGGCCAGCACCATCCAGCAGTTGTACGAAGAAATTTTGCAGCATTGAAGGGAAAAACTGGTACTGGGAGGGATGCCGGGTTATAGTAGTCTCCAACCTATAAAACTTCGGTAAATCTCGACGATAAATTAGATAGAGGTCGAACGATGGAGTCTGACGCCTAGCCCAAATCAGCAAGACAGAGGGAAGAGCGCAGTACCTAAGATCCTCTTCCTCCTACGGTTCGGGGGGGTTCATTTGAATACTCAAGCCATTGCACCGGCTCATTGGCTTCGTAGAGCTATAGGACCCGGTTTCATACTGGGACTGGCCATGCTCGCCCTGGCCGTGGGTTGGGTAGTGACCTCGGCTTGGATTGTAGCCTTGCAGCTTACTTGCCAGCCCGATGTTTCGACGGACACTCCAGTAGCACCCGCCGCCTCCTCCGTTGCACCCAGCATCAACTTCGACGCCCTCAACCAAGCACCGGTACCGACCCTCCGCTATCGCGTCAAATATGCCACCGAGGTGAAGAACATAGGATCGACCCCTTCTAGGGTGCAGCAGTTTGAAGTGCCCATCCTTTCAGCGGTGTCCGTCCCCTACCAGACCATCAGCAACGAAACCTTCAACCACACCCCGACAGAAATCAAGGTGCAGGCCGACGGCACCAGGGTTGCCTATTTTTCCCTGGGCGTGATCCGGCCGGGCCAGTCGGTGGTGGTTGAACGGGACTACCAGATCGAGGTCTGGCCCTTCGGGTCGGTTAGCCCCGCCTTCGGCAGCCGGGCAACCCAAACTGAACTGCAGCGCTACCTGTCCCCCGAACCAGGCGTGGAAAGCAATGACCCTCGCTTCCAGACCCTCGCCAAGGAGGTGGTGGGCGACGCTGCCACCACCGAGGAGAAAGTAGACCGCATTTTCCAGTACGTCCGCTCCCACATGCGCTACGACTTGAACTCTCCTGCCCGTAATAAAGGCGCCCTGGCCGGCTGGCAGCAAGGGACCGGCGTCTGCACTGAATTCGCCGGGCTGTTTGCGGCCTTGGCCCGGGCCAGCGGCGTCCCCACCCGGCTGGTCAACGGCCGAGTTGAACTGTGGGCCCTCAGCACAGGGGCCCAGCCACCCCAGCAGAGGCAAGGCGATACGGTGCGCCACCAGTGGGCGGAGTTTTACCATCCCCAGTTGGGCTGGTACCCCATCGATCCCACTTTGAGCGAGGATTGGCGCAAGAGCCTAATGCAACCCCACCGTTTTGCCGAAAACCATGGTGACAGGTCGATCAAGGCCCAGTTCCGCGGCGGGCAGCTGACCCTGCGGACCACCGTTTCGATAGAGGTAGAGCCGTTGCAGTAGAGTT
>Ga0079224_100001198_pt1 | contig 29004 bp, 24 predicted proteins | sample Stecom2015_FD_80414 | JGI IMG/M metagenome (GOLD analysis project Ga0079224, IMG submission 80414) | Agricultural soil microbial communities from Utah to study Nitrogen management - Steer compost 2015 | ecosystem: Environmental > Terrestrial > Soil > Agricultural land | place: USA: Utah... | reverse complement strand
TGACGCTGCCTCCATAAAGAATTCGGGAGTTCTCCGCAAGCGTATCGGAGTGGACCTCCGAAAGCCAGTTTCGAATCATCTGGTGGACTTCTTCAGCTGTTTCGGGAGTCGCGGTCTGACCGGTACCGATGGCCCATACCGGCTCGTAAGCGATGATGATACGGGATATCTGTTCTGCTGTCAATTTCACCACCGCCTGTTCTAACTGACCCAGGACGACATCCTCAACCCGACCTCGTTCACGATCGCTGAGTGTTTCCCCAATACAGAGAATGGGTTTAAGGGGAGTGTCGATCACGTGGCGGATTTTTTGATTGATCGTATCATCCGACTCGTGAAACAAGTGCCGCCGTTCGGAGTGCCCTATAATCACATATTCACAACCGCAATCGAGCAGCATCGAACTCGATATTTCGCCGGTGAAGGCTCCCTCACTGGCCCAGCTGACGTTCTGGGCTCCCAACTTGATTGGCGATCCCTCCAGAAGCTTGGCAGCACCGCTGAGAGCGGTAAAGGGTGGACAAACCACAATATCGACCTCCCTGTGGCCATCCAGCTCTTGACGCAGTTGTTGAATCAACTCCTCAGCTTCAGAGCAGGTCTTATGCATCTTCCAGTTTCCAGCAATCAGCGGTTTTCTAGCCATCCTTCAGTCCTTGTTGGTGAGAATTTCAATTCCGGGCAATGACTTTCCAGCCAAAAATTCCAGCGAAGCACCGCCACCTGTTGACACATGTGAAATCTGATCCGCCACACCAGCTCGATTCACCGCTGCAACCGAATCCCCTCCTCCGATCACGGAGAAGCCGTCGCTTGCTGCGACCGATTGAGCGACACCCATCGTGCCCTCGGAAAATTCCTCGATCTCGAAGACTCCCATTGGTCCGTTCCAGATGATGGTCCTGGCCTTCTCGATATATCTCCGGAAGGCGTCCAGCGTAGCCGGTCCTATATCGAAGCCGGACCAGCCAGCCGGTATTTCATCGACCAACACGACTCGATTCTCTACTCCTGCTTCGAGACGGGGCGCCACTTTGATATCCTCGGGCAGGACCAGTCGAACTCCCTTTTCATTTGCCTTTTCCATCAGGTTGAGGGCCACGGGAATCTTGTCTTCTTCCAGGATCGAGTTGCCGATGGGCTTACCGATTGCCTTTAGAAACGTGAACGCCATTCCCCCGCCGATGAGAATAGAATCGGCAAAATTAAGGAAATTTTCGATAACCTCGATCTTATCCGAGATTTTCGCACCTCCGAATATTGCAACAACCGGGGACTCGGGAGATTCCAGCACCTTGGAAAGGGCTTCCAGTTCCTTCTCGACAAGAAGGCCCGCTGCACCCCGACCTATAGCCTTGGGAACGCCTACAGTCGAGGCATGTGCTCGGTGAGAGCTGCCGAAAGCATCGTTCACGAACTCATCGGCAAGAGAAGCGAGCTGTGCCGCAAAGCTCGCGTCGTTTTTGGTCTCGCCCTCATGGAATCTGACATTCTCGAGCAGGACGACTTTTCCGGGGAGGAGCCGCTTTACCGCTCGTTCCGCCTCCTCACCGATACAATCTGCTGCGAAGTCAACCTCGCTTTCCAGTAGAGAATTGAGGTGACCGGCGACAGGTCGCAAGGAAAATTCGGGCTTTCTCTGTCCCTTTGGTCTTCCTAGATGGGAAGCAAGGATAACTCGCGCATTCTTTTCAAGTGCCAGTTGAATGGACGGTAGAGCCGCTCGAATCCTGGTGTCGTCTGTGACGTACCCCTCTTCGATGGGCACGTTAAAGTCGACGCGCATGAACAGGCGCTTGCCATCCAGATCCAGGTCCCTGATCGAGAGTTTTCTGGAAGCCATCGGTTTTTACAGCCTCTCCGCGACATAGGCAGCCAGATCGACAACCCGTGTCGAGTATCCCCACTCATTGTCGTACCAGGCGAGAACCTTAACCATAGTATCGGAGAGGGTGCGTGTAAATGGCGCATCGACAATTGACGAGTTCGAATTCTTGACGAAGTCGACCGAGACAAGTTCATCTCGAGAGACGGCGAGTATCCCCTTCAAGGGCCCGTTGGCAGCCGCCTCAAAGGCGCTGTTAACGGCTTCTGCGGTGACGGATTTAGACAGAGTCGCCGTGAGGTCAACCAACGATACCGTTGGTGTGGGGACTCGGATGGCTATACCATCAAGCTTACCTTCCAGTTCAGGCAGAACCAGAGTCACTGCAATCGCAGCTCCAGTGCTGGTGGGAATCATCGACAAGGCTGCCGCCCGCGCCCTGCGGAGGTCCTTGTGTGGCAAATCCAGAATCCTCTGATCATTTGTGTAACTGTGGATTGTCGTCATTAGCCCCTTTTCGATGCCAAATTCATCGTTTAGCACTTTCGCTACAGGGGCCAGACAATTCGTTGTACAGCTAGCGTTCGAAATGATCGAGTGGCTGGAGGAATCGTACGACGATTCGTTCACACCCAGGCAAATCGTAATGTCGGGGTTCTTTCCGGGTGCTGAGATGATAACCTTCTTCACCGAGTCTCTGAGGTGCTTGGCAGCATCCTCTCGTTTTCTAAACAGCCCTGTTGACTCGATGACGATCTCGGCCTCGGTGCTACCCCAGGGGATCTGACCCGGGTCGCGCTCGGAAAAGACGCGTATCTTCTCTCCTGCGATCGAGATAGACTCTTCGTCGAAGGTTACATCGTCCGCCAGCGTCCCGTACAGTGAGTCATACTTCAGAAGATGAGCCAGAGTCTGAGGATCGGTGATATCGTTAATTGCAACAAATTCGAGATCGGAATCCGACTCGAGCGCTGCGCGAAGCACGTTCCTACCGATTCGACCAAAACCGTTAATCGCTACCTTTTTTCCCATCCTTCAATCCTTCCTTCGTTAATCACCATGGTCCGGTAAGACCGCATGCACTTACCTACTAGTTAAAGTCTCCTATTCTATAAAGAATAACAACGTGTGACTAGCAATCCGAATCGGATGTTTCACCGACAATATCAGCTCTCCTCGCTCTCGACGTAAAGACGTAAGGATGCCTGCCATCGGGTTGTGTTTGAAATCGACGATGGCCCCAGAGCCAGCAAGCGGGATGCTCACGAACAACTTTTTCAATGTAGCTCATGAACAAGCCAGTGTTGGCGACCACGTCCCTCTCGTAGTCGCCGGTTTGAATGAGATCGAGTGGAGGATAGAAACGAATGCGAAAGTGACCCGGCTTCTCAGCAGGTAGCAAGAAACCTGCAATGACAGGCGAGCCTGTCTTTAAAGCCAGTGCGGCGGGTCCTGAAGCAGCACAGGCAGAATGTCCGAACATCGTCGTATAAACCCCATCCTTTTCCTGGACATTCTGGTCGATTAGTAGACCGACATCCTCTCCATTCGCCAGCAGTCTCATCAGTCTACGGAGAGCATTCTTTTTTGAGACAACATGATTTCCGAAGCGGGTGCGTAACTCCGTCACCCAGCGGTTCAAGTACGGGTTGTTCAAAGGCCGCACAACTACGTGCAACGGCCTGGTCATCACGGCGTGGGCTGCAGGAAGGAGTTCCCATGCACTAATGTGCGCAGTGATGAACAGCACTCCCCTACCCGAGGCGCGTGCGGTGAGATAATGCCGCCGGTCGGCCTCCGATTCGTACTGGATGCGTCGAGCCAGCCCTTCTGGAGTTATCCGGCTGAATTTGCAGATTTCGACAGCATGAACTCCAAGTAGCTTGAAGCTTTCTTTTAAAGTTCTCTTTCTCCATGCTTCGGTTTGTTCCGGGAAGGCAATTCGGAGGTTCACCATGCCGATATGCCGGTGTCGTGAATCCAGATAGTAAAAGCCGGCTGCCAGCGTCTTACAAAGGGTATAGGCGGCGGTCCGGGGAAGGTAAGCAACAAAGATCACAAAAACACGGACCCCAACATAGGCCAACCATTCCAGCGCTCGTCCTATCACTTACTCCTCTATCTGGATTCAAAGAGCGAGGGACGATCGAGTCCCGCCGCCTGCAAGCTGCTAGTCCAACTTGCGTGCCTTGCGAAAAAGAAGCAGCGAAAACCATTCCCGCTCGTCGGTAAATTCATGTACGAAATCAAAGCCGTAACAGGCAAACTGGCGCTTCAAACGTTCAGGCTGGAATTTTCGGCTGACTTCCACCAGCAATTCCTCTCCTCGCCTCCAGTGCATTGAGATCTTAAGTGGAGGAAAGGTGACCTCATGATCCTCCTGACATCTCAAGTAGAGCTCCATCTGTTGCCAGTTGTCGTTATATCGAGGTGCATACTCGAACTTATTGGAATCGAAGTCGGTATCGAAGCGCTCGTTCAAGCTGGACAAGCTGTTCATTATAAAGGCTTTTGTAACTCCCTGGCTGTCATCATAAGCTTTCTCAATCAGCGACCGATCCTTCACGCGATCGACTCCGAGAAGCAGCGAATCTCCAACGTTCATCGATCCGCTCAACTCGTGGAGAAACCGGATCAGATCGGAGCGCATCAGGTTCCCAATGCTGCTCCCGAGAAAAATCACGAGTTTATTCCTGGAATCATTTGCAACCCGAATCCCCCTTTGGTAGCTCGAATTCAGGCCTTTGAATCGGATTCGACGGAACTGGCGGGTCACCTGGTCTCTGGACCCCATCAGAGCGGTTCGGCTGACGTCGATTGGAACAAATTCACCCCTGGCGAAACGCCGTTCGATCTCTCTCAAAAGATGTGCTGTCTTAATCGAATAGCCGGCACCCAGCTCGACGAGGCAATTGCTGTCGGACGCCTCAATGATCGCTGCCGCGTGACGCTCCAAAATGCCGTCCTCGGTGCGGGTCAGGTAGTACTCTGGCAGCCTGCAGATCTGCTCAAACAATCGAGATCCCACTGCGTTGTAGAGAAACTGGGCATCAAGCCAGCGTGGCTGGTCAAAAAGCGTCTGTGCAACCTGAAGCGCAGGATCTTCAGTGTGCTCCATCCTTCGAGGCTGCCAGATTTCGGGTTCAACCTCCGCCCAGTTGGCTAGGAATCTGGAAGATGAGATATTCATTCAGTCTGTCCAATCGGCGCGCTTCTTTTTATGAATATCATCCGGCAAAGCGTATGCGGCAAAAGCTGCATTGTGTTTACATATGATTGAGCATTCTGTCGCGATATTCAGAAGGTAGAACCGTTGTTCGACCTTCCCGATCCGTCACGACGTGGCGGGTTTCCCCTTCTGCGACAGGCGTATCGCCGTCATCCGTCTCGATGACATATCCGAACGATATGAAACGCTTTCTCAATTCCCTAATATGTGTGAGAACGCGGAACTCCTGATCATATCGAAGGGGTCTTCGATAGCGACAATGAACTTCGACGACGGGCAGGTAAATGCCTTGTTCTTCGAGCTCGGCATAAGTGAATCCACAGGAGCGGCAAAAATTCGTTCGTCCGACTTCAAACCATACGAGATAGTTTGAATGGTAGGCGACTCCCATTTGATCGGTTTCAGCGTAGCGAACCCGCAAATTAACCGCAGCGGCTTTCATCCATTCACTTTCCCTGAACTCTTCTCCCTCAAGTTTCTGCCAACAGGTGCACGGCGCATTCCGTTTAGCATCGCTCGGTTGTGATTCCGACCAGCCTTCCTTCCTTAATCAAAACTCAAGACAAATATCATCAAGTGACTTCTTCATCATTAGTCGACAGTATTCAAAGCCTCACGAATACGAAAGCCTTATCTACCCTCCAGTTCGCCATCTGGTTTGTTTTATTCTCTTGTCAGACTACTCCAGTAAAGGCATTGTACAAGGAGCTGGCGAGGCGCTGGAAGGCTCTGCCAAAAACTGACGGTTTTGACTTGAGATGATTTTGAGGAGAGTCCATATGAATCGATCGCGAAATATGGCCGTATTGCTGTCTACGTTTTGGCTGGCGGGGATGACCCTGTGGGCTGAAATGAAGATGACGGGTTTTTCAGACGAGGCGGCGGCCCAGCAGAAGAAGTGGGAGGATCTCTACGATTCTCTGCTTAACAAGTCGCATCTCGAGGAATGGATGAAGCGGATGACCGCGCAGCCACACCACGTCGGTTCTCCATTCAACAAAGAAAATGCGGAGTTTGTTGCCGAGTTGTTTGAGTCCTGGGGGTACGATGTCTCAATTGAAACATTCTACGTTCTGTTTCCAACACCCGAGGAACGCCAGCTCACACTCCTTGAACCGGAAACCTTTTCCGCTACCCTCCGAGAACCAGTCGTCGAGGGCGATTCAACTTCTGGACTGACCGAAGGAAGGCTCCCACCCTACAATGCTTATTCGGCAGATGGTGACGTCACCGGTGAACTGGTGTATGTCAACTACGGTATTCCGGCAGACTACGAAGAACTGGAAAGACGAGGCATCGATGTTAGGGGGAAGATCGTCATTGCCCGATATGGTGGCTCATGGAGGGGCATCAAGCCAAAAGTGGCAGCCGAAAAAGGGGCGATCGGGTGCATCATCTACTCGGATCCCCGTGATGACGGTTACTTTCAGGGCGACACTTATCCAATCGGCCCCTTTCGAAATGCGGGAGGAGTGCAACGAGGTTCGGTGGCTGATATGCCGCTTTTCCCGGGCGATCCTCTGACACCCGGCATGCCGGCTACGAAAGATGCTAAACGGCTCTCCCTCGAGGAAGCGCCCACACTGACAAAGATTCCTGTCCTGCCAATCTCCTATGATGACGCTTTACCCTTGTTAAAGGCTCTTAGCGGGCCGATTGCTCCTCCCTCCTGGCGTGGAGCTCTCCCGGTCACTTACCATTTGGGACCGGGGCCAGCCAGGGTTCGGCTCAAGCTAAAATTCAACTGGGATTTACATCCAGCCTATAACGTCATAGCCCGCCTGGAGGGGAAGACCAATCCGGATCAGTGGGTCCTTAGAGGAAATCACCGTGACGCATGGGTATTCGGAGCAGCCGATCCGGTTAGCGGGATGATCGCACTCATGGAAGAGGCCCGCGTGATTGGTGAACTGGTCAAGCGTGGCTGGCAGCCTGCGCGAACACTCGTGTTCGCTAGCTGGGATGCCGAAGAACCCGGCTTGCTCGGGTCGACCGAGTGGGCCGAAATGCATTCTGTCGAGCTGCGAGAAAAGGCGGTCGCATACATCAACTCAGATTCAAACGGTCGCGGATTTCTTCGGGCCGGCGGCTCCCACACACTCGAACCTTTCGTCAATGAAGTGGCTCGTTCCGTAGAAGATCCGCAAACAGGGGTAACCGTGGCACGTCGTTTACAGGCTGGGCGCCGGTCTCAGGTGGACCCCGGAATCAATCCCGATTCCAACTTCCCCCTTGCACCGCTCGGCTCCGGCTCAGACTACACTCCCTTCCTGCAACATCTCGGAATTGCCTCTCTCAACATTAGCTATGGAGGAGAAAACAGCGGTGGATCCTATCATTCCATTTTCGACTCTTTCGACTACTATGTCCGATTCGGAGATCCTGGTTTTCAATACGGGATCACCCAGGCAAAAACCACAGGACGCCTTGTTATGCGCCTCGCGGCGGCCGAGATCCTGCCTTTCCGATTTGGTCCATTCGCGGAGCGTGTGAAGAGCTATCTGGATGAGATTATTGATCTGACCGACAAGATGCGGCAAAACGTCAAACATCAAAACGAACTTATCCGGAACCGCGACCAGGTTCTGGCAGCCGACCCCACTGAAGTTTACGTTCCACCGCAGATCGCCGAGCCCGTGCCCTACATCAACTTCGCTCCTCTTCAGAACGCTGTCGCGAGGCTCCTGGATGCAGCCAATCACTGCGACAGCACAGTCGAATCGATCAATATTTCAGAAGATTTGAACTCTACTGTTCGGGAGAGAATCAACCAGTTGCTCCTTCGTTCGGAGCGAGATATGACGGATGTCAAAGGCTTGCCAAAACGTCCCTGGTTTCGTCACCAAATTTACGCTCCAGGCTTTTACACAGGCTACGGAGTCAAGACTTTACCGGCAGTTCGAGAAGCCGTCGAGCAAAAGGACTGGACACTGGCGGAACAAAGCATCGAAGCGCTTGCGGCAACCCTGAAGAATCTGGAAGCAACGATCCGCGAAGCAACCGACCTTCTGCAGTAGCACTATCCCATCGGGGTATCGACCAGGTGCTCAAGGTTGGCGGCAGAAGCCTTCGTAGAGCATCTTGAAGCTCCCTTGCTTCTGTACAAGACTTCGCCGATGCCATGTGACGCCTGGCTAATGACCCGTTCGTTATAATGCGGACAATGCAAAGTCAGACAAACGGTTTCTTGCTCAAGGTCTCATATCGGATTGCCATTCATCAGATGCCACAGTATGAACAACTCTTCCAGCAGCAAGTGCTACCTCTGATCAGGGAAAAGAAACTGCGTTTACTGGGAATCTGGAAGACTCTCGTTGGCGATGTTGGTGAGTATCTCGAGTTATGGCAATTCGACTCCCTGGGAGAATTCGAAGTGAAATGGCCATCTCTTCTGGAAGATCCGCGTTTCCAGGAACTGGTCCGTACCACCGGCCCAATGGTCAAAGATGAGAACTTTACCTTGCTCCAACCTGTCCTGAAGAAGCCTGCACCGAAAAACAGCGGTCGATTAGTCTGACTGCTCTTGCTTGCCGGCGGCCAACTCTCTGGCGTGCACGACGAGCACGGGACAGCGGGCTGTTCGTATAACCTTTTCCGCGACCGAGCCGAAGACAAGGTGTTGCCAACCGGTATGACCGTGGGTAGCAATTACAATCATGTCTACCCCCTCCTCCTGCGCCATACGGACAATTTCTTTAGCCGGGTCTCCGTATCGAACAATCGGTCTGGCTGGAACCTCTTCTGATACCTGAGAGGCAATTGTTTCTTTCAGTTGACGTTCGGCATTCTCGTGGAGGGCGTCCTGGTATGCAGGTATCTCGAAATTGTAATGGGGATCCGGAGGAAGCGCCGGGATCGGAGGTATGACGTGGGCTACCAATACCTCCGCCTTGAAATGTTCAGCCAGTTCACTGGCACGGGCCACCGTCTCTCTGGACGTTTCGCTGAAGTCGGTTGGTGCCAGAATTCGTCTGATCGGTAGCATTACTTGATCGTCTCGCTATTTCAGTATAGGTATCGGATTGCGGCCAGTCGATGAGAAACGAGGCCAATGTTTGGTATCAGAAGCGTAGAAAAGCTCCAATCCCTCCTCCGTCGCTCCGGAGAAGATCGGCCGCCTCACTCCTTACTTGCTCAATCTCTCCACCCTCTCCGAACACTCTTGCAATAACCGGCTCCATCAGGTCGTCGATCCACAGTAGGTTCTGATTACACCTTGGACAGCGTTCCACCGAGTTGGCAAAGAGCATCTGGCACTGGGGACATTCTCTTCCACTGGCATGATAGCCGTTCGCATAAACGAGCATCCTGATCCGGCCGTGAGCAGCTGCTTCCAGTGTGGCCTGAAGGCCCGTCACCGCTTGCTCATTCTTAGCTGACGCCGTCAAGAGTTGGCTGACCACCTGTTTCTCGTTCTCACGCTCGACTTCTTCGTGGAGGCGCAAAGTCTCAGTCAGAATGTCTGACGTGGAGGCATCCAGCGGAATCGACAGCGTTCCGACGAAGGCGTTCTTCAACCGTTCGGAGAGTAGAGTCCTTAACTCAGAGACCGCTTCGCGGGGCCCCGCCAAAACTAATCGGTCAAACTTCTGTTGGCTGGCGAGACGTTCCATCATTGCAGCCACGTTCTTGAGATGCCAGCGGGCATGCTCATCCGATTTACGCTGAAAGATCATTTGTGAACGCATCTGATCACTTCCGGAGGCATCAAACCGTCGGACGTCCGCACTCGCCAGCGCTTCCAGGTTCTCCTGGATCACACCCTGACCGACAATAAAAAGTCTGGCGTGGGCGCGATCCGTCAGTATCACGCCAAATCTTTCGAACTCATCCTTAGCTTCGAGAGCCGGTCGGATGTAAGGGCGATAACCCCAGTGAACGCTGTTTTCCAGCCCCACTTGCATCTCCCGTGTCCAGAACAAATTCTCGGAAGCGTCACTCACGAGGACGACAGTCTTGGCACCGGGCGAATACGAGGAGATATAACGGATGACTGGCTCAGCATCCTCCTCGAAATTTTCCCTCAAAGCGGACTCATCCAGCCGCTGCTCCACTTCTTTCAGCATATTCTTAAGGGACGTTTCAAACTTTCGATTCAAATTGACCGACTTCTGTTGATCGACATTCAGATAAACAGTCAAAACCGGGCTTTCGGGTTTTATTTCTCTGGTTACTAGTTCTTTTAAATCATTGCGAGTTATCATCTTTGAGGTTCTCCACAGCTATTCGAATATGCTCATCACCATCCGCTCAATACCGTCCGCTCATCACCGTCCCATTAGCCACCTCTAGTGTATGATCCAGTCCTTACCCTGACAAGTTGCCTGTTCCAGTGTAGCGGGAATTTTCCTGATCAATCTGCTCTATTGTAGTTCGATAAGTTGCCGATAAGAAAAGATGATCCCCGGAGTGTGCCTTTTTCGTCCGGGCATGGGGCGCGTTGCCTCTGAGGATTCGAGTGCGCCTGCCATCGACAACTCGAATTGGAATGAAACGGCTTATGTGATGCTCATCATAGTCTACTTCTCCGTTGGCAGTGTAAAAAATGCATATGGGCAATGGAGTTAAGGTGGGCCCTTTTGAAGAGTTTGACCTGTGGGTAGATGCTCTCCTGGTCCATCAGAGGCAGAAAAGGATTCCAGCTCTCAAGGGGGAGCCACGCGAAGAGAACTATAATTACCGGGATGATCTGCGAACCACGCTCCAGCTTCTCAAGAATCTTACATCCCTTCCATATCAGGCGATCGAGAATCAGCTGAATGACAACGGCCCGGTATCGTCCGGTCAGTTCGATGTCCGTAGTATTCTCGGTGAACCTGTTCGTACTACTTCCGAAGAGAAGGCTTTGCTGCGCGATCTCAGCCGGTTTAAGACGGCGCTGGAGAAGTACAAGACAGTCTGCCTCAGTTTAATTCGGGTCCGATTCGTATCCCGCCCTCAATTCGAAGCTTTTAGCTTCTTGCTGGCTCGCGAAATCCGTTCTTACAAGCGCAGCCGCGGACGAAGAAAACTCGGGCGCCGTTTACGCGACCAACCCCTCCAGTACCTGGTTCAAAGGCATGTCCTATCCCACCTGGAAGCCGGAGGAGTTCGAGAACAACTTGAAGCCATTTTGACTCGCTTTCTGAAGCTCCTTACCAATCTGGAATATCTCCGCGAGGAAATGAAAATCGTCTTTCAGCAACAGGCTTTTCTGCTGATTCTGACTTGTTTCTATTATTCGTCTCGCAAGCTCATTGGCTTACTGGTCGAGTCACAAGAATACTTGCGGAATTTTCGCCAGGAGTGGTCGACCGGAGTGGCCTGCACAGCAGCTGCTTTGAAACTGGAAACTCATAAGGCATTTGACCAGGAAATTCTGGATATTGTGGATGTTGCCGATAGCGAACTGGAATTCGGGGACGTCGACAAAGTAATCGGTATTCTCCATAACGCTTTTCAGGAATCATTTATTGCGCTTGCCAAGACGATCAACCCTGTCTTCAATGAGTTCGCGCTATTTGACAATCTGTACCGGCATTACGAGGAATCAATGCGGCTGGTTCACAGTCTGGACTCTTTTTACACTCTCGTTCACGAGCCTGCCGCGGTGGATGAAGAAGAGAAATGGCAGGAGGTCCTCAAGGAGATGGAGGACTTCCGCTCCTCTTCGATGAGATATCTTTTCTCTAGAGATTGGAAAGCTTTCGAGGAATTTTCAGAAGAACTGAAGACGACGGTTGACGAAGAGGAGCGAGCCCACGTGTTACATCGCCTGGAAGTGTACCTCTCCACATTGCTCGGCGAGGTTCGAAAGCGCTCTATCTTCTCGAAGTTTGCAGAAACCCCGCCTGGTTCAGGAGAGCCCAGTCGAGAAGCCTCTTCAACCGCCATCAACTGGTAAGAGCGACTTCCAGGTGAACGGTCATCTGCGCGCTTTGCCCGACCGCCTGAAAGAAACCGGGCCCGCTATTCTGGAAGAAGCAAGCTCTCGCTCGTCCCGTTCGGATTCGCTTTCCTGTAGAATCTCCCATCCGAACCTATGGAATTGAATTGGATAGACTGGACGATCGTCGTTCTTTATTTTCTGGCTTCCCTTGTCATCGGCCTTTATTTCTCCGGTAGGGCAGGAAAGGACACCGAGAGCTTTTTTCTTTCCGGCCGTTCAATGCCCTGGTGGCTAATCGGTACCTCTATGGTGGCAACGACTTTCGCGGCGGATACTCCACTGGCCGTGACAGGGATGGTCGCTCGACACGGCATTGCAGGTAACTGGCTGTGGTGGAACTTCGCCTTTAGTGGAATGCTCACAGTTTTCTTTTATGCCCGCCTCTGGCGTCGTGCTGAAGTGATGACCGATGTTGAGTTTACAGAGATCCGCTATTCGGGAGTTCCAGCAGCAGTGTTGCGAGGTTTCAGGGCTATCTACCTGGCGCTTCCGATCAACTGCATCGTAATGGGCTGGGTCATACTGGCGATGTCGAAGATCCTGGAAATCATCCTGGTAATCGACAAGTGGGAAGCCATCTTTCTCTGCCTTGTCATCACCCTTTCCTATTCTGTTTTCTCAGGTCTCTGGGGCGTACTGGTTACAGATTTCGTGCAATTTATTCTGGCCATGACCGGGTCGATAGCCCTTGCTTATTTTGCCGTGAATGCGGTGGGCGGGTTGGCAGAACTAAAAACGCGAGTGGCGGATCTGCCGATTGAGGGCTCTGCTCTCTCTTTCATCCCTGAAACAGGATCTGCCTGGATGCCACTGATCACTTTTTTCGTCTACATAGCGGTCAACTGGTGGGCGACCTGGTACCCGGGCGCCGAACCCGGCGGCGGTGGATTCATTGCCCAGCGCATGTTTTCAGCAAAGAATGAAAGCCATAGCCTGGCGGCCACGCTCTATTTCAATTTCGCAAACTACGTGCTTCGTCCCTGGCCGTGGATTCTGGTAGCTCTAGTTGCGATGGTCCTGTACCCAGATCTCGAGGACAAGGAATCCGGCTACGTCATCGTCATGGTCAATCATCTTCCACACTTTTTCAGGGGACTGGTTCTCGCTTCGTTTCTCGCTGCCTTTATGTCCACCGTCAGCACTAGCTTGAACTGGGGAGCATCCTACCTGGTCAACGACCTATATCGTCGCTTTCTTATTCGTGATCGCTCGGAACGACACTACGTCCGTGCAAGTCGCGTTTTTACGCTGCTTGTGATGCTGGCTGCGGCGATTGTCACCTATTTTCTCTCCTCGGTAGAGGGCGCCTGGAAGCTGCTAATCGCAATTGGGGCGGGGACCGGCCCCGTGTACCTGCTGAGGTGGTACTGGTGGAGAGTAAACGCCTGGTCGGAAGTCGCGGCCATGACGGCGTCCTTTACAATTTCAATCTTCTTTCAGTCCTACCTGGGTCTGGACTCCGATGACCCACGAGGTTTTGCTTATTTAATGCTCTGGACGGTCGGGCTGACAACCGTCTGCTGGGTTCTGGTCACTTTCCTGACGAAACCAGAGCCGGATCAGAAGCTTCTGTCCTTTTATCGACAGGTCCGACCCAGCCGTACGTTCTGGAAGCCGATTGCTGACCGGGCCCCCGAGGTGGAACCGGACCGGAATGGGACGATCAACCTTATCAACTGGTTGCTGGGCTGCATCTTCATCTTCTGTTCTCTTTTTGGAGTCGGCAAATTGATTTTGGCGAGCTATTGGGAAGGGCTGCTTTACTTGATCCCGGCTGCTCTTTCCGTTGCCGTGATATTCCGTAACCTGGGCAAACAGGAGCACGCGCTAGGAAAGCCCGGTAAACTCGAACGAGTACTTTGACCGCGAGAATCAGTGGGTGAGCGTCTATGAGATTAACCGAAGAACGAAACCCAGAAAGCTTTGATATCGATCTGCTAGATACTGAGCAGATCCTGCTGAGAATCAATGCCCAGGACCAGCGGGTCGCGCCCGCCGTCGCCTCTGTCATACCGGACATCGCCCGGGCCGTTGACGGTATCACCTCCAGGTTGCGCAGCGGCGGCCGCCTCTTTTATGTGGGTGCGGGCACCAGTGGCCGCCTCGGTATCCTGGATGCGGTAGAATGTCCACCGACCTACAATACGCCGCCGGATGTGATTCAAGGTATTCTGGCGGGAGGCTATGAAGCCTGTTACCGATCGATTGAAGCGGCAGAAGACGATCCGGAAGCGGGAGAAAGAGACCTGCTTCGAGCCGGTTTGAAGCGGGGCGATGCAGTGGTCGGAATTGCGGCCAGCGGCCGTACTCCTTATACGTGTGGAGCAGTCGCGCGGGCACGTCGAGAAGGAGCTTTTACAGTTGGTATTTCCTGTAATCGCAACACTCCTCTTTCTCGCGAGGCGGAGGTTGCAATTGAAGTTGAGACCGGCCCAGAGATCGTGACGGGATCTACTCGAATGAAGGCGGGGACAGCTCAGAAGCTGATTCTCAACATGATCAGTACAACTACGATGATCCGTCTGGGCTATGTATACAGCAATCTGATGATCAACGTTCATTTAAAAAACTCGAAGCTAGTCGAGCGAGGAATTCGAATTGTCCAGGAGATCACGGGGGCTTCGCGGGAGGAGGCAAAATCCGCCATCGAGGAGTCACAAGATGTTAAGACAGCGATCGTCATGGTCAAAGAAAATTGTAGTCCTGATCAAGCACGTCGAATTCTTGATCAATACGAAACCCTGCGCGAGGCTTTTCAGCACCTGGAGTAGGGATTCGGAGTTGGCATCGTAGTTGGAACGGCTGCAGCTCGCGCAGAAGAGATTAGCGGATCACTGATCCCGGGTTCGCCGACCAGGCACAAGAAGAAGTAGAAGGCAGCGCCTGTATCGGTGATTTCTTGCTTACGAACGAGAAGGGCTCCCATCCCAGGCCCCCAATTTGGACCTTCCACACTGGACGATGCGTCCGGTATTACAGGGAAGGCACCATGCTGCAGAGAGAGGCAATGAAAAAAACAGACGAATTTGTAACCTATTCAGAAATCATCAACCAACCCAGAGCGTTAGAGGAAATTCTAAGTCGGCTGGAAGAGTTGCCGGTGGATCCGACACAGTTTGATCAGGTTCTATTAACCGGCTGCGGATCTTCTCTTTTCCTCAGCGGCTGGATTGCCCATGCTTGGAATAAGCATCTGGGAACTCGTGCTTTGGCGGTGCCGTCCTCCGAGCTGATTTTTCATCCGAGGTCCTACTTTCGCCCGGGCGATCGCGCGCTCCTTCTTGCCTTTAGTCGGAGCGGAGAAACTACAGAAACAAGTCGAGCCGCGCGTATCGCAATAGACGACATGGGAATGAAGGTGGTATCGGTTAACTGCTATCCGGGGTCGACTCTCGATAAAATCGGTCACTATCGACTGCTCTTTCCGGAAGTACAGGAAAAAAGTGTCGTCATGACCCAGGCATTTTCCGCCATTGCGGGTGCATTCCTGTACTGGTCCAAGTTGGACGAAGTTAGGGCGCTTCCTCCTCTCATTGAAGAATCACTAACCAAGAATGAAGAAGAAATCGAAGAGCTGAGCACCATTGAGTTCGAACAGCTGATATTCCTTGGAAGCGGGGCCTTCGCGCATCTGGCTAGCGAAGCGATGCTCAAAGTGAAGGAGATGACGGGGAAACCTACCGAAGCCTGGCAGAGCTTTGAATTCCGGCATGGCCCACGAGCCATTTTGCGGCCAGGGTCTCTGGTCTGGCTGTTCGGCAATCGAGAAGACAAAGACCACTTGCTGGATCTAATCTCTGAGTTCCAGGATCTGGGTGCCGAGGTTTGTATCACCGGCAACCAGCTTCCCAAGGAAGCCCTGAACCAGGCGGATCGTTCCTTTTCCTTCGACTGGCCGCTTCAGTACACAGAGACCGAGGCTCTCGGGATGCTGCACCTGGCGCAGCTATATGCTTTCTTTCGGGCGGTCCGGCTGGGCAAGAATCCGGATAAGCCAGATAAACTCACCAAGGTGGTTAAACTGTAGAAGTCGCTTCGTTGGTGCCGAGGCCCCTGAACCTCACACCGTGTACCCGTTGTTTGAAAGAACTGTGACAAGTTCCTTCACAGCGCCTGCGGAACCTTCAAGGGCCTGTTTCTCATCATCGAGAAGATTGATCTCTATGATGCTTTCGATCCCATTTCGACCAAGCTTAACCGGTACCCCGAGGTAGAGATCATCGACTCCATACTCGCCCTCAAGATAGGCAGCACAGGGTAGGATTTTCTTCTTGTCTTTCAGGATCGCCTCGACCATTTCAGTGGCGGCTGCCGAAGGTGCGTAATAGGCACTACCCTCTTTCAGCAACTTGACGATCTCTGCTCCACCGTCACGGGTCCGCTGGATCAATGCATCTACTCGCTCTTGCGACAACAATTCAGTAATCGGGATACCGGCAACCGTTGAATACCGAGCCAGCGGCACCATGGTGTCTCCGTGTCCTCCCAGAACGAATGCATGGGTATTTTCGACCGAGACCTCCAGTTCCATTGCAATGAAGGTTCGGAATCGGGCCGAATCCAGTACTCCCGCCATACCCAGAACACGTTCTCTTGGAAAGCCACTTACTGCTTTGGCGATATGACACATTGCATCGAGTGGATTGCTGACGACGATAATGATTGCTTCAGGACTCTCGCGAACGACGTTCTGAGTCACATCCTTGACGATATTCGCATTCTTGAGGAGCAAATCATCACGGCTCATTCCCGGCTTGCGGGCCAGCCCGGCGGTGATGACCACAACATCAGAATTGGCGGTGGCTGCATAGTCGTTGGAGCCCGTCAGTCGACTGTCGTAACCCTCGATCGGCCCTGACTCGAGAAGGTCGAGAGCCTTTCCCTGGGGCATGCCTTCCACGATATCAACCAGGACGACATCACCCAGTTCTTTTTCAGCAATGCGCTGGGCGGTCGTAGCTCCGACATGCCCAGCTCCTATTACAGACACCTTATTTCGACTTCGCATCAATTCTTCTCCTCGTGGCCTGTCGTCTAATCCATGTTCTTGATTATTTCAGAGGCAAACTCGCTGGTCTTCAGCGTCGTGGCTCCTTCCATCTGTCGTTCGAGGTCATAGGTTACCTTCTTGCCGGCAATGGTTTTCTCGAGACCCGAGTAAACTCTGCCGGCTGCTTCCTGCCACTTCAAATGCTCCAGCATCATAACCCCGGAAAGAATTAAAGATCCGGGATTCACCTTGTCCTGACCCGCATACTTAGGAGCCGTGCCGTGAGTTGCTTCAAACAGAGCCACGCGGTCACCTATGTTGGCGCCCGGTGCCATACCGAGACCGCCTACCTGTGCAGCGCAGGCATCCGACAGGTAGTCTCCGTTCAAGTTCGGGAGAGCTATTACTTCGTATTCATCGGGCCGTAGCAACACCTGCTGGAACATGGCATCCGCGATCCGGTCATTGATCAAGACCTTACCGTCCGGAATCTGGCCGCCGTGCTTGTCCCACAGTTCATCCTCAGTAATACAAACCTCCGAGAACTCTTCTTTGGCCACCTCATAACCCCAGTCGCGAAATGCTCCTTCGGTGAACTTCATGATGTTGCCCTTATGCACCAGTGTTACGCGCCGCCGGCCATGGTCCAACGCATATTGGATCGCCATTCGCACCAGCCGTTTGGTGCCGAAGATTGAGATCGGCTTAACTCCGATTCCTGAATCTTCTCGAATGCTCTTGCTAAAAGTGGAATTGATAAAATCGATTACCTGGCGTGCCTCTTCTGACCCCTGCTTCCACTCGATACCGGAATACACATCCTCGGTATTCTCGCGGAAAATCACGACGTTCAACTTCTCGGGGGACTTAACGGGAGAGGGAACACCTTGAATGTAGCGACAGGGTCGAACGCAGGCATACAAATCCAGCAGCTGTCTCAACGAAACATTGAGGCTACGAATACCCCCTCCAACCGGAGTGGTCAAAGGTCCTTTAATGGCGACCCGATATGCTTCGATGGTTTCGACAGTGTCGTCAGGAAGCCACTCTCCAACCGTCTCCTGTGCCTTCTCGCCGGCGTAAATCTCCTTCCAGACGATCTGACGGGCTCCACCATAACTCTTTTCTACGGCCGCATCTAACACTCGCCGAGTGGCATTCCAGATATCCGGTCCGATACCGTCCCCTTCGATAAAAGGGATGATCGGATCATCGGGAACGTGAATCCGTCCATTTTCTACTTCGATTTTTGAACCCTTATCTGTCACAAGTATTCTCCTCAGTTGAGCGTTAATGTTAACAATGTCGATTGAATCTCTATTCGAACACCGGCGTGCCCGAGTCCCAGGTCAGCATTAGGCGCAGTTTACCGACCCGAGTACGAGGCGAGATCGAGAAGCGAGGTCGCTTTCCGACTCAAGGCGCCAGAAGCCGCTCGCGGTCGACAATGCAACAGAAATCGACTTCTCTCGCATCTTCCCCAGCCAGCCCGGATCTCGGCTGCGCAAACCAGGACGACTTTTACCACGGGCTCCTAGTTTATTGCAAAAGTTCGCTTCTTTGAACCATTTCAACCTGTCCCTCGGTTTCTGATACTCTCACAGGCGTGACAGAACAAAAACTTTCGAAGTCGATTGCTCAAGGCGTCCACTCTTTTCTCTCCAATCGGCTAGATGAAATGCTGGAGTTTCTGGGAGAGATTGTTCGTGCGGAATCACCATCCCTGGTTCCTGAAACGCAGAAACGGGTCTTTGATCAACTGGCAGCAGCTCTTCGCAGTATCGATTACATGACTCGCACGCTTCCCGGAGAGACCAGCGGAGGGATGCTCTATGCAAGACCGCAACAGAGAACCCGAGGACAAGGTTCACAGTTGCTGCTTGGTCACAGCGATACGGTGTGGGACATAGGAACGCTCGAGAAGATGCCGGTGCGCATCCAGGATGGACTCATGACGGGGCCCGGCATCTATGACATGAAGGCCGGTTTGACTCAGATGATTTTCGCTCTGAAAGCTCTCCATGAGTTGGGGATCGAACCGGCTCTCACTCCGGTCGTCTTCGTCAACTCGGATGAAGAATTGCGTAGCGAAGATTCTCAGAAATACATCCGCCTTCTGGCTCGACGAGTGCGGCGGGTCTTTGTTCTCGAACCGGGTACCGGGCCTGAAGGTTATCTCAAGACCAGCCGCAAAGGCGTAGCCGAGTACACCATAGAGGTAACCGGACGAGCCGCTCATGCCGGTGTCGAGCCTGAGAAGGGGGTCAGCGCGATCCTCGAACTTGCCCGAATTGTAGAACGGCTTGCTGCTCTCAACGACCCGGAACAGGGAGTTAGTGTGAATGTCGGGTTAATTGAGGGTGGTACTCGAAGTAACGTGGTAGCCGCTTTTGCCAGGGCAGTCGTGGATGTACGGGTGCCGACGGCTCGACATGCCCGGGCTATCGACCAGGCAATCAAGTCTTTGAAGCCGAGCCTTCCGGGAGCCGCACTGAAGATCACTGGTGGAATCGATCGTATGCCTCTGGAACCCACTCCGAGGAATCAGAAATTGTGGCGACTGGCGCAACAGGGAGGAGAACTGCTGGGTCTTGATTTGCGTGAAAGCAGCTCAGGTGGCGGGTCCGACGGCAACTTCACCAGTGTGTACGCGGCAACGCTGGACGGTTTGGGCGCAGTCGGTGGGGGAGCCCACGCCCTGCATGAGTTCGTCTCGATCCCTCACCTGGTGGAAAGGAGCGCCCTCTTGGCACTGTTACTGGCCATGCCAGACGAGCCTGCGGGATCCTAACGATAGAGGACATACAGGAATGTTGCCCTGCTGTTAAGGGCTCCAACCAAATTTAAAATCGGCGATAAACCCGGCATCTCCGGTCAATGAGATGGAGCCATCCGGCTGCCAGTCAATTACCTGGATGCCGGTTGCCGTCTCCACCTGGACCGGAGAATCGGCCCGACCTGTCCAGATGGACGCCACAGCCGCTCCGGTACAACCCGTACCGGACGAATGGGTCGGCCCCACTCCCCTCTCCCAGATGCGAACCTTAAGATGATGACGGTCAACCACTTGTGCGAAACTGACGTTGGTGCGCTCGGGAAAGGCCGGGTGCCTCTCCAGTAGAAACCCAAGGTGTTTAAATCGACTGTCGCCCGGTAGGGTGTCCGAAAAGACGACGCACTGCGGGTTTCCGACGTTAACGACCGTCAGTTCTAACTCTTCGCCTCCAACCTCGAGGGGATAATCCTTGACAGCATCCAGGTGAGGTGGATGAAAGGGAATTGATCTTGCGTCAAAGCTGGGATGCCCCATGTCAGAGTCGAAGGTCCAAAGCGGGGGCCCGGCTTTCAGCAGACGAAACAGCTTCCTGCCCGACTGGGTTTCCAGTTCGATCCGCTCGCCGGCACGACCCTGATGGTGAAGATAAGCGCTAGCGCATCGGGCTCCATTGCCGGACATCCCCGACTCGCTACCGTCCCGGTTGAAGATTCTTAACGTGAATGGGCTCTCGAGAGTTAGAAAGATGCAACCATCGGCACCAATCCCGAAGTGACGATCGCAGATCCTGCGGGCGAAGTCGGACAACTGTCCGGTTTCGACCTGATCCCAGGGAATGATGACAAAATCATTGCCATAGCCGTGATACTTGGCCCCTTCTACCAGTTTCATCAAAGTGGAATCGTTCGAGTAAAAGATCTTTTCGTCTTCTTAGAGCGGGCGTCCTCGACCAATCAAGACATCGAGCACTTCCTGGGAAACCTCTTCAATGGATTTGCCGGTGACATCGATTACGGGCCATTGGGGATTCTGATCAAAAATCGCCCTGGCATACTCCAGTTCCTCACGGATTCGGTCAATGTCAGCATAGCTGCTATTTTCCACCCCCAGCTGCTCAAGGCGAACCCGTCGCGCTTCAGCCAGTCTTTCTGGATCGATGATCAGTCCGATAATCTTCTGCGGGTCCACTCGGGATAATTCAGCGGGAAGCTTACTACCGACGACGATGGGTATATTGGCCACTCGCCACCCCTCCTGAGCCAGGTAAATGCTAAGGGGTGACTTCGACGTACGACTCACCCCAACCAGGACTATATCTGCTTTGTCAAGGTCTTCAGTCGACTCACCATCGTCATGCCGAATTGCGAACTCGACCGCATCCACCCTGACAAAATACTCCTGGTCAACCTGGTGCAGCAGTCCGGGCTTCTCTACAGGCGCCATCCCCAGGAATGAGGAAAGAGCGTCAATTACCGGGCCAAGAACATCGATGCAGTCGATTTGGTATTCTTCCGAGAACTTTTGAATGGTACGACGGAGGTTGTTCGAGGCAAAGGTATGGACGATCAGAGTTCGCCGACCCCGTGCCGTATCAAAAATATCTTCAATTTGTGACCTGGTCCGAATATTCGCATAGCGCGTCATCAGCACATCGACATCGAACTGCCGCGTCGCTGCCTTCAATAATCGGTAAGCAGTCTCTCCGGTTCCGTCACTGACGATCACAACATCGCGCCTGCTCATTTTGCGAACTCCGTGCTACTCCCTCACAGACTGACTGATCTTTTCCATTATTGCATCAAGTCCATCCTCCACTACAGCCTGAATTCTCTCCAAGCCTTCGGCGCTCTTAGATTCAAACCGAAGGACCAGAACCGGTTGTGTATTGGAGGCGCGAATCAAGCCCCATCCATCTTCGAAGATCACTCGAACTCCGTCTACAGTCACGGTCGGGTATCGTTGGCTAAAGAACTGTTGCGCCATCTTCACGACCTCAAACTTGATATTCTCCGGGCAGTCTCGCCGAATTTCAGGCGTCGAGAAGCTTTCCGGAAGGTCCGACAAAAGCTCTGAAACAAGCAGGCCCCGTCGCGAGCAGATTTCCAGAAGCCGAGCACCGGCATAAATCGCGTCATCGTATCCAAAGTACTCATCGGCAAAAAACATATGTCCGCTCATCTCGCCGGCCATCAGCGCCTGTTCTTCTTTCATTTTGGCCTTTATGAGTGAATGACCGGCCTTCCACATGATCGCCCTTCCGCCGTTTCTTTCGATGTCGTCGAAAAGTCGCTGAGAGCATTTCACTTCAGCGATAAAGGTTGCTCCAGGATGTCTCGAGAGAATGTCGCGACTGTAAAGAATCATCAATTCATCTCCCCAGATGATCCGACCCTGGTGATCCACTATTCCCAGACGATCGCTGTCACCATCGAAAGCGATGCCGAGCTCGGCATTCTCATCCTTCACCTTTCCAATCAAGTGCTCGAGAAACTCCGGGACGGTTGGGTCTGGATGGTGATTGGGGAAGCGGCCGTCAACTTCGCAAAAAAGAGGGATTACGTCGCAACCCAACTTCCGATATATGGAGACCGCTGCCAGCGATGCCGTTCCGTTGCCACAATCCACCACCACTCGTGGTCCCCTTGATAATACACCGATCGCCGAAGAAATTTCTTCGATGTAGCGTTCCGTCAGGGACCTGGTTTCAATCTTCCCTTCCCCTTCAACGAACTCTCCTTTGCGGATAATCTCTAATAGACCCTGTATCTCTTGCCCATAAATTGTCGACTGCCCGATAGCTACTTTGAAACCATTGTATTCAGCAGGATTATGGCTGCCGGTAATCATCACTCCGCCATCGACCGCCAGGTTATGGAGAGCAAAGTAAAGGACAGGAGTCGGGCATTCTCCAATGTCGGTGATTGTCATTCCGCTGGCCAGAAGGCCCTCACAGAGGGCATCCCTGAGCCTGGTAGAGCTGAGGCGGACATCTCTTCCGACAACCACTCTCTCCCGACGGTCTCGCCGGAACCGGGTACCGATCGCCTTACCTAAGAGCTCTACAACTTCGTTGGTGAGGTCGCGTTCCGCGACACCCCGAATATCGTACTCCCGAAAGATTTCCTCATTCACCGGAGTGCCTTTCAAGTTTTAGGATATGAAGGGTTTAGGACTGGTTCAGCCGCGCTTTGAAGTCCTCGATGATATCAACCGGTGTAGGATCTTCGCGATTTAGCAGTGCCAAATAGATGCTAGCGAAATCACCAAACAAAATAAGGGTCCACATGCGTTCTAGCCATGTCGACCCGTCCGACCAGCACTCGACGACGCCCTCTACTTTTCTCTCAAGAAGATCTCTGGTGATTTCGGTCCGGGCCTGTACACGGGGGTGATCCTGGTGGTCTCTGAGAAAGACCGGCACAAGCCCGGGAAGCCAGGTTGCTGGGTGTTCCCATCCAACAATTTCGTTGTGGTTCATTTCCGGAAGCTGGTTGTAAAACGCCAACTGTTTGGCGTTCTCGGAAATTTGTCCTGCCCAGCGTCGGGCAATTGGGCCAAGACGTCCCTCGCTTCCATAGATGACGGGGATTCTTCCATAAAGGCGAGTCGCCAGTCTCTTTGCTGGATTCTCTTGCATCGGCGACTCCACCCCGTAGATACCGATCCTGCGGCGTACCCAGGCGATTGATTCTTCGACTTCGCTGAGGCGATCTGAAATGAGATCTGCTCTGGCTAGAATTCTGAGCATTGCCACGAATCCAAAGCCGAAGGCCGCTCTGGGGGCATAGCCAACCGGCACGGAAATCAGGGGGCAACCGCGATCGACCGCTAAACCGGCCAGAACACCCCCCGAAGTTATGCAGACAATCTGTGCCCCGGCGGCGACCGCTTCTTCAAAGGCTGTCAGGGTCTCTTCGGTGTTCCCTGAATAACTGCACACAATTGCCAGCGTCTTATTGTTGACGAATCCAGGTACCTGATAATTCCGATTGAGAAAAAGAGGTTTACCAAGGTCATGACCCAGGTAGGAGCCGAGGAGCTCACCACCGATCGCCGATCCACCCAGTCCACAAATGAGGATATGGTCGATATCACGATAACGGGGTACATCCGTAGTTCGAATGATCTGTAAGGCATCGGTCAACTGTTCGTCAAAACGACACACAGTCGAGATCATCCCCAATTTGTCGTATTTCTCGATCTCCTCTTCCTGGTCGAGAACAAGCGCCCTTTCGACCGCAACACCGTGCCTTTCTTCGGCTCTCCTCAAATCATCGGACGGTCTTCCAGACGGCCGATTAGACGGAAATTGCACCTTCACAAGAATTCCTCCCAGCCCCGCTCCTTCAACTGACGAATGACCTCACGAACATCCTGACTCCGGTCTGCTTCGCAAACCAGAATAGCATCAGCAGTTTCAACGACCACAACGTTCTCCAGTCCGACCAGGGCTACAAGCTTGCCGGAAGAAGAATGCACGATGCAATCTTTACTACCGACGCTGACGACCTGAGTATTGCTGACGATCCCATGGTTATCGGGTGAGCAGACATCGGCAACAGCTTTCCAGCTACCAACATCATTCCATCCCAGCTCAACTTCCACAAGGGCCACGTTGTCAACCTTTTCCATGACCCCATAATCAATCGAAACCTTCTCAACCGACTTGAAAACAGCGCTTCCTTCGGGGGATTCCGGTCCTTGGCAGTTCACTTCTCGAAGGCTTTTCGCCAGAGCTGGCATATGACTGTCAATCGCGGCCAGAATAGCTTCAGGGGCCCAGACAAACATTCCACTGTTCCAGTAGAAATGCCCGGAATTGACAAAGCCTTCGGCTATCTCGAGACGGGGTTTCTCCGTAAAGCGCTTCACGCGATAGCTTTTCAGTGACTCGCTATTCCGGATTAATTCGCCTCGCTCAAGATAGCCAAATCCAGTAGAGGGGAAGGTCGGGCGGACTCCAAACGTTACGAGCCAGCCTTCGCGAGCTATCGCATCAGCAAATTGCAAGGCTTCTAAGAACTCGGTTCTATCACGAATGACGTGGTCGGCCGGTAAGACGGCCATCGTCTCTCCCGGCCAATCGTCCATCACGCGCATGGCGGCCAGGCCGATGCAGGGTGCGGTGTTGCGGGCAGCCGGTTCGATAATGAGTTGCCGAGGTTGAAGCCAGGGTAGCTGATGACGCACAAGGGGCTCGTAACGCCGACCCGTGGCTATGTAAATTTCCTCCTTGCGGTACCGGGTTAATAGCCGGTCAACGGTCTCCTGGAGGAGACTGGCATCCCCGGTAATGGGTAGAAACTGCTTAGGCCGTTCGGCCCGACTCAAAGGCCAGAATCGGGTACCCTGTCCCCCCGCCAGAATGACGATCTTCATTCCCCAACCTCGATGTATCGACTAAGGGCGGCATCCACTTCTCCGGGTGTTGTCTGCTTGATCGAGAGAAGATACTCCTGGCGAAAATCCGGTTCCCGCCCGGCAAACATGGCCAGAGCCAGCTCGCGGAGATACTCGTCCCCTCCAAAACGAGCATGATGAAACCTGGTCATTGCCCCAACCATTGCGTTCAGAAACTCACGGCGCTCCAGAGCGGATGCAGAGAACCGCGAAAGGGCCGATAGTAAACTCTTCTCAGGATTTCTCCCCAATTGTGATGACTTGATGCCGCTGAGATGGAAATAGAGAGCTCCGCCATTGATGTATTCGCTGCGCCGGAAATCGATCCGTTCTGCCAGCCCTTCCTTCTCAAGCACTTCCTGCGAAAGCCAACCTGCTCGACCGCCCAGCAGGATTCCGGCAATGTCGAGCATCTGGTTCGGGAACAGACCTTCGGGCGGGCCGGGGAATCCGACCAGTAGCTGACGTGTCTTCAAATCGGAGGCAACTGCATAGCCGGGCCACCCCCCAGGACGGAGGCTTTCGTCTACTGCGCGCTTCACAGTACTGCGGTTCTCGTACTGGCGATCACTCAACTCTTTAATAAACTCAGATAGAAATGACGTCCCATCCAAATCTCCGACGAGGAAGATCGACGGATTTGTCTTAAGAACGTTTCGAGACAACCAATCTTGCACCTGTTCAAAACTGATCTTTTGGATCGTTTCCTTTGTCCCTTTGGGAGAAAGACTGTATGGATGTCCGGGGAATAGCTTCTGGCGAATATCAGCTTCAAGTGCTTTTCGGCCACTCTCATCCTCCAGCTCTAAATCACGTAGCAAAGCCCTTCTGGCCTTCTCGACATCTTCTTCTGACACCTGAACCTCACGGAGCCAGGTTACGACCGTCCACATGGCATCGCGGATGCCGGATGAAATCGTAGTCGCCTGGAATCCAAAAAAATCTTTTTGATTTGTCGTCCGGTATCGGAGCCCCTTCTTCTCGATCTCGGCCAGGGCGAGGCTACCTTCTCTCCTTTCAAATTCATTGAGCAAGGAGCGCAAAGCAAGTTCGGTGATACCAGCATCGCCGGTTTGCTCAGTGATTCGTCCTCCTGGAAAGAAAAAGCCCAGGTGAACCAGAGGCAGTGTGTGCATTTCTTCTAAATAGATCTCAGGGCCCCTGAGAATAGAGGTTCTTTTCAGATTTTGGCTCAAAAAATTGGCCTGAAATCCAGAAAACTTAAAAGGCTCGCTGTCAGCCGGTGCACTGAAAATCTGCAAAAAGCTACTCTGTTTTTCAGTAGCCGAGGGCAAGAGAATATTTAAGGCATCAAGGTAGGATTCCGGAGCGTAGGTCCTTGGGTCCGATTGTTCGGAAGCAAACTCGGACAGTATTAAATTAGACACTCCAAAATAACGGCTGACCACTCCCTGAATGTCCTTTCGAGAGACGTTTAGAAAGCGCCGCAAGGCCTCTTCCCTGGTCTGAAGTCGAGTTTTGGACTGTATGGCCAGACTTCGGGATCGATCGCTCAGCTTCTCCAGTCGGCGATAGTAATCATTGACGAATAGAGCTTTGGCCCGATCCAAGGCAAGATCAGGTAAGACGCCTTTCTTGAGGCTTTCAAATAAACCTAGAATTCTGAGCTCGACTCCATCGACTTCTGCAGGTGAAGGGGTCGAGTCAATGAGAAAGAAGGTGCCAGCGGGAGTCTCCTCGATTCGAGCCCTAGGTCTGAAATCGTCTGGTCCGTCTTCCTGCGGGAGCTTCAAAAGAGCCGCACTGCCTTCTGTTAGCAAGTAAGCGAGGACACGCAGAGCCGGCTCATCGGCGTCGGGTATCCGATATGCCATCACAACCCGAAACCCCGGCCGGTCTCCCCGCGAGTAGTAGTACTGAAATCCCTGATCTGCCGGACTTGCTTGTGCTCCATCTTCCCCTGGTTCAGCCTCCTCGGACGAGAGGCCGGTAAACTGCTCGACGATTTCCGGGAGCACATTTTCCCGGCGAATGGATCCTGAAAGCGCAAGTGTCACATTCGACGGTTTGAAGTACTGCTGTTGAAACTCACTCACCAGAGCGGCATCAGGAGCACCCTGCCTGGAGATGCCTAACCACTCCTTGAGTTGTTCATCTTCCTGAGAAATCAGTCCACCTGCGCTCTCCTCCTCTGGAAGAACGAGTTCATTTGCGGTCTCAACACGCAGAGGCATGTCCGCTTCGGCAGTAAACAGGTTGGCATGGGCCGATAATACATGCAGAACTTCCGACTCCGGAATGACAGTGGTAAACCAGGTTGAATTCGTGTCGGTCCCGACCAGGGAAAAACCACCGCGAGCTCGAGCTGCCTCCTCCAGTGCCTCACCTTTTGAGAGCGCAATGACGGAAGAAACCGAAGGACGCGTCGGATTCTGAAGCGATCCGGCATTTACCATGGTGGTGATGGAGGCCAGAGGGGCAGCGGGAAACTCTTCGATGAGAACGGTTAAGCCGTTTCTCAAAACGACCCGGGTGAGATTCTGTTTTTGATCAATCGACTGAAAGGCCTTGTAATACTCCGGGACACCCTGGCCCAGCTGTACGCGTAGAGGCCGTTCTTGAGCTATGATCGCCGGCCACAAGAAAAGAAAGACCAGGACGACCAGCGTCACCTTCATAGGTGAAATCGTATCAACGGCGTCGGTACTAAAGCAATTCCGCCTCCCGGCAGACGAATCGTTCTCCCCGGTGGAGTCCACGCTCCCATTATAGCCACGACGTCCAATTTTCGTGTAAGGTAATAGAGACATGTCAACACGAGCCGACGAACTGGATCAACACCAAATCATTCAGGGGTTGAAGGCGCTCAATACCGAGATTATCGATGATTTCGTAGACCGGTATTCGCGTCCTCTGTTCGGGGTCATTCTCAACTACACGAAGAATCCCTCTGACGCGGAAGAGATCCTGCAAGACACCTTGCTTAAGGTGATTAGAAAAATCGATACCTTTCGGGAAGAAAGTGACATCTGGCCTTGGATGAAGCGAATTGCCATCAACAACTGCATCATGTGGCTGCGAAAGCACAGGACAACTAGAGAACGCACGACTCAGCTAGAGGAGATGATGCCGACCTTCTCCAAAGATGATGAATTCGACCACCCTATATATGCATGGTCGGTCGACCCCGAAGAGGTCTATTTGAATTCTGAGATGGCGGGAGAACTCTACGAGGCGGTACAAGCACTTCCGTACGAATATCGTGTTCCGCTCGTATTAAAGGATGTTGAAGGGTATTCTATCAAGCACATCTCTTCTCTACTCGGCCTGAAAGAAGCGACGACTAAGACGCGCATTCATCGGGCCAGATTGTTTGTGAGGGAACGACTAAGTCGATATCTAGAGAGAAAGTAATGAGCGAATTCTACAGTTGTCGTGATTGTGTTGATCTCTTGATGGACTATCTTGAAGGGAACCTTGAGCCAGAGAAGCAGGAACGCCTCCGGGAGCATCTCTCCGCCTGCGCGCCCTGTATCAATTTCATGAAGACTTACGAATCTTGCCGCGAAATGACCAGTAAGTTGCGTGATCAAAAGGTCGAAGTTCCCGTCGAGGTACAAGAACGCTTGAAATCCTTTCTAAGGGATGAGGTTCTTACCTTGCAGAATCAGCGAGGTGGGCGACCAACTTCGTCGCAGGGATGAACAATTCTCTGAAGAACAGATTATTCTGTGTGGCCTGAGATCATCCTCTGTTCGGCCATCGGGTTTTCTGTCGCGACCCGAGATTCCACGCTGGTCCACCTCAGTTTGCCTCAACTTCTGACCACGTGATTCAAAATGAGTTCGTCTCGCATCGGATTATCGCCTGCCAGCTCGCTTCTTGGCAGTCGATT
>Ga0079224_100001197_pt1 | contig 29011 bp, 29 predicted proteins | sample Stecom2015_FD_80414 | JGI IMG/M metagenome (GOLD analysis project Ga0079224, IMG submission 80414) | Agricultural soil microbial communities from Utah to study Nitrogen management - Steer compost 2015 | ecosystem: Environmental > Terrestrial > Soil > Agricultural land | place: USA: Utah... | reverse complement strand
GCGATTCCGATGCGGCGGCGGATCTTCGCCAGCGCGTCGACGTCGAGCGTGTCGAGCGACAGCGCGCGACCGCTCGCGTCGGTGGTCTGGTACTCGAAGACGCCGGCGTCCATGTCGAGCGGCACTTCCTCGCCGCCGAAGCGGCGCGCCTCGGCGGCGGCGTTCGCCAGGTTGAAGGTCGCGCGCGAGACCTCGCCGCGCGCGTCGTACAGCGGCTTGCCGGCTTCGGCGGCGATCAGCCGGGCGAACTCGTCGCGGCGCTGGCGCACCAGCATCGACGCGCGGTCGAGCACGTCGGCGCGTGCGAAGCGCGGCAGGCGCTTCAGCGTGGCGAAAGCGCGCTGCGCGCGGGCGATCGCCGCTTCGATCTCGGCTTCGCCGCATACGGGCATGTGTCCGACGACGGATCCATCGTACGGGGAGAGGATGGCTTCTGCGTTCTGCATGTTCGTCTCGTGGGTTCGTTCGGCTTCGCGCGCGTCTGGCGCACGATCGGCTTCGCGTGCATGGGTGCACGACGTTTCCGCGCCGCTTCGGCGCGACGCGCGGATCGCGCGTTCCGATCGGTACCATGCGGCCTCGCAGGGGAGGGCGACGGTTTGATCGAGACGGCGAGTCTAAGGTACTTCCGCGAGGTCGCTCGACAGGGCTCGCTGCGGCGCGCGGCCGAGCGGCTGTTCGTCGCGCAGAGCGCGGTGAGCCGACAGATCGCGGCACTCGAGGCCGAGCTGGGCGTGCAGCTGTTCGAGCGCCGGGCGCGCGGGATGGCGCCCACCGCGGCGGGGCGCCTGCTGCTCGAGTTCGCCGACGACACGCGCGCACGCCTGGACGCGCTGCGCGCGCAGATCCACGAATACGAGGTCCTGCATCGCGGGCACGTCGACATCGCCTGTGTCGAGGGCCTGCTCTCCGGGCTGATGCCGGCGTTCGTCGAGCGTTTCCTGCACGAGCACCCGGGGCTCGCGCTGACGGTCTCGGCCTTCGGCTCGCACGCGGTGGCCGAGGCGGTCGCCGAGCACCAGGTCGATCTCGGCATCGTGTTCGGCGGCTCGCCCCGGCGCGACCTGCTCGAGCTCGCGCTCATGGAGCAGCCGCTGTGCGCCGTGGTGCGCCCCGATCATCCGCTCGCGGGGCGGCGCAGATGCGTGCTCGCCGACGTCGCCGCCTACCCGATCGTGCTCCCGAACCGCTCCTTCGGCATCCGGCAGCTGGTCGACCGCGTACGGGCGATGCATCGGCTCGAGCTGCGCACCGTCGTAGAGACGAACACGCTCGCCTTCGCCTGGCGGCTCGTGCTCGGGAGCGACCGCGTCACGTTCCTGCCGCTCGACTCGGTGCGCGCCGAGGTGGCCGACGGTCGGCTCGTTGCCGTGCCGCTCGACGAGCCGCTGCTCAGCGCAACGCGGGTGACGCTGGTGGCGAGCGCTTCGCGCACGCTCTCCGCGGCTGCGCAGACCGCGGCGGAGTGCCTGCGCTCGATGATGGCGGCGGATCATGCGCCGGCGCGGCGGACCGTTCGAAAAAAGGGAACGCAGCGCTCGGATTTCAGGCGTTCCCAGCGATCGATAGGGCTACTAGACTCGTCGCCTCCCGCGTCGACACCGAGAAAGGAGACACGATGACCCGTCGATCGCTGCAACGCGCGTTGGCCTGCGCCGCTCTCGCGACCGCTCCGCTGGTCGTTCCGGTGCAGGCCGCCGCCCAGGAGACGATCCGCTTCGGCGCACCGTTGCCGCTCACCGGTGCCCTCGCGCCCGAGGCCCTGAAACAGCAGCAGGGCTACGACCTCTGGGCCGAGCAGGTCAACAAGGCCGGCGGCATCGACGTCGGCGGCAAGAAGATGAAGGTGGAGATCGTCTACACCGACTACCAGTCGAACACGCCGCGCGCGGTGCAGGCCGCCGAGCGTCTGATCACGCAGGAGAAGGTGCATTTCCTGTTCTCGCCCTTCGGCTCGGGCGCCGCGAAGGCGGCGAGCACGGTCAGCGAGAAATACAAGGTGCCGACGATCGCGTCGACCGCGTCGTCGTCGCAGGTGTACGACCAGGGCTACAAGTACCTGTTCGGCACCTTCACGCCGAACGACACGCTGACGACGCCGCTGACGCAGATCGTCAAGCAGAAGGCGCCCGAGGTGAAGCGCGTGGCGATCATCGCGCGCAACGACCTCTTCCCGCTGGCGATCGCCCAGGAGATGGAGAAGTCGGCGAAGGCGAACGGCCTCGAGGTCGTGATGTTCGAGAAATACGCGATCAACACGATGGACCACTCGTCGGCGCTCGCGCAGGTCAAGGCGACCAAGGCCGACTGGATCTTCGCCACCGGCTACATCAACGACCTGGTGCTGATCCGCAAGCAGATGACCGACCAGCGCGTCTCCGCTGCAGTGGTCACGATGATCGCCGGGCCCGCCTACCAGGAGTTCATCGACGCGACCGGCGCCGGCGCCGAGAACATCAGCAGCGCCGCGTGGTGGCACCCCGCCGTGCGCTACCAGGGCACGGACATCTTCGGCACCGCCGAGAACTACGTGAAGCTGTTCCGCGAGAAGTACAACGCCACGCCCGACTACGCACAGGCGTCGTCGTCGGTTTCCGGCGCGCTGTTCCAGATGGCGATCGAGAAGGTCGGCTCGCTCGACCGCGACAAGGTCCGCGACGCGCTCGCGGAGATGGACGTGATGACTTTCTGGGGACCGGTGCGCTTCGGCCCCACCGGGCAGATCAACTCGCTCGAGCCGCCCGTGTTCCAGATCCAGGGCGGCCAGGCGATCGTCGTGCATCCGCCCGAGATCAAGCAGGGCGAGCTGAAGCTCGGCGTCGGCCAGCAGCAGTGAGCCGCGTGGCCGCGCATCGGTAAAGACGGAGCCGGCGGCCGGCGGCGCGACCGGCGAGCGGCGACACGCGGCACGGGCGCCCGCCCGTGCCCGCGGCTCGACGCGCCTCGCCCGCCCCGCCGCTTCGCTGCGCTCCGTTCGGTGCGGCCGCACCCCGCCCTTCGCCCTACCCGGCGCATCCGATGTTCCTGCAGATTCTCGTCAACGGTGTCGTGCTCGGCTGCCTGTACGCGTGCATCGCGGCCGGCTTCTCGCTCGTCTGGGGCGTGCTCAACGTGATCAACCTGATGCACGGATCGTTCATCGTGCTCGGTTCGTATCTCGCGTGGGGCGCGTACCACTCGATCGGCTTCAGTCCGTGGGTGACGCTGGCGATCGCCGCGCCGCTGTTCTACGCGGTGGGCTACGCGGTGCAGCGCGGCGTGCTCAACCGCGTGATGGCCGCGCCGGTGCTCGTCACGCTGACGCTCACGTTCGGCATGGACCTGATCCTGAACAACGCGATGATCCTCGCGTTCAAGGCCGACTACCGCAAGCTGATGCTCGACCCGCCGCTGGGCACGCTGGCGTTCGGATCGGTGGTCGTGCCCGTCGACCGGCTGGTGGCCACGGCGTTCGCGCTCGTGCTCACCGGCGCGCTCTACGTGCTGCTGCGCAAGTCGCGGATGGGGCGCGCGATCATCGCGGTGCGGCTCGACCGCGACGCGGCACGGCTGATGGGGGTCGACGTGCCGTCGACCTACGCCGCCGCCTTCGGGCTCGGCGCGGCGATGGCGGGCTGCGCCGGCGTGCTGCTCGCGATGATCTTTCCGATCTCGCCGCTGTCGTCGCTCCCCTATCTCGGCAAGGCCTTCGTCGTCTGCGTGCTCGGCGGCCTGGGCAGCGTGCCCGGCGCGGTGCTCGGCGGCCTCGTGCTCGGCCTCGTCGAGAGCTTCGGCGCCATGGCGTTCGGCCCCGAGCACGCGGTGACGCTGTCGTTCGCGCTGCTGATCGCCTTCCTGATCTTCCGGCCCCAGGGCCTGCTCGGCAAGCGGGGTTTCGAATGAGCCGTCACGCGAAACTCGCCCTCGTCGTCGCTCTCGTCGCGCTCGCGGCCCTGCCGTGGATCGGCGAGGCCTATGCGCTGCGCCTCGGCACGGTCGCCTGCATGTACGCGGTGCTCGCCGTGTCGTGGAACGTCATCGGCGGCATGGCCGGCTATCCGTCCTTCGCCACCGCAGCCTTCTTCGGCCTGGGCGCCTACACCGGCGGCGTCCTGCTGTCGAAGGGCACGCCGCTCGCGCTCGCGATCGGCGCCGCCGGCAGCGTCGCGTTCGCCGTAGCGATGCTGCTCGGCTGGGTGCTGCTCCGGCTGCGCGGACACTATTTCGCGATCGCGAGTCTGGCGGTGGCGGAAGTGCTGCGCGAGCTGACCAATTCGGCCACCGATCTCACGGGCGGCGGAATGGGACTGAACATCCCGCTGGACCTCGGTAGCGGCAACGTCGCCGACGAGGCCACGTTCTTCTTCCTGGCGATGTGGGCGCTGCTGCTCGTCGCCGTGCTCGTCGTGTTTGCCGTGGAGCGTTCGCGGCTCGGCTTCGGCCTGGCCTGCATCCGGCAGAACGAGGCCGCGGCCGACATGATCGGCGTGAACGCCACGCTGTACAAGGCGCTCGCTTTCGCGCTGTCGGGGCTGTTCGTCGCGATGGCCGGAACGCTGTACGCCGGCTGGGTGCACTACATCGAACCGCCCGACGTCTACGACGTGCTGTTCTCGGTCAAGCCGATCGTCATGGTGCTGCTCGGCGGACTCGGCTCGACCGTCGGCGCGGTCATCGGCGCCTTCGTGTTCCTCGGCATCGAGGAATTCGTCTGGAGCAACTGGCTGCAGGTGCACAGCGGCGTGCTCGGGTTCCTGATCGTCGCGCTGCTGCTGTTCCTGCCGCACGGGCTGATCTCGATCCGCCACCGGCTGCGCCGCGCGCCCGACGCCGCGCCGGCCGGGATGATCCGCGAGGCGAGCCATGGCTGAGCTTCTGCGTCTCGAATCCGTGTCGCGGCGCTTCGGCGGCCTGCACGCGCTCGACGACGTCACGCTGTCGATCGGCGCCGGCGAGGTGCTCGGACTGATCGGTCCGAACGGCGCCGGCAAGACGACGCTGGTGAACGTGATCACCGGCGTGCACCGCGCGAGCAGCGGACGCGTCGTCTTCGAGGGTCGCGACATCACCCGCCTGCGTCCGTACCAGACCGCGCGCGCCGGGCTGGCGCGCACTTTCCAGGTCGTGCAGCCGTTCCCCGAGCTCTCGGTGCTCGACAACGTGCGCGCGGCGGCGCTGTTCTCGGCCAACAGCGCGATGCGCGAAGCGCAGCGCGTCGCCGAGGAGCAGCTCGCCTTCGTCGGGCTCGGCGAGTTCGCGTCGATGCCCGCGGCCAACCTCACGCTGGCGATGCGCAAGCGGCTCGAGCTGGCCAAGGCGCTCGCGATGCGCCCGAAGCTGCTGTTCCTGGACGAGGTGAACGCCGGCCTGAACTCGGCCGAGATCGAGCAGGCGATGGCGCTGATCCGCCGCATTGCCGACTCCGGCGTGACGATCGTCCTGATCGAGCACCTGATGAAGGTCGTGCTGTCGGTGTCCTCGCGCGTCGTCGTTTTGCACAACGGTGCGCTGATCGCCGACGGCCCACCGGCACAGGTCGTCTCGGATCCCCACGTCGTCGAAGCCTATCTCGGCAAGAAGTACGCGCAGCGCGCGATGGAGGCGGCGCAATGAACGCGATCGACGAGGTGCTGCGCACGCCCGGCGAGGACGGGCGCACGCCCGGGCAGCGGGGGCGCGAGCTGCTGCGCATCGAAGGGCTGCAGTCGGGCTACGGCCCGGTCACCGTCCTGTGGGACATCGATCTTTCCGTGCGCGAGGGCGAGATCACCGCGCTGATCGGCTCGAACGGCGCGGGCAAGTCGACGCTGATGCGCACGATCTCCGGGCTCGTCCCCGTGCGCGCCGGGCGCATGCTGTGGCAGGGCGCCGACGTGACCGGCGGCGACCCCGCCGCCGTGCTGCGGCTCGGCATCGCGCACGTGCCGGAAGGGCGACGCCTGTTCAGCGCGATGAGCGTCGAGGAGAACCTGCTGATGGGCGCGTATCTGCGCCGCCCCGGCGCCGGCGACGTCGATCGCGATCTCGAGCGCGTCTACTCGATCTTCCCGAAGCTGAAGGAGCGCCGCCGGCAGGCGGCGGGCACGCTGTCGGGCGGCGAGCAGCAGATGTGCGCGATCGGGCGCGGCCTGATGAGCGCGCCGCGCCTGCTGATGATCGACGAGCTCTCGCTGGGGCTGTCGCCGCTGCTCGTCGAGCAGCTCGTCGAGGCGCTGCAGTCGCTGAATCGCGAAGGGTTGACGATTCTCGTCGTCGAGCAGGACGTCGTCGCCGCACTCGAGGTCTCGTCGAACGCCTACGTGATGGACACCGGCCGCGTCACGCAGCACGGCGCGAGCGACGCCCTGCTCGCCGACCCGGCGGTGCGTCGCGCCTATCTCGGCGCACTCGCCGACTGAGGCGCGATCGGTCGGCCGCTCGGGTTCGTTTTTCCGGTTCGCTCTCGCCCGGTCCGGCCGCCGTCGCCGGGCCGGCCTTGTTTCAACGGATGGCTCTCACATTCCTGGAGGTGCATGCATGAGCACGAAGATCCTCGCCGCCGGCGGCTACCGTTACATCCCCGCCGTCTCGCAGTACTCGGCGGGGGTGGCCGCGGAGCCCGGATTCCGAATCGAGCGCGTTCGCTTCTCGCGCGTGGTCCCGCTGCGTGAAGGCTTCGAGCGCATCGAGCGGCATCTCGCGTCGCTGGGGCGTCCGAACACCGCGTTCTGCGCATGCGAGCTGCGCTCGCCGGCGCCGTTCACCGAGGCGGGATTCCGCGAGTTCAACGAGATCTACACCGGCACGCTGAAGCGCTGGGAGATCATCGGCGAGGACAATCCGGTGGCGCGCAGCAACGTCTGTCCCGAGCTCGACCCGCCGTCCGAGTCCGGCTTCTTCGCGTTCAGCTACACGGTGCCCGAAGCCGACGCGGCGCCGACCTTCGTCGTCGCCGGCAGCGCCGAGGCGCCGGAGGGCAAGGGCGACTATCGGGAGAATGCGATCGCGCGCGACGACGTCTCGCCCGAGGGCATCCGCACGAAGGCGCGCTGGGTGCTCGGCGAGATGGAGAACCGCATGCGGGCGCTGGGCTTCGACTGGAGCGCGACGACCGCGACGCAGGTGTACACGGTGCACGACATCCATCCGTTCCTCGGCGAGGAGCTGGTGCGCCGCGGCGCGATGCGCGCGGGGGTCACCTGGCACTACAACCGTCCGCCGGTCGTCGGCCTCGAGTACGAGATGGACTGCCGCGGCGTGTCCGTCGAGCGCGTGCTCGTCGTCTGAGAAGGGAGAACGCGATGAAGCTGCTTCGATTCGGCCCGCCGGGCAGGGAGAAGCCCGGACTGCTCGATGCCTCGGGACGCGTGCGCGACCTCTCCGCGCACGTGGCCGACATCGATCTGCGCGTACTCGACGATGCGCGCCTGGACGAGCTGCGGCGCATCGATCCGTCGACGCTGCCCGAGGCGTCGCACGCCGTGCGCATCGGACCGTGCGTGGCGCCGATCGGCAAGATCGTCTGCGTGGGCCTGAACTACTCGGATCACGCCGCCGAGAGCAACATGCCGGTGCCCACCGAGCCGATCCTGTTCCTGAAGCCGTCGAGCGCGGTCTGCGGGCCGTACGACAACGTCGAGATCCCGCGCGACTCGAAGAAGACCGACTGGGAGGTCGAGCTCGGCGTGGTCATCGGGCGGCGCGCGAAGTACGTGAGCGAGAGCGCCGCGCTCGAGCATGTTGCGGGCTACTGCATCGTGAACGACGTCTCCGAGCGCGAGTTCCAGCTCGAGCGCCAGGGCCAGTGGGACAAGGGCAAGGGACACGACACCTTCGCGCCGGTCGGCCCCTGGCTGGTCACGCGCGACGAGATCCCCGATCCGAACGCACTCGCGATGTGGCTCGAGGTCAACGGGCACCGCTACCAGAACGGCAGCACGAAGACGATGGTCTTCGGCGTGCGCACGCTGGTCTCGTACATCTCGCGCTTCATGACGCTCGAGCCGGGCGACATCATCGCCACCGGCACGCCGCCCGGCGTGGGCATGGGACAGAAGCCGCCGGTGTTCCTGAAGCCCGGCGACGTGATGACGCTGGGCATCGAGGGCCTGGGCGAGCAGCGCCAGCGCTGCATCCCGGGCTGAACGCGGGAGAAATTCCGGTGCCCGCTACCGCTGCATCCGGTGTTCGGGATCCTCGCGCTGCGCCGAGCGGATCAGCGCCCGGCGCACGCTCTCGACGTGGTCGCGCATCAGCAGTTCCGCGCGTCCCGCTTCGCGGCACAGGATCGCTTCGTAGATCCGGTGATGGTCGTCGTGCCGCCGCCGCACGTCGTGGTACTCGAACGCGATCACGTTCCGGTACGACGAGGGCGCGACCTGCTGCGACATCCGCAGCATGTCGCCGAGCATGCGCGAGCGCCCCGCCAGGTACACCGCATGGTGGATGCGGAAGTTGATCGCCCCGTAGGCGATGCGGTCGTCGGGCTCGAGCCACCCGCGCGCGAGCAGCCGGTCGCCGTCGCGCAGCGCCTGCTCGATCGTGCGCTGCGCATCCACGTCCAGGCCGAGTTGCGCGGCGCGCCGCGCGGCCAGTCCCTCGAGCACCGCCCGGATCTCGTAGGCCTGCAGCGTCTCGGCGGTGTCGAAGGCGCGCACCGAGTAGCCGCGGCGCGGCGCGTGGTCGAGCAGCCCGTCGGCGGCGAGCGCCTGCAGCGCGGTGCGAATCGGCGTGCGCGAGACGCCGAGCCGCGCGGACAGGCGCTCCTCGTAGAGCCGCTCGCCGGGGCGGAATTCGCCGGCGAGCACCGCCGCCCGCAGGCGCTCGGTGGTCGAGGCGGACACCGGACGCGCCGCGCCGTCTCGCTCGTCGACCTTCGCGTTCATCGATCCTTCTTGGAACATGCGTGTGTACAACTCTAGTTGACAGCACGCGATCTGTATACAAGACTGCCTCCGGAGCGCCCGCAGAGGCGCCAGAAAAGAGAACGAGAGAACGAGAGAACGAGGCCGGACCGACCGCCAAAGGGCGGCGCAGCCCGGATTCCGCACGGCTCGAAGCGGCGATGCGCACGCACGTCGTCCCTGGCCGTGTATGCAAAGGAGGATGAAGCCGTGAGCGCTCCGGGGAGTCCCGCGCCGCCTGCCGCGCCGCGACCGGCCGTCGTCGCCGTCGCCGGACACGATGCTCCGTTCCCCGTGCGTCGCATCTACTGCGTCGGGCGCAACTATCTCGAGCACATCCGCGAGATGCAGGAGGGTGACGAGCGCGATCCGCCGTTCTTCTTCCAGAAGCCCGCCGACGCGGTCGTGTCCGATGGTGCGCGGGTGCCCTATCCGCCCTGCACCAACGATCTGCAGCACGAGGTCGAGCTCGTCGTCGCGATCGGCGACGGCGGCCGCGACCTTTCGGTCTCGCGCGCGCTCGAGGCGGTCTACGGCTACGCGGTCGGCGTCGATCTCACCCGGCGCGATCGCCAGCGCGAGGCCTTCGCCAAGGGCCTGCCGTGGGAGATCGGCAAGGCCTTCGATCATTCCGCGCCGTGCGGCATGGTGCATCCGGTCGCCGTGGTCGGGCACCGGCTCACGGGCGAGATCCGCCTGTCGGTGAACGGCGAGCCGCGCCAGCGCGGCGACCTGCGGCAGATGATCTGGAACGTGCCGGAGATCGTCGCGCAGCTCTCGCGCCTGTACCGGCTCGTGCCGGGCGACCTCGTCATGACCGGAACGCCGGCCGGCGTCGGCGCGCTTCGTCCCGGCGACCGCGTCGAGGCCGCCGTCGAAGGGCTGTCGCCGCTCACCTTCACGATTGCCCCCGCGGAGGCCTGACCGATGCTCCCTACCGAGCGCATCGCGTATTCGCCGATCAACGAACGTGCGCCGCTGAAGCTGCCCGCCGACGCCCGCCTGGCGGTCTGGGTCATCGTCAACGTCGAGGAGTGGGACCCGCGCGAGACGATGCCGCGCACGGTGCTCACGCCTCCGGCGGGCGGCTCGCCGTCGCCCGACATCCCGAACTGGGCTTGGCACGAATACGGCAACCGGGTCGGCTTCTGGCGAATGCTCGAGGTGTTCGACGAGCACCGCATCCGCGCCGTGCTCGCGATCAACGGCAAGGCGATCGGCACCTACGAGCCGATCGCGCGCGCTGCGCTCGAGCGCGGCTGGGAATTCATCGGCCACGGCTTCGGGCAGAAGAACATGCAGAAGGTGCCCGACGAGCGCGAGGACATCCGCAAGACCCGCGAGGCGATCCGCGCGTTCACCGGGCGGGCGCCGCGCGGCTGGCTCGGCCCCGGGCTGACCGAAACCTGGGAGACCCCCGACCTGCTCGTCGAGGAGGGCTTCGAGTACGTCTGCGACTGGGTGCTCGACGACCAGCCGGTCGTGTTGAAGACGCGCACGAAGCCGATCGTCAACATCCCGTACACGCAGGAGTGCAACGACGTCGCGATGATGCTGATCCAGCATCACAAGGCGAGCGAGTACCACGACCGCGCGATCGACCAGTTCGAGCAGCTGCACCACGACGCGCGCGACTCGGCGCGCGTGATGGCGCTGGTCGTGCACCCCTACATCATGGGCGCGCCGCATCGCCTGCGGCACTTCCGCGCGATCTTCGAGCGCATCGGCGGGCGCGACGACGTCGCGTTCATGACGGGCGAGGAGATCCTCGACTGGTATCTGGCGCAGCGCCCCGATGCGCTGCGCGCGCCCGGAACCTGAGCGTGGCAGGGCTGAACCTCTTCCAGCTGCTCAACGGACTGACGCTCGCGGCGCTGTTGTTCATCGTCGCTTCGGGCTTCACGCTGATCTTCGGGCTGCTGCGCATCGTGAACCTCGCGCACGGCGCGCTGTACCTGTTCGGCGGCTACATCGGCTACACGATCGCGATGACGACGGGCAATTTCGTGCTCGGCCTGCTCGGATCGATGGCGGCCGTCGCCGTGATGGGCGTCGCGCTCGACGAGGGCCTGCTGCGCTTCGTGCGCGGCTTCGAGCTGCGCCAGGTGTTGCTCACGCTCGGCGTCGCCTTCGTGCTCAACGATCTCGCGCTGGTGATCTGGGGCGGCGACACCTTCACCGTGCCGGTGCCGGAGTTCCTGCGCGGCGCGTTGCGCTTCGGCTCGATCTTCTATCCGAAATACCGGCTGTTCGTGCTCGTGCTCGGCATCGTCGTGTTCATCGCGCTGTGGCTGCTGCTGCATCGCACGCGGCTCGGCGCGCTGATCCGCGCCGGCGTCGACGACGCCGAGATGGTCGAGGCGATGGGCGTCAACATCCGGCGCGTGTTCCTCGTCACCTTCATGCTGGGCTCCGCGCTGGCCGGACTCGGCGGCACGATCGGCGGCGCGTTCCTGACGCTGTATCCGACCGCGGACGCCGAGATCCTCGTGTTCTCGCTCGCCGTCGTGATCATCGGCGGCTACGGCAGCCTGGTCGGTGCGGCGGTCGGGTCGCTGCTCGTCGGGCTGCTGAACACGGTGGGGCAGGTGATGTTCCCCGAGCTCGCGTATTTCGTGATCTTCGGTCCGATGGCGGCGATCCTCGCGTTCCGCCCGCTCGGCCTGTTCGGGAAGGCGGCATGACGGCGACGACGACCACCGGCGCGGCCGCCGCGTCTCCGGCCGGGGGCGCCTCGCAGCGCAGCGCGCTCGCCTGGGGCGCGGGCATCGCCGCGTTCTTCGCCGTGCTGCCCGTCGTGCTCAGCTCCTACCAGGTGAGCGTCGCCACCGAGGTGCTGATCTTCGCGCTGCTGGCGATGTCGATCGACGTGCTGGCCGGCTACGCGGGACGCACCTCGCTCGGGCATGGCGCGCTGTTCGGCGCGTCGACCTACGTCGTCCTCTACTGGACGGCGGTGCTCGGCGGCTCGCCGTGGGCGGGGCTGGCGATCGGCATCGTCGCCGCCACGGTGCTCTCGGCGGTGTTCGCGCTGTTCTGCACGCGCGTCTCGGGCGTGTACTTCCTGCTGCTGACGCTCGCGCTCGGCATGATCGTCTGGGGCGTGTGCCTGCGCTGGACGAGCGTGACCGGCGGCGAGAACGGCATCCGCGGCGTCGGCCGCCCGGAGGCGATCGCCGACCCGCTCGTCTTCTACTACACGGTGCTCGTCGTCGTGATGGCGCTCACCTGGGTGCTCTGGCGTTTCGTGCGATCGCCGTTCGGGCTCACGCTGCGCGGCGTGCGCGACAGCGAGAGTCGCATGCGCAGCCTCGGCTACAACGTGCAGCTGCACATGTTCCTCGCGTTCACCGTGTCGGGCTTCTTCGCCGGCGTGGCGGGCGCGCTCTACGCGTTGTTCAACAACTTCGTGAGTCCGTCGACCGTGCAGCTGTCGCAGTCGGTCGAGGGGTTGCTGATGGCGATCATCGGCGGCGTGGGAACGCTCGCCGGTTCGTTCATCGGGGCCGCGGCGATCATCACGCTCGAGAACGTCGTCAGCGAGTACACCGCGCGCTGGCCGATGGTGCTCGGCCTGATGTTCGTGCTCGCGATGATCTTCGCGCCCGAAGGCGTGATCGGGGCGGTGCGTCGGCTGTTCGCTCGCAGCAAAACCTGAACCAAGGAGATCGGCATGCAACGCAGAGACTTCCTGAAGAAGACCGGCTTGGGCGTTTCGGCCGCGGCGGCGGCGTTCTCGGTTCCGCGCCTGGCGCTCGGGCAGAGCGGGCCGATCCGCATCGGTCTGATGGCGCCGCTCAGCGGCGTGGTCGCCGCCGGCGGCCGCGAGATCGTCGAAGGGTTCAACCTCTACTGGGAGCAGAACGGCAACAGCGCCGGCGGGCGCAAGGTCGAGGTGCTCGTCGAGGACGACGCCGGCAACCCCGACACCGCGCTGCAGAAGGCGCGCCGGCTCGTCGAGCAGGAGAAGGTGAACTTCCTGTTCGGCAACCTGCTCGCCAACACGGGGCTGGCCGTGGCGAGCTACGTGAAGGGCAACGGCGTGCCGTATTTCATTCCGGTGATCGCCGCCGACGACCTCACGCAGCGCGATCGCGTGCCCAACGTGATCCGCGTCGCCGGCTACACCGCCAGCCAGATGCCGCGTCCGCTCGCCGACTGGGCGCTGAAGCAGGGTTACCGGCGCATCGCGACGATCTCGCAGGACTACACCTTCGGCCACGAGCAGTGCGGCGGCTTCGCGCAGGTGTTCAGCGAAGGCGGCGGCACGATCGTCAACCAGTTCTGGAATCCGCTGAACACGGCCGACTTCAGCCCGTACCTCGGGCAGCTGGCCAGCGCGAAGATCGACGCGGTCTTCGCGATGGAGCTCGGTGCCGACGCGAACCGGTTCATGCAGCAGTATGCGAACTTCGGGCTCAAGGGACAGCTGCCGCTGCTCGGTGCGCAGAACTTCACCGACCAGTCGGTGATCCGCACGATGGGTCCGGAGTGCGAGGACATCGTGTCGTCGGCGCACTTCGCGGAAGGCTCGGACAACCCCGCGACGCGCAAGTTCGTCGAGGCCTACTCGAAGAAGTACGGGAAGATGCCGTCGCTCTACGGCTTCTCGCACTACTCGGGCGCGATGTGGATCCATCACGCGATCGATGCCGTCAAGGGCGACGTCGAGTCGCGCGACGCCTTCCTCGACGCCGTGCGCAAGGTCGTGCTCACCGATTCGCCGCTCGGCCGCCCGGTACGGCTCGATGAATACGGCAACCCGATCTACGACATCTTCATCCGCAAGGTCGTGAAGAACGCCGAAGGGAAGTACTGGAACGTGCCGATCGAGACCTACGAGAGCGTCTCGCAGTTCTGGACCTACGATCCGGCCGAGTACCTGAAGCAGCCGCCGTACTCGCGCACCTTCCAGGGCATCCGCAAGAGCTGAATCGCCGTGCTCGAGCTGCAGCAGGTGGGCGTGCGCTTCGGCGGCCTGCGGGCCGTCGACGACGTCTCGATCTCGGTGAAGCGCGGCGAACGGCGGGCGATCATCGGGCCGAACGGCGCCGGCAAGACGACGCTGTTCAACGCGATCACCGGGATCCGGCCGCCGTCGAGCGGGACGATCCTGTTCCGGGGGCGCAACGTCACGCGACTGGCGCCGCACCGGCGTGCGCACCAGGGAATGAGTCGCACGTTCCAGATCACGAACCTGTTCCTGCAGCTCACCGTCGAGGAGAACATGCAGCTCGCGCTGCGCGGGCTGTCGCCGCGGCGCTTCTCGATGTTCGGGTCTTCGGGCCTGGACGACGACGAGCGCGCCCGCGCGGAGCGCGCGCTCGCCGCCTCGCGGCTCGCCGAGCGGCGCGGCACGCCGGTGAGCGAGCTGTCCTACGGCGAGCAGCGCCAGCTCGAGATGGCGATGGCGCTCGCTACCGAGCCGCAGCTGCTGCTGCTCGACGAGCCGGCCGCCGGCCTGTCGCCGGCCGAGCGCGTGATCGTCGTCGAGATCATCCGCTCGCTGTCGCGCGATCTCACGGTGATGCTGATCGAGCACGACATGGATCTCGTCCTCAATCTCGTCGACTGGGTCACCTGCCTGGACAACGGGCGGCTGCTGGCCGAGGGCCCGCCCGACGAGATCCGCAAGAACCAGGCGGTGCAGGACGTCTATCTCGGCAAGGCGCGGCGCGATGCTCGAGATTCGTGAGCTGCACAGCTATTACGGCGAGGCGCACGTGCTGCACGGCGCGACGCTCACCGTGCCCGACGGAGAGGTCGTCGCGCTGCTCGGCCGCAACGGCATGGGCAAGACGACGCTGATTCGCTCGGTGATGCGCCTGGCGCAGCCCGGGGTGCGCGGCGGCTCGATCCGCTGGCGCGACGAGGAGCTGATCGGGCTCACGCCGCACGAGGTGGCGCGCCGGCGCATCGCACTGGTGCCCCAGGGCCGGCGCCTGTTCCCGTCGCTCACCGTGCTCGAGCACCTGACGATGCTCAAGCCCGCGCGCGCGACGTCGGGCTGGACCCTCGAGCGGCTGTTCGCGCTCTTCCCGCGACTCGCCGAGCGCAGGGGGCATCGCGGCGGGCAGCTCTCCGGCGGCGAGCGGCAGATGCTGGCGATCGCGCGCGCGCTGGTGATCGATCCGCAGCTGATCCTGATGGACGAGCCCTCGGAAGGCCTCGCACCGGTGATGGTGCAGGCGCTCGAGGACATCATCCTCGAGCTGAAGCGCTCGGGGCTCACGATCCTGCTCGTCGAGCAGAACTTCTACAGCGCACTGGCCGCCGCCGACCGCGTCTACGTGATGGAGACCGGCCGCATCGTGCACGAGGCGCCGGCCGAGGCGGTACGCGCCGCGCCGGAGTCGCTGATGCGCTACCTGGGGGTGCACTGACGTGGGGCCAGCGCGTTCGCGACAGGCGACCGCCTGCACGCAGAGGCCGGCTGCAGACATCGAAGACCGTCGACGCGTCCGGCCAAGGCGTGCAGCCGACGAGGCCGAAAGCAAACGAGGCAGGCCGACGCACGCACCGAAAACTACCGACGCATCCGGCAAAGGCGCGGGCCCGCGCCTTTGCCCGCGCCGACGCTCCGCATGCCGACGTTCCGGATGCCGAAGCGTCACGCACCGAAGTCGCACGCACCGAAGCCGCACGCCCGGCGAGACCGCTGACCGATGCGCATCGACGTCCACAACCACGTGATCCCGCAGCGCGTCGTCGAGCGCCTCGCACGCGAGCCCGAGCGCTTCCTCGCGCGCATCGACGGCGAAGGCGACGCGCGCCGCGTCGTGCACGAGCAGGGCTACGTCTACCCGCTATTCGCCGAGTTCCACGACGTCGACGCGAAGCTCGAGTCGATGGACCGTCGCGGCATCGACATCGCCGTGCTCTCGCCGGCGCCGCCGATGTTCTACTACTGGGCCGAAGCCTCGCTCGCCGTGGAGACGGCGCGCCTGGTGAACGACGGCATCGCCGACATGGTCGCGGCCCGGCCTTCGCGGCTGCGCGGCATGGCCACCGTGCCGATGCAGCATCCCGATGCGGCCGTCGACGAGCTCGAACGCGTCGTGCGCGAGTACGGCTTCCACGCGGTCGAGATCGGCACGTCGATCGAGGGCGAAGCGCTCGCCGATCCGAAGTTCCGTCCCGTGCTGCGTCGCGCGCAGGAACTCGGTGTCTTCGTCTTCGCGCATCCGTACTACGTGGGCGCGAAGACCGGTCTCGAGTGCTATTACCTGACCAACCTGATCGGCAATCCGCTCGACACGACGGTGATGCTCGCGCACCTGATGTTCAGCGGCGCGCTCGACGAGCTCGATGAGCTGCGGCTGTGCCTGGCGCACGGCGGCGGCTTCGCGCCGTACCAGATCGGCCGCCTCGTGCACGGCCATCGCGTGCGTGCCGAGACCCGCGCGCACACGCGCAGCTCGCCGAAGGACCTGCTGCGACGGCTGTATTTCGACAGCCTCGTCTTCGATCCGCAGGCGCTGCGCTATCTCATCGATCTCGTCGGTGCCGACCACGTCTGCATCGGCACCGATGCGCCCTTCGACATGGGCGACGCCGACGCGGCGGCGACGATCGACGCGATCCCGCGATTGACGGAACACGAACGGCATGCGCTGTGCTGCGGGACGGCGCTGCGACTGCTGGGCGAAGGAGGACGGACGTGACGGCACCGATCGGCGCGAGCCTGCGCGCGCGCGTTCCCTACGAACCGATCCATCGGCGTGCGCCGCTGGCGATGCCCGGCGGCGCACGCGTCGCCCTGTGGACGATCGTCAACGTGGAGAACTGGCGGCCCGAGGCGGCGATGCCGCGCGCGGTGCTGCCACCGCCGATGGGCCAGCCGCTGCTGCCCGACGTGCCGAACTGGGCATGGCACGAATACGGCATGCGCGTCGGCTTCTGGCGGTTCCTCGAGACGCTGGGCGAGCGCGGGCTGCGCGCCACGTTCGCGGTGAACGGCAGCGCCTGCGAGGTCTATCGCGAGGCGTGCGAGGCGGCGCGCGACGCCGGCTGGGAGTTCATGGGGCACGGCTTCGTGCAGCAGCCGATGCACCGGGTCGACGACCAGCGCAAGGCGATCGCCGACACCATCGAGTCGATTCGCGCGCTCGTCGGCAAGCCGCCGCGCGGCTGGGAGAGTCCCGGGCTCACCGAGACCGACGAGACGGTCGACCTGCTCGCCGAGGCCGGCATCGAGTACGTCGCCGACTGGGTGCTCGACGAGCAGCCGGTGCGCGTGCACACGCGCGCGGGCGAGCTGTACTCGGTGCCGTACACGGTGGAGATCAACGACGTCGTGATGAGCGCGGTACAGCTGCAGCCGTCCGACGAGATCCTGCGGCGCGGGCGCGACCAGTTCGACCGCCTGTATCGCGACGGCGCGCGCGCGCCGCGCGTGATGGCGATCTCGATCCATCCGTACCTGACCGGCGTGCCGCATCGGATCAAGTACCTCGAGCAGCTCTACGACTACATCCTGGGGCACGACGGCGTCGTGCATTGGACGGGGGGCGAGATCCTCGACTGGTACAAGGGACAGATCGGCGCGGCGAGTGCGTCGCGCCGGGGCGCCGGCGGCTAGCGCCGGCAGGCATCGACGAATCCGGGGAGGGCTGCATGCGTCGACCCAGAGTGCTGCTCGTGTCGCTGGGCGGCACCATCACGATGACACGCGAGGCCGCGGGCAGCGGCGTCGTTCCCACGCTCGGCGCGGCCGAGCTGGTCGAAGCGGTGCCCGCGCTGGCCGACGTCGCCGACGTCGTCGCGCATTCGGCGCTTCGCATTCCGAGCGCATCGCTCACTTTCGACGACCTGATCCATCTCGCCGCCCTGCTCGAGGCGCGCCTGGGCAACGACGTCGACGGCGCCGTCGTGATCCAGGGCACCGACACGATCGAGGAGACCGCCTGGTTCCTCGATCTGATGATCGCGAGCGACGCGCCGGTCGTCGTGACCGGCGCGATGCGCGGTGCGCAGATGCCGGGAGCCGACGGGCCGGCGAACCTGCTCGCCTCGACGATCGTCGCGGCGAGCGAGGCCGCGCGCGGGCTGGGCGCGCTCGCCGTGCTCAACGACGAAGTGCACGCGGCGCGCTTCGTGCAGAAGTCGCACAGCGCGCTGCCGTCGGCCTTCACGTCGCCGTCGGCCGGGCCGATCGGCCTGGTCGCCGAGGGGCGCTTCCATTGCCATGCGCGGCTCGACCGGCTGCCGCGCATCGTGCTGCCGGAACCGGCACCCGAGGCTCCGGTCGCGCTCGTGCGGATGTCGCTCGGCGACGACGGCCGGCTGCTGCGGGCGCTGCCCGGGCTCGGCTATCGCGGTGCGGTGATCGAAGGGATGGGCGCCGGGCACGTCGCGGCGAGCGTCGCCCCGCTGGTCGGCGAGCTCGTCGGGCACATGCCGGTGGTGCTCGCGGCGCGCGTGGCGGCCGGACCCGCCTTCACGCGGACCTACGGCTTCGCCGGCTCGGAGATCGATCTGCTCGCCCGCGGCGCACTGCCGAGCGGCTGGCTCGGTAGTCTGCGTGCACGCGTGCTGCTGAAGCTGCTGCTGCGCAGCGGGCTGTCGGGCGACGCGTTGGCCGAGCGCTTTCGCGCGTACGCCGAGCGCTGAGCGCGCCTCGCCCGATCGGTCGCCGCTCAGGCGCGGGCGAGCCGGCGCGCGGCGAAGCGTCCCCCCAGCTGCAGCAGCGCCGCGCCGGCGAGCCCGATCGCGCCGGCCAGCGCCGCCGCGAGCAGTGCGGCCGACGCGAACGCCGCGGGCACGCGTGCCGCGAGTCGCGACGACGCGGGCAGCGCGAGCAGCGGCTGCGGCGAGGCGACGAGCAGCAGCGTGAGCGCGTAGGCGACGTCGCCGGTGCGCATCAGCACGGCGGCGGCGATCGCGATCGCCAGCGGCATGAACCAGGCGGCGAACAGCCCCAGTGCGCGCTCGATCCGACCGGGGCGTGGCCACCCGAGCGGCTGCGCCGGGTCGCGGTGCGCTTCCTCTCGCGGCCGGCAGGCCGGCGCCGAGCGGTGGACCGGCGGGGCGGCGTCGGTTTCGCCTCGTGTGCTCGTGAAAGGCGGGCGCCTGTGCCATTCGAGCATTGCGCCAATTGCGACGGCCAGCCCGACGAAGGCCGCTTGCGCCGGATGTCCGGCGGCTGCGGCGCCGAGGACCGCGATCGCGGCGAGGACTTCGAAGGGGATGAGGCGGTGGCTGCGCGGATCGCCGAGGCTCGCCGCGGCGGGCGCGAGCGTGACCGGTGCGCCGGTTCCGGGGTCGGACTGCAAGGGGGGATGCTCCAGGGGACGGGCGGCGCCCGTAACGGACGCCGGAGCCGAAGACTACCAGTGCGGCGCGCGTTCCGACAGCGGCGGCGCCGCGCGCGCGACGGCCGGCACCGGCGCCAGCCCGCCGACCGCCTGCGCGAGCCCGTACAGCCCGTAGAGCATCGAGATCGTCACCGCGGTGGGCGCCGCGATGCCGAAGGCGCCGAGCGCGAGCACGGCGGCCGCCTCGCGCGTGCCCCAGCCGCCGAAGCTCACCGGCAGCGTGGCGAACACGAAGATCGGCACCGCGCTCGCGGCCATCGCCCAGAACGGGATGTCGACCTGCAGCGCGCGGGCCGCGCAGACGATCGACGCGATCGCGAGCGCCTGCACGATCGTCGACAGCACGATCTGCCCGACGTAGTTGCGACCGGCGTGGCCGGCGCGCAGCGCCGCGCGCAGGCGCGCCAGGCGCGGCGTGTCCCTGCGCGGAAGCGATCGGCGCAGCACCATCAGGCCGATCCAGGGGCCGAGCAGCGCGACCGCGGCGAGCAGCAGCGAGGTCGGCGCAAGCGGTTCGCCGGCCAGCGCCGGCCAGTGCGCGGCGAGCGTGCGCGCCGAATCGCTGTCGGCGCCCCAGGCGATCGACACGAAGCCGACCACGCACAGCATCCACAGGCCGCTCAGCCGATCGAGCAGGACGCTCATGCCGGCTTCGAGTCCCGGGTGGCCGAGCCGCTGCAGCGCATACGCGCGCAGCATGTCGCCGCCGACCACCGCGCCCGGCAGCAGCGCGTTGACCGCGACGCCGTGGAAATACGTGACGACGGACCAGGCGCGCGGCGCCGTCATCCCCAGCCAGCGCGCGAGCTCGCGCCAGCGCAGCGCCGCGAAGACGTTGGCCGCGACGTTCGACGCGAGTCCGAGTGCCAGCCAGCGCACGTCGGCGCCGCGGATCGCCTCGAGCACGCGCGCCGGTCCGGCGAGCGCGACGACCGCGCCGAGCAGGCCGACGGCCGCGGCGAGGCGCAGCCAGCGCGAGATGTGCGGCTTCATCGCGCCGCTTCCCGCCGCGGTCCGAGGGCCGACGCGCGGCTCACGTTCGCACGATTCTTTCGTGCGCCGGCACGCCCTGGCTCGCCTGGTATGCGCCGAGCCGGGCGCGCAGCGCGTCGTCGATGCGCCGCGGTCGTCCGTCGTCCAGGCCGATGACGACGAGCGTCGACACCGCTTCGAGCCGGCGTTCGCCGAGGACGCTCCCGATGAAGCGCAGCCGCATCGAGCTCGAGCCGACGTGCTCGAGATAGACGGTGAGGTCGAGGTGCTCGCCGAGCCGGCACGGGGCGAGGAAATTGCATTCGATGCGGGCGGTGGGCGTGCCGAGCCGGCGCCCGAGAATGAATTCGGCGTAGCGGATGCCGAGCGCCTCGGTGAACCAGTCCTCGACCACCGCTTGCAGCATCTCGAAGTAGCGCGGGAAGAAGACATAGCCCGCCGGATCGGTATGCGTGAAGCGCACGACGGTCTGCAGCGTGAAGGGTGATTGCACCGGCCGGTCCATCGATCTCTCCTCGTGTGGCGGGCGTGCGGCGCGGATGGGCGCGTTCCTGCAGGCCGCCGCCGCACGCGGAATCCGCCACGCTACCACCGGCGCCGGGCAGCCGGCTTGCGGCGTTGTCCGGAAACCCCAGTCATGGAGCACGAAATGGCGATTCGTCTCGAGCAGATGCATCCGGTGCTCGTCCATCTGCCGATCGCGCTGCTGCCGGTCGCCGTGGTCGCCGACTGGCTCGGCGCGACACGGGAGGACGATGCGATGCGCGAGGTCGGTCGGAGCGCGATCCGCATCGCCGCGGCCGGTGCGGTCGCCGCCGCCGGCACCGGGCTCATCGCGGGCGAGGAGGTCAACGAGGGCCGCGCGCGCGACCTGCTCGTGACCCACCGCAATCTCAATTTCGCGGCCACGGTGGCCACGCTCGCGCTGGCCTCGTGGCGCAGCCGGAACGACCGGCCCGGTGCGGTGTACGTTGCCGCGGGCGCGGCCGCGGTCGGGCTGGTGAGCTACACCGCGTATCTCGGCGGCAGGCTCGTCTACGCCAACGGCGTCGGCGTGAAGCCGGCCGGCGGCGTCTACCGGTCGGCGGCGCCCACGTTGCGCGCCGGGCAGCTGCGCGCCTTCTTCACGGCCGCACTCGTCGATCTCGTCCACGGCGTGCGGCACATGATCCGCGAGGTGTCGGATGGCAACCTGGTTCCGCACCTCACCGGATCGCGCCGCTTCAGTCTTCCAGAGTGAAGCCGACGTCGATCGTCACCTGGTAGTGCGCGACCTGCCCGTCGACGACGTGGCCGCGTGTTTCGACTACCTTGAACCACTGGATGTTGCGCAGCGTCTCGTGCGCTTTCGCGATTGCGTTGCGGATCGCGTCGTCGCTGCCGGTGGTCGACGAGCCGGTGAGCTGGATGTGCTTGTAGACATGGTTGGCCATTCGACTGCTCCTCGGTAGGCTGCGGTGGAATGCGCACGATCATGCCTTGTGCGTCGGATCCGCGTCGTCGAGGACCGACATTCCCAGGGGGTGCTCCATGGCTTTGCTTTCCGAGGACTTTCCCGAGCTGCTGCTCGAATCGCGCGAAGGCCCGTGCCTGTCGCTGTACCAGCCTACCCTCCGGAGCTTTCCGGACAGCCAGCAGAACCCGATCCGCTTCCGCAACGGACTGCGCGCGCTCGAGGCATCGCTGCAGCGCGATTATCCGGGTCGCGAGGCCCGGTCGCTGCTCGAGCCCTTTCAGGCGCTCGCCGCGAACGAGGCGTTCTGGAGCCGTCCGCTCGACGGGCTCGCCGCGTTCGGCGCCCCCGGCTTCTTTCGCGTGTACCGGCTGCAACGCGCGGTGCCCGAACGCGTGGTCGTCGCCGATTCGTTCCACCTGAAGCCCCTGCTGCGGATCGTGCAGTCGGCCGACCGCTATCGGATCCTCGGCCTGAGCCGGCAGGAGGTGAAGCTCTTCGAGGGCAATCGCGACGTGCTCGACGAGGTCGAGCTGCCGCCCGACGTGCCGCGCACGCCGGCCGACGTCACCGGCGAGGAGAGCGACCCCGAGCGCGCGACGCGCCATTACGGCCGGGTTGCCTCAGGCTCGATCACGCGGCACGGCACCGACGTGCGGCAGGCCTGGATCGATCGCGAGACGGAGCGCTTCTTTCGCGCCGTCGACCGTGCACTGCTCGAGCACCATACGCCGGTCGATGCGGTGCCGATGCTGCTCGCGACGGTCCCGGAGAACCATCACTTGTTTCGGCGCATCAGCCGCAATCCGTCGCTGACGACCGCCGGTCTGTACGTGCACCCCGACTCGCTGTCGCTCGACGAGCTGCGCGCGCGCGCCTGGGCGCTCGTGCAGCCGTACTACCTCGAGCGCCTCGCCGGCCTGATCGGCGCCTTCGAGGCCGCGCACGCGAAGCAGCAGGGATCGGGTGACCTCTCGGACATCGGAGTCGCGGCGGTGGCCGGCCGCGTCGACACGCTGCTCATCGATGCCGATCGCGTCGTGGCGGGGCGTCTCGACGCACAGACCGGCGCGATCGAGCCCGGAACGCTGGACGACCCGAACACCGACGACCTGATCGACGATCTCGCCGAGACGGTGCTGCGCTCCGGCGGCGAGGTCGTCGTCGTGCCGACGGAGCGCATGCCGGTGCAGAGCGGCGCGGCGGCGATCTACCGCTATTGAGCGGCGGCGGGCCGCGCGGCCGTGGAGCGGCCGTGCAGCAGCCGCATCGCGTCCAGGATCACGACCGGCGCCGGCGAGCGCCGGTGCGTGCTCATCCCGCGTCGGGCCGGAACGGCGCCGCCTTGCCGAGGATCGACTCGACGAGCGACTGCGGGCCCTGCACCGCGCTGCGCTGGTGGTAGAACGCCAGAGCACGCAGCCCGCCCAGCTCCTCGCCGCCGCCGGCGCGTCCCGGGCCGCCATGCAGCGACATCGGCATCACGTTGCCGTGACCGGTGTGCGTCTTCGCCACCGCCGGCGTCACGACGTGCACCCGTCCGTGCGCGTGCCCGATCTCGAGCGCCGCCCGTTCAGCGAAGTCCTCGTCGTCGGTGAAGACCGATGCCACCAGCGAGCCGGCGCCGCGGCGCGCGAGCGTGAACGCGTGCTCGGCGTCGCGGTAGGGAACCACCGTGGCCACCGGACCGAACACCTCGGTCTCGTGCACGAGCGTCGAGGCGTCGGCATCGTCGACGGCAAACAGATGCGGCGTGGCGAAGGCGCCCACCGACGCGTCGGCGTCGACCAGCGCATTCGCGTCGCCGGCGAACACCTGCTTCGCCTCGCGGCCGAGCGTCGCCAGCCCCTCGTGCACCGCGTTCGCCTGCGCGCGGCTCGCCAGCGATCCCATGCGAACGCTCTCGTCGCGCGGGTTGCCCACCTTCACCGCGGCCAGCGCGGACGCAATCGCGTCGGCCGCCTCGCGGGCGATCGGCTGCGGCACGAGCACGCGGCGGATCGCCGTGCATTTCTGTCCCGACTTGATCGTCATCTCGCGCACGACCTCGCGCACCATCGACGCGAAGGCGTCGGATCCCGGCGCGGCGTCGGGGGCGAGCAGGGCGCTGTTCAGGCTGTCGGTCTCGGAGTTCATCCGAACGCCGTGGCGAAGCACCGCGTGGTGCTCGCGGATGGCGCGCGCGGTGTCGGCCGATCCGGTGAACGACAGCAGGTCGAAGGGCTGCAGCGCGTCGAGCAGTCCCTCGCTCGATCCGCAGACGATCGACAGCGCGCCGTCGGGAAGCACGCCGGCGGCGATGACGTCGGCGACCATGCGCTGGGTGAGCCACGCGGTGGCGCTGGCCGGCTTGACGACGACCGGCACGCCCGAGAGCAGCGCCGGCGCTGCCTTCTCCCACAGGCCCCAGGCCGGGAAGTTGAAGGCGTTGATGCACAGGACGAGACCGCGTTGCGGCGCGAGCACGTGGCCGGTCTGGAAGCTGCCGTCCTTGCCCAACCGCACGGCGGCGCCGTCGGCCAGCCAGCGTGTGTCGCCGAGCTTCGCGCCCCAGCGGGCGTACTGGCCGAGCGTGAAGATCGCGCCGTCGATGTCGATCGCCGAGTCGTTGCGCGTCGTCCCCGAGTTCTGCAGCGCGATGTCGAAATAGGCGTCGCGGTTCGCCTGCAGCGTCTCGACGGTGCGGGCGAGGAGTGCCGCGCGCTCGGCGTAGGTGAGCGCTCGCAATGCAGCTCCGCCGCGCTGACGGGCGTATTCGAAACCGCCCGGAAGATCCAGGCCGGCCGAGGAGATGCGCACGAGTTCGGTGCCGAGCACCGGGTCGAACAGCGGGGTGCCGGCGCCCATGCCGGTCTGCCAGCGGCCCCCGAGATGGTTTTCGAGCAAGTCAGTCATGGCGGCTCCGGGAAAGGGCATGAACGATAGTGCTTTTCTTCGACGAGCGTCAAGCACTAGAATGCATGCGGTTCAGGACTTTCGCCGATCTTCGACGCGAATGAGCGCGCTTTCCGATCTCGATCCGCCCGCAACGCAGCCCGGCAGCGGAGCCGGGCGCGTCGACAACGGTGCGCCGGCCCCCTCCGAGCTGGCGGCCCACGTGCTGCCGGCGCTCGCGGAGCGCATCCGCACGCTGCGCGCCCGGCGCGGGCTCACCCGCAAGGCGCTCGCGGCGGCGGCCGGCATTTCCGAGCGCCACCTGGCGAATCTCGAGCACGGGACCGGCAATGCGTCGATCCTGATCCTGCACCAGCTCGCCGCCGCGCTGCATTGTGCGCTCGCCGAGCTGGTCGGCGACGTCACCACCGACTCCTCCGAATGGTTGCTGATCCGCGAGCTGCTCGAGAACCGGTCGGAGGCCGACCTGCGCCGCGCGCGGATCAAGCTCGCCGAGCTCTTCGACAACGCCAGCGGCGACGAGCGCCAGCGCCGCAGCCACATCGCCCTGATCGGCCTGCGCGGGGCCGGCAAGTCGACGCTGGGGCGGATGCTCGCCGACGACCTCGGCTTTCCGTTCGTCGAGCTCGGCCGGGAGATCGAGAAGCTCGCCGGCTGCGGCATTCCGCAGATCCACTCGCTGTACGGCGCCAACGCCTATCGGCGCTACGAACGGCGCGCCGTCGAGGAAGTCGTGCAGATCTTCCCCGAGGTCGTCATGGCCACACCGGGCGGACTCGTCTCCGACAGCGCAACCTTCAATCTGTTGCTGGCGCATTGCTACACCGTGTGGCTGCAGGCCGATCCCGAGGATCACATGCGACGCGTGCGCGAGCAGGGCGACCTGCGCCCGATGTCGGGTCCCGGGGCGATGGAGGACCTGCGGCGCATCCTCGCCGGGCGCGCGTCGTTCTACGCCAAGGCCGACCTGACCTACCGGACGAGCGGAAAGACGCTCGAGAAGTGCTTCGCCGGACTGCGCACGCAGGTACGCGCGGCGATCGCCGAAGTGTCCTGAAGCGCCGGCACTGGCCGGGCCGGCGCGCGTCTTTCCGGGAACCGCGGGGGCGCGGTGCTATCGATCCCGCATCCTCAATACCCCCGATGCATTCGAGTGCTTGACAGCGGAACTCGAATGCACCATGATGCATAAAACCGCTGACGACACGCACTATATTGCATCACCCGCCCCGGCCTGCCCGGGCGGGTCACCAGAGGAGCCAGCCTGATGAACACCTCCGCTCCGGTTGCCGCCCCGTCGGCGCAGTCCGTCCCGTCGAACGCCTCGCCGGACGGCGGCGCCCCTGCATCCGTCCCGCAGCCGGTCGACTACCGCACCGACCCGTCGAAGTACCGGCACGTGAAGCTGTCCTTCGACGGCCCGATCGCCACGCTGTCGCTCGACATCGACGAGGACGCCGGCATCCGCCCCGGCTACAAGCTCAAGCTCAATTCCTACGACCTCGGCGTCGACATCGAGCTGCACGACGCGCTGCAGCGCATCCGCTTCGAGCATCCCGAAGTGCGCACCGTCGTCGTCACGAGCCTGAAGGACCGCGTGTTCTGCTCGGGCGCGAACATCTTCATGCTCGGCAGCTCGAGCCATGCGTGGAAGGTGAACTTCTGCAAGTTCACCAACGAGACGCGTAACGGCATCGAGGACGCGAGCCGGCATTCCGGATTGAAGTTCGTCGCGGCGCTGAACGGCTCGTGCGCCGGAGGCGGCTACGAGCTCGCGCTCGCCTGCGACGACATCGTGCTCGTCGACGACCGCTCCTCGGCGGTGTCGCTGCCCGAGGTGCCGCTGCTTGGCGTGCTGCCGGGCACCGGGGGTCTGACGCGCGTCACCGACAAGCGCAAGGTGCGCCATGACCTGGCCGACATCTTCTGCACGACGACCGAGGGCGTGCGCGGCCAGCGCGCGAAGGACTGGCGCCTGGTCGACGAGATCGCCCGGCCGCAGCAGTTCGCGCAGGTCGTCGCCGAGCGGGCGAAGGCACGCGCCGCCGAGAGTGACCGTCCGGCCGACGCGAAGGGCGTGATGCTCACGCCGATCGAGCGTACCGTCGACGATGCCGGCTACCACTACCGCTTCGTCGACGTGCAGATCGATCGCGCGCGGCGCACCGCCACGTTCACCGTGAAGGCTCCCGAGGGCGAACAGCCGGCCGACGTCGAGTCGATCGTCGCCGCCGGGGCCGCCTGGTGGCCGCTGCAGATGGCGCGCGAGCTCGACGACGCGATCCTGTCGATGCGCACCAACGAGCTCGACATCGGCATCTGGCTGCTGCGCACCGAGGGCGACGTCGAAGCGGTCCGCCGCGTCGACGAGACGCTCGCGAAACATGCGAAGCACTGGTTCGTGCGCGAGACGATCGGCATGCTGCGCCGGACGCTCGCCCGGCTCGACGTTTCGTCGCGCACGATGTACGCGCTCGTCGAGCCCGGCTCGTGCTTCGTCGGCACGCTCGCCGAGCTCGCCTTCGCGGCCGACCGCGCCTACATGCTGATCCTGCCCGACGAGCCGCAGAAGGCGCCGAGGATCATGCTCACCGAGGCGAACTTCGGCTGGTACGCGATGGTCAACGGTCAGTCGCGCCTCGAGCGTCGCTTCCACGAGGAGCGCGAGCCGCTCGAGGCGGCGCGCGCCGCGATCGGCGAGCCGCTGGACGGCGAACGCGCCGAGCAGCTCGGCCTCGTCACCGCGGCGCTCGACGACATCGACTGGGCCGACGAGATCCGCATCGCGATCGAGGAGCGCGCGGCGATGTCGCCCGATGCGCTCACCGGCATGGAAGCGAACCTGCGCTTCGCCGGCCGCGAATCGATGGAGACGCGCATCTTCGGGCGTCTCACGGCCTGGCAGAACTGGATCTTCAACCGCCCCAATGCCGTCGGCGAGAAGGGCGCGCTGAAGTTGTACGGCAAGGGCGAGAAGGCCGCCTTCGACTGGAACCGCGTCTGAATCCGCAGCATTTCGAGAGCGAACACATGAGCACGATCAACTACAGCGACAAGATTCCCAACAACGTCAACCTGGCCGAGGACCGCACGCTGCAGCGTGCGCTCGAGCACTGGCAACCCGGCTTCCTCGACTGGTGGAAGGACATGGGGCCGGACAACTCGCGCAACTTCGACGTCTACCTGCGCACCGCGATCAGCGTCGACCCGAGTGGCTGGGCGCAGTTCGGCTACGTGAAGATGCCCGACTACCGCTGGGGCATCTTCCTGAACCCGGCCGAGCCCGACCGCAAGATCCACTTCGGCGACCACCTCGGCGAACCCGCCTGGCAGGACGTGCCCGGCGAGCATCGCGCGAACCTGCGCCGCATCATCGTCACGCAGGGCGACACCGAGCCGGCGTCGGTCGAGCAGCAGCGCCACCTCGGCATGACCGCGCCGAGCCTGTACGACATGCGCAACCTGTTCCAGGTGAACGTCGAGGAAGGCCGCCACTTGTGGGCGATGGTCTACCTGCTGCATCGCTATTTCGGCCGTGACGGCCGCGAGGAAGCCGAGGCGCTGCTCGAGCGCCGTTCGGGCGACGCCGACAACCCGCGCATCCTCGGCGCCTTCAACGAGAAGACGCCCGACTGGCTGTCGTTCTTCATGTTCACCTACTTCACCGACCGCGACGGCAAGTTCCAGCTCGCCGCGCTCGCCGAGTCGGGCTTCGATCCGCTCGCGCGCACGACGAAGTTCATGCTGACCGAGGAAGCGCATCACATGTTCGTCGGCGAGTCGGGCGTCTCGCGCGTCGTGCAGCGCACCTGCGACGTGATGAACCAGCTGAAGACCGACGACCCGGCGAAAGTGCGTGCCGCCGGCGCGATCGATTTGCCGACGATCCAGCGCTACCTCAACTTCCACTTCAGCGTAACGATCGACCTGTTCGGCGCCGACCAGTCGTCGAACGCGGCGATCTTCTACAGCACCGGGCTGAAGGGCCGCTTCGACGAGGGCAAGCGCGACGACGACCACAAGCTGCACGGCGCGAACTACCGCATCCTCGACGTCGTCGACGGCCAGCTCGTCGAGAAGGAAGTGCCGATGCTCAACGCGTTGAACGAGGTGCTGCGCGACGACTACATCAAGGACTCGATCTCCGGCGTGAACCGCTGGAACCGCGTCATCGAGAAGGCGGGCATCCCGTTCCGGCTGCAGGTGCCGCACAAGGCCTTCAACCGGCAGATCGGCACGCTGGCCGGGTTGCGCGTCTCGCCCGAGGGCAAGGTCGTCTCCGAAGCCGAGTGGAACGCGCACAAGGACGAGTGGCTGCCGAGCGACGAGGACCGCGCGTTCGTCGCATCGCTGATGGGCCGCGTCGTCGAGCCGGGCAAGTTCGCCGGCTGGATCGCGCCGCCGGTGATGGGCATCAACCGCCAGCCGATCGACTTCGAGTACGTGCGCTTCAACTGATGTGTGGTCCGGCGCGGCCGCCGCGGCCGCGCCGG
>Ga0079224_100001196_pt1 | contig 29024 bp, 25 predicted proteins | sample Stecom2015_FD_80414 | JGI IMG/M metagenome (GOLD analysis project Ga0079224, IMG submission 80414) | Agricultural soil microbial communities from Utah to study Nitrogen management - Steer compost 2015 | ecosystem: Environmental > Terrestrial > Soil > Agricultural land | place: USA: Utah... | reverse complement strand
GTGGCGATACCGCGATCCGCCTGGCCCCGATCCTTTTCTTTGTCGGTGTCGTCAGTTGCTGCTTCGGTCTCGCCATGCTGGCACCGGTTCTGGTCGATCTGGCCGACGGTCATGAGGATTACATCGTTTTCCTGACCTGTGCCGCGGGTACGCTGTTCATCGGGACCGGCATCGCCATCGCGACCTATAATCGCGGCATACAGATCAATCTTAACGAAACCCTGCTGCTCCTGCCGGCCACCTGGATCACCATCAGCCTGGTATCGGCGATCCCCTTCATGGTGTCCGAACTCCAGCTGACGCTGGCCGATGCGACCTTCGAGGCCGTATCGGGCCTGACCAGCACCGGCTCGACCGTCCTGCTCGGCCTCGACGCGCTGCCGCGCGGCCTGCTGCTGTGGCGTTTCCTGCTGCAATGGATCGGCGGCTTCGGCGTGGTGACCATCGCCGTCCTGGCCCTGCCCTTCCTGCGCATCGGCGGCCTGCAGCTCTTCAACCTCGACCTCTCGCCCAATTCCGCCAAATTCGTTCCGCGGATCCGCGAGGTGGTCGGCCAGATCGCCATCATCTACGCCGTGCTGACGGTGATCTGCTCGACCTGCTATTGGCTGGCCGGCATGGACAGTTTCGACGCCATCGGCCATGGCATGTCGGCGGTGGCGACCGGCGGCTTCTCCAGCCATGATTCCAGCATCGGCTTCTTCCAGAGCGCGACGATCGAATGGATCAGCGTCATCTTCATGACTCTGGGCGCCATTCCCTTCGGCCTCTACATCGTCACCATCTACGGCCGGCCGGAAACGCTGTGGCGGGACGACCAGGTCCGTACCTTCCTCGGCATCATCGGCGGCGCCATCCTGCTGCTTCTGGTCTGGCGCATCGCGAAGTCCGATGCCGGCTTCTGGGAGGCGCTGCGCGAGGCCGCCTTCGTGACGGTATCCACCATCACGACGACCGGCTTCACCAGCCATGATTACGCACTGTGGGGCGGTTTCGCCGAAGCGGTCGCGCTGCTGCTCATGCTGGTCGGCGGCTGCACCGGCTCCACGGTGGGCGGCATCAAGGTCTTCCGCATCTTCACCATGTTCAAGATGCTGCGCGCCCAGCTGCACCGGCAGATCTACCCGCACGGCACCTTCCGGGTGACCTATAACGGCGAGAACATCTCCGATGCCGTGCGTGCCGGCGTCGCCACCTACATCTTCATGTATCTGCTGCTGCTCACCGCGCTGACACTGGCCATCGCGCTGTTCGGCCTCGACTTCCGCGACAGCCTCGGCGCTGCGGTATCCGCCCTCGGCAATGTCGGCCCCGCCCTGGGACCCTCAATCGGCCCCTGCTGCACCTTCCAGACCTTGCCGGACGGGGTCAAATGGCTGATGGCCTTCGGCATGCTGGCCGGCCGCCTGGAAATCCTCGTGCTCTTCATCCCCTTCACCCGCGCCTTCTGGCGCAGCTGAGCCCCGGCGCTCCGACTTGTCACACCGCCGCCACGGCTTTGCCGCTTGAATGGGCGTCTTTCCAAGGTAAGGAGATGCCCCCGATGTCGAGTGAAGACCTGCATGCGCCGCGCGAACGCCTGCGCCCCAAGACGCTCGCCATGCACCAGGCCATCGTGTCGCTGATGGAAGAGCTGGAGGCCGCCGACTGGTACCAGCAGCGCGCCGACGACTGCGACGATCCGGCGCTCAAGGCGATCCTGCTGCACAACATGCGCGAGGAGATCGAGCATGCAGCGATGGTGCTGGAATGGCTGCGCCGCCAGAGCGAGGATTTCGACCGCGAGCTGAAGGAGTATCTCTTCACCGAGAAGGATATCGCCAGGGCGGAAGCCGAGGGCGGCCACAAGGACTGAGAGCGGCTGCTACCAGGCGGCGACGACCGGTGACTGCGACGGCTCGGACCGGATTCCCTCATCCGGTTCCAGCGGGAAGCGGAGCCGAACGAGGGTGCCGCCGCCGTGCCGGGCGGAGATTTCCAGCTCGCCGTGCAGTTGCGCGGCAAGATTCTGGTTCAGTTTCATGCCCGAATTGCGCATGCGGATGTCAGGCATGCCGACGCCGTCATCGGCGACGATGATCTCGGCTTCCGTGCCGTGGCGGCGCAGCGTGACCTCGATGACGCCGCCGCGGTCGCCGGGAAAAGCATGCTTGAGCGCATTGGTCAGCGCCTCCAGAACGATCAGCGCCGCCGGCACCGCCTGACGCAGGCCGATCTCCACCTTGTCGACATGGCAGTTCACCGTGATGGCCTGCTCGGGCGGCACGATGCTCGGGTTGTTCACCATCGTGCGCAGGAAGGTGCCCATGTCGAGCTGCTGGTCGGCAGTGGTGTTGTAAAGCAGGGTGTGGACTTCCGAGATCGCCCAGATGCGCTGGCCGATCTCGTGCAGCATGGCGGCAGGATCGCCGGGATTGCGCCGGCGCAGCTGGATCAGCGCCTGGATCATCTGCAGATTGTTGTGCACCCGATGGCTCATTTCCTTGAGCATCGTTTCCTTCAGCTCCGCCATCTGCTGCGCATCCCTCAGCAGCTGGCGGTCGAACTCCGCCTCGCGCCAGGCCCGCTCCGCTTCGACCCGACGCACCAGCGCCATCAGCGCCACATAGCCCAGCACCGAGAACAGCACCAGGAAGGCGAGGACCGGGAGCATCTCCATCGCCAGCGCCTGCAGGAGGCCCCGCCGCGAGAAGCCGTGCAGTGCATAGAGGGGCAGGTCGCCGATCTTCTGGAAGGCATAAATACGCCCGATGCCATCCATGCGCCCGGGACCGTAGAAGAAGCCGGCCTCCGCGGTGGCGAGCGCGGTCATCACCGGTCCGTCGGGCAGCATCATGAAGGCCGGATCGTCGGGATTCGGCCGCACCAGCAGCTTGCCGTCGGCGCGCAGCAGAAAGGCGGTGGCATCGCCGGTTGCGCTCATGCCGGCCAGGAAGTCGGCGAAGAGCCGGATCTCCGCAGATGCCGTCACGACGCCGCGAAAACCGTCCCCGCTCAGCCGGCGTGCAACGGTGAGCGTGTCGCGCTGGCTGGGATACTGCACGACGCGATCGATGAATACCGGCCACTGGCCATCCCGGAGCGCCTTGAAATATTCACGATGCGCGAAATTGACCCGCAGCGGAAACGTGCGGCTGCCGGCAATGATATCGCCATTGGCATCGATCACGCCGATGCTGGTGGTCTGGCCCGAACTCAGGTCCAGCGCGCGGATGCGGCGATGCAGATCCTCTGCGCCGATCTCCGGATTGTCGGTGACGAGCTGGTCGACCTGGTTCAGCAGCAGCAGCTGGTTCTGCACCGAGCGCAGGGTGTACTCGCTGATCAGCGCGGCATTCTGGCGCGACAGCTTGACGGCGTTGTCGTATTTGGAATCCCAGGATTGCCAAGCCCAGACGGCGGCCACAATGATCGGTACGACGACAAGGCCGAAGCGCAGGCGTCTAAGCGGCGGCGCGTAGTTGCGTGTACGCCAGGGCATCGGAATCCTTCGGTTAGGGGCAGAGCCCTACAGACCGCAAGGCGTGCACCACCTTAGCCTATTTCGGGGGGATAGCTACGGTTTTCGGCGCCGGGCCCCTTTTGTCCCAGGAAAACATGCCGGGCGAACGCATTTGCTGGCACAGTCGGCAGTTGGCTGCCATTGGCCTTCAGCCACTGACGCAGCGCGCCTGCCACTCCTCGCGGCTCTGGCCCCAGATCTCGGTTTGCTGATCGAATGGCGGCGGCAGCATGGCGGAGCGCAGAAACCGCGAACCGAGCCGGCGCGCCACTGCCTTCGATCGCTCATTCCTCGCATCGATGCAATGGATGACCTCGCGCCAGCCCAGATGGGTGAAGGCCCAGTCGATGGCCGCCGCAGCGCCTTCCGTCGCATATCCCCTGCCCCAGGCCGAACGCGTCAGACTCCAGCCGATCTCGTCGCCCGGCCAGCCGTCCGGCCGCCAGGGACCCAGCCGGCCGATCCATCGTCCGCTGGCCTTCTCGATCACCGAGAACATCGAGAAGCCCTCGATATCCCAGGCGCCGCGCATGACGCAGAGCGAGCGCCAGACGGAGCCGCGCGGCTGCACGCCGCCGAGAAAGCGCTGGGCTTCCTCGTCGGCCGCGAACTCGGCCCAGGCGTCGAGATCCTCGCGCAGAGGCGGCCGCAGGATGAGGCGGTCGGTTTCGAGTCGGGGAAGCGTCTGTGGCATGGCAAGGTGATAGCGGCCTCCCGCCCCCGGCACAAGTTAACGGATCGCCGACTCCGGCGGCGACAATTGACAGGGGGCGGCGCCGCTGGCAGCTTCCCCCGCGACGGTGCCCATTCGGGGCCTAACTGGGAACGCGGTGCGGGGAAACCCAAGGCCGCGGCTGCCCCTGCAACTGTAAGCGGAGAGTCGTCCGTCAACATGTCACTGGTGCCGCCAGGCGCTGGGAAGGCGACGGACAGCGCAGACCCGCAAGCCAGGAGACCTGCCGTCACTCGTGGTCACACGCGATCACATCGGGCAGGGTGAACCGGTGGGTGTGCGACCTGTTGCCCTCCGCCTCGTGCGGGCTTCAGAGAGCAAACCTCGTTCGCGGTGACGTGCCACAGGCCTGCCGCATGAGGTGTTCCATGGCCCGTTCTGCTGTTTCCGTCGCGGATCTGCTCCGCGCCTCCTCCATCCCCGCTCTTCTCGTCGCCATGCCCGTCATGGCCCAGGAGCAGCCGATCCATCTGCCGCTGGTTTCGGTGACCGCCAACCGGGTCGAGACGCCGGCCGCCGAGGTCGGCAGCGCCGTCACCATCATCAACGGCGCGGAACTGCGCCAGCGCCAGACGCAGCTGGTTTCCGACGTGCTGCGCGAGGTGCCCGGCGTGGCGATCAGCCGCAGCGGCGGCGTCGGCAGCACAACGCAGGTCTACCTCCGCGGTTCGGAGAACAACCAGACCCTGGTGCTGATCGACGGAATCGAGGTGAACGATCCGGCACTCGGATCGTATTTCGATTTCGCCCATCTGCTGGCAGCCGATATCGAGCGCATCGAGGTTCTGCGCGGTCCGCAGAGCGCGCTCTATGGTTCGGATGCCGCCGGCGGCGTGATCAACATCGTCACCCGGCGCGGCGCCGGCCAGCCGGTGGTGAGCGGTGCCTTCGAGGCGGGGTCCTACAACACCTACCAGGCCAACGCATCGGTGCGCGGCGGCGGCGAGCGCTACCATTTCATGCTCGGCGGCATCGACTACCGCACCAGCGGCATCTCCAAGGCCAATGAGGAAGCCGGCAACCGCGAGAACGACCGTTACGACAATCAGACGCTGTTCACGAAATTCGGCGTCTCGCCCACCGAAATCCTGAGCTTCGACTTCGTCGGGCGCTACACCTATTTCGACGGCGAGTACGACGATTTCCCGGCATCGGCCGCTGCCGACAGCGACGACCGGACGCGCGGCAGCTACATCTACGGCCGCGGCCAGGGCAAGCTGGCGCTGCTGGACGGGCGGTGGGAGCACATCCTCGGCGCCGCCTACATGGAAAGCGACAGCAACAGCACCGGCGCCTTCGACGGCTCCAATCATGGCGAGAAAACGAAATTCGATTACCAGACCAATCTGCTGTTCGACACGCCTTCCTTCGCCAATGCCAGCCACACCCTGACCTTCCTCGCCGAAAAGGAAAACGAAACCTTCCGCTCCAGCTTCACGACGCCGCGCACCACGCGCGAGATCGACAGCACCGGCTTCGTCGGCATGTACAAAATCGGCCTGTTCGAGCGGCTGTTCCTCACCGGCGCAGTCCGTCAGGACCAGAACGACCGCTTCGAGGATGCCCGCACCTACCGCACCACGGCGGCCTACCTGTTCCCCGACAGCGATACCAAGCTGCGCGCCAGCTGGGGCACCGGCGTGAAGAACCCGACCATGTCCGAACTCTACGGCTTCACGGCGACCTACCAGGGCAACCCGAACCTGCAGCCGGAGGAATCCCGCGGCTGGGATGTCGGCGTCGACCAGGGATTGCTGGGCGGTAAGGTACAGGTGGGTGCCACCTATTTCGACCAGCGGATCGACAACCTGATCGAGACCGGCGCCACCTCTGCCTCCAACGTCGACGGTGAATCCCGGATCCGCGGCATCGAGCTCGAGGTCGCCGCCAGGCCGGTGGACCGTCTGACGCTGCGGGGCTCATACACCTACATGAAGACCGAGGCGCCGGAGACCGGCGAGCAGCTGACCCGCCGCCCCTCGCAGATGGCCAGCCTGAACGCCCATTACCGCTTCGCCGACAACCGCACGAGCGTCAATCTCGGCGTCCTGTATAATGGCCGCCGGGTCGACAACGACTACTCGACCGGCTTCGGTGCCAATGCCAGCCGGATCACCCTGAACGGCTATGCCCTGGTCAATCTCGGCGCCGCCTACAAGGTGACGGATGCCGTCGAGATCTACGGCCGCATCGAAAACCTGCTCGATAAGGAATACGAGGAGGTCTACACCTACGAAACCCTCGGCCGCGCCGGCTATGTCGGCGTCCGGGCGACGTTCTAGTATGGTGACGGCGGCGGGAACCGATCCTGCCGCCGCCTTCCGGGATCCATGAAGCGCCTCTCCGCCCTCGCCCTGCTCGCCCTGCTCGCCGCGCCTGCCGCCGCCGGCAAGCCGGCGCGCATCGCGTCGATGAACCAGTGCGCGGACGAACTGGTGATCCGCCTCGCCGATGCAGAGCGCATCCGCACGGTGACCCGCTTCTCCCATGCCGAACGGGGATCGACCATCGCGGCGATGGCGCGCGCCTTTCCCGCCAATTACGGCCTGGCGGAGGAAATCGCCGGCGTCTCGCCCGATCTGGTCCTGGCCGGCCGGCACACGACGCGGCATACCGTGGCCCTGCTGAAGCAGCTCGGCTTTCCGCTCCACGAGCTCGATGCGCCGACCTCGATGGCGGGCGTCACGGCGCAGATCCGGCAGGTTGGCGCCCTGCTGGAGGAGTCCGCGCGCGCCGAGGCGCTGGCGGCGGATATCGAACGGCGCCTGCGGCAGGTGGCGCGCCCCGCGACGCCTGACTCGCCCACCGCCATCATCTACCGGCCGAACGGCTTCACGGTCGGCCGGGAGTCGCTGGCGACCGACGTGCTGCGCCATGCCGGGCTGCGCAATCTGGCCGCCGAAATGGGCTGGGAAAGCTACGGCCAGATTCCGATCGAGGTCATCATCAGCCATCCGCCGGATTTCATCATCTTTGACGGCGAGCCGCGACAGATGCCGACCGCCGCCCATGAGGTGCTGCATCATCCCGCTCTCAGGCGGCTGACGCAGACGCGGCTGATCTTCCTGCCCGCGAAATACTGGACCTGCGCCGGCCCGGACCTGATCCGCGCCATCGAAATCCTCACCGCGGCGGTCGGGCCGACATGAAACTGGTCTCGGCTCTCGTGGCGCTGATGCTGGCGCTGTTCGCCGTCTCGCTGGATGTCGGCTACGCGCCTCTCGATCTTGCCGCCGCGCTCGGTGACCTGCTCGCCGGCCGGCAGACCTCCGCCGCGCTGATCCTCGCCGAGCTGCGCTTCCCGCGCGCTGTCATGGGACTTTTCGTCGGCTTCACCCTTGGTCTGGCGGGCGCCGCGATGCAGGGCCTGCTGCGCAATCCGCTTGCCGAGCCCGGCGTGCTCGGTATTTCGGGCAGCGCCGCTTTCGGCGCCGTGGTGGTGTTCTATTCAGGACTGGCCGGCGCCTTCTCGCTGGCCCTGCCGCTGGGCGGCATCGCCGGCGCCCTACTGGCCGCGGTATTGCTGTTCCGGCTGTCCGGCAAGGGCACGACCACCACCGCGCTGATCCTGGCCGGCGTCGCCATCAACAGTTTCGCCGGCGCCATGACGGCGCTGGCGCTGAACCTCGCGCCAGATCCCTATGCCGCGCTGGAGATCATGTACTGGCTGATGGGCTCGCTGGCCGACCGCAGCCTGCATCATGTCTGGCTCGGCGCGCCGCTGATGATCATCGGCTGGCTGCTGATCCTCAGCCGCGGCCGCGCGCTGGATGCGCTCAGCCTCGGCGAGGACACCGCCCGCTCGCTCGGCGTGCGCATCACCGGATTGCAGCGCATCCTGATAGCCGGCAGCGCCATTGCCGTCGGCGCCTCGGTGGCGGTATCCGGCGCCGTCGGTTTCGTCGGCCTCGTGGTGCCGCATCTGCTGCGGCCTTTCGTCGGAAACCAACCAAGCCGCCTGCTGGTCGTCAGCGGTCTCGGCGGCGCGGCCATGACCATGGCCGCCGACCTGCTGATCCGGGCGAGCATGGTGAAGCCGGAACTGAAGCTGGGCGTCGTCACCGCCCTGATCGGTGCGCCTTTCCTGTTTTCGCTGATCTGGCGCCTGCGCCGGAAAGAAGCATGACGGGTGACACATGAAGATAGAAGCACGCGGCATCCGGTACGGCGTCGGCGCAGCCGAAATCCTCGCCGGCATCGACCTCGCCGTATCAAAGGGCGAAGTGCTGGGCCTGATCGGTCCTAACGGCGCGGGCAAGACCACGCTGCTGCGCCTGCTGGCCGGTCTGGCCGAACCGTCAGCCGGAGAGATCCTGATCGATGGCCGGGCCGCAACGAGCCTGGAACCGGAAGCGCTCGCCCGGCAGATCGCCTATCTGGCGCAGGGCAGCATCGTTCACTGGCCGCTGCGGGTCGATGCTATCGTGGCGCTGGGCCGGCTGCCGCACCGGCGGCGCTTCAACGGCCTTTCCGCCGCCGATCGCGACGCCATTGCGCAGGCGATGACCGAGGCGGACGTGCTGCATCTGCGGGACCGCAGTTTCGACACCCTGTCGGGCGGCGAGCAGCGCCGCGTGCTGCTGGCGCGGGCGCTGGCCGTGCAGGCTGAGATCCTGCTGGCCGACGAGCCCGGCGCGGCCCTCGATCCCTATCATCATCTCCAGGTCATGGAACTGCTCGGCAGAACGGCAAGGCGCGGCGCCGGCATCGTCGTCGTGCTGCACGACCTGACGATGGCGACCCGCTTCTGCGACCGGCTGGTCCTGCTCGACCATGGCCGCTTGATCGCCGACGGTCGTCCTGATGAGGTTCTCAGCGACGACCATATTGCGGCGGTCTATCGCGTCTCCGTCGAGCGCGGCGGCGACGCAGCCCCCTTCGTCATACCGAAGCAGCGGATCTAGCGCGGCGCGCCGTTCAGCGATCATCCCGTTTCCTGGACAGCGTACCCGCAGCGATGCCCAGGGCCAGGCCGATCCCGATGCCCATCGTGACGTTGCCGAGCAGCGAGCCGATGGCGACGCCGATTGCCACAGCGATTGCCATCGCGAAGGCGTTTGGGATCTTCATGGCCGGCAGATAGGCCGGCCATGCCGCAACGGCAACGGCAGGCTTGACCTCAACGATAGTTCGTGATATGTTCTAGCTTCTCCTTCCGCTCTTGGCCATCGTTTCATACGCAGCGTTGCCTCCCTGCCCGGGGGCCAGCCCCCGCATGGGCGCACACCCGCAGCACGTGTGATGGACCGGGATTCAACGGGACTCAACGGGATTCAACTGGCTTCCAACGGGACTGAACTGGCCTCAACGGGACTCAACTGGCATCGAACGGGATCGAACTGGCTCCCAACAGGCTGCAACTGGCTCGCTGCAGGCCCCGACCGAGCCTGACATTCCAGAGACTTGGAGCAAAAAGAGGCGCCGGGTTCAGCCCGGTTTGGCCAGGCGCAGGAAGGCCTCGCCAACCAGAAGGTGCGTGATCTCGCCGCCCTCGGGTCCGCCGGTGCCGTCGTCCAGCGGCAGGATCAGCCGGTCATACTGAAGGATTTTCGGCCCGTCCCAGCGGGTGACGCTGACATGGAAGGCGCCGCGCTGGGCGATCGCCAGGCCGAAATGCTGGCGGATCACCGACCGTGTCTCGACCACGACGCCGTCCGGACCCGGCACGAGCCCCGGCCCGCCGCCCACCTCAGCCGTGCGACGGTAGCCCTCGCCGCTGGCGATGTAGCGGAAGCTGCCGTCGCCGCGCACCTCGACGATGGCGAGGTCGCTGACGCCCGGCAGGGTTTCCACCGGCGGCAGGGCATCGAAGGCGACCATCCGGCGCTCCGCCGCACTGCCGGCGCCGCACGCCTCGTCATACCAGGCCTTCAGCGCGATCAGGCCCGGCGCCACGATCTCGTCGGCGGCCCAGTGATGGCCGGGCACGCCCGGCGGCACGGTTTTCGGCGGTCTCTTCACGCCATCTCCGTTCTGGCTGTTTCCGGCGGAACCGGTCTTGGCCGGCCATTCTCGTCGATGGCGACATAGGTGTAGACGCCTTCGGTCACCCTGATCTCGGTCGGATCGAGCCGGCGCGCCACGATGGTCTCCAGCTTCACCGCCATCGAGGAGCGGCCGACGCGGATCACCTCACCGTAGATCGACACCACGTCGCCCACCTTGATCGGCTGGTGGAAGGTCATGGCATCGACCGCGACGGTGGCGACGCGGCCCTGGGCGCGCCGCGCGGCAACGATGCCGCCGGCGATGTCCATCTGGCTCAGCACCCAGCCGCCGAAAATATCGCCGTTGCCATTCATGTCGGCGGGCATCGGCGCGGTGCGGATTACCGGTTCGCCGCGGCTGGCGGCCTGTGCGGTCGTCGTCATTCCCGGACCCAGTCGGTTGAGGCAGTTACGCCCCCCCACTATACTGCGGCGCCATTGCGAGTCACCCCATAATCCGAATCAGTGAGTAGTATGAACGACTTGTTCCAGTCGACAGGCAGGCGCGGCAACGATTACACCGCCAAGGACATCGAGGTTCTTGAGGGTCTCGAGCCGGTGCGGCGCCGCCCCGGCATGTATATCGGCGGCATCGATGAACGCGCCCTGCATCATCTGTTCGCCGAGGTGCTGGACAATTCGATGGACGAGGCGGTGGCCGGCCATGCCGACCGCATCGAGGTGGAACTGCAGGCCGACGGCGCGCTGCGGGTGAGCGACAACGGCCGCGGCATTCCGGTCGACGCGCATCCCAAGTTCAAGACCAAGTCGGCGCTGGAAGTGATCTTCACCACGCTGCATTCCGGCGGCAAGTTCTCGTCCAAGGTCTATTCCACGGCAGGCGGCCTGCACGGCGTCGGCATCTCGGTGGTGAATGCGCTGTCCGACCGCCTGGTCGTGGAAGTGGCGCGCGACCGCGAGCTCTGGCGGCAGGAATATTCCCGCGGCAATCCGCAGACCAAGCTGGTCAAGGTCGGCCCGGCGCCGAACCGCCGCGGCACCACCGTCATCTTCCATCCCGACGAGCAGATCTTCGGCAAGGGCGCGCATTTCCGCCCGGCGCGGCTGTTCAAGATGGCGCGCTCGAAGGCCTATCTCTATCCGGGTGTGAAGATCCAGTGGAAATGCGCGCCGGAACTGATCGCCGCCGGCGACGACACGCCGGCGGAAGCCGTGCTGCATTTCCCGGGCGGGCTTTCGGATTACCTCGCCGCGCAGCTCGAGGGCCAGCAGACCGTGACGCCGACGCCCTTCGCCGGACGCGCGGCCTTGGCGGGCGAGCGCGGCCAGGTCGAATGGGCGATCCACTGGCCGCAGGAGATCGACGAAGGCTGGCTGAACTCCTACTGCAACACGGTGCCGACACCCGAAGGTGGCACCCACGAGGCCGGCTTCCGCTCCGCCCTGCTGCGCGGCTTCAAGGATTACGCCGAGCTGACCAGCAACCGGAAAGCGTCGTCCATCACCGCGGACGACATCATCAGCGGCGCCACCGCGATGCTGTCGGTCTTCATCAAGGAACCGCAGTTCCAGGGCCAGACCAAGGACAAGCTGGTCACGGTGGAGGCGCAGAAGCTGGTCGAGGCGGCGGTGAAGGACCATTTCGACCACTGGCTGGCGGGCGCGCCGCAGCATGCCAACGCGCTGCTCAACCGCATCGTCGAGCGGATGGAAGACCGCCTGCGCCGCCGCGCCGAGAAGGAAGTCGGTCGCAAGTCGGCGACCCGCAAGCTGCGCCTGCCCGGCAAGCTGGCCGACTGTTCCGAGGAAGCGGCCAGCGGGTCGGAGATTTTCATCGTCGAGGGTGACTCGGCAGGCGGTTCGGCCAAGCAGGCGCGCGACCGCCGCACTCAGGCGGTGCTGCCGCTGCGCGGCAAGATCCTCAACGTCGCCTCGGCGGGCTCGGGCAAGCTGGCGGCGAACCAGGAGCTGACCGACCTCACCCAGGCGCTCGGCTGCGGCACCGGCAGCAAGTATCGCGAGGAAAACCTGCGCTACGACAAGGTCATCATCATGACCGATGCCGATGTCGACGGCGCCCATATCGCGTCTCTGCTGATGACCTTCTTCTTCCGTGAGATGCCGAAGCTGATCGAGCACGGGCATCTCTATCTGGCGCAGCCGCCGCTCTACCGCCTCTCCCATGGCGGCAAGACGGTGTATGCCATGGACGACGCCGACAAGGACCGGCTGATCAAGGAAGTATTTGGCGGCAAGAAGGTCGAGGTCAGCCGCTTCAAGGGTCTCGGCGAGATGCCGCCGGCGCAGCTCAAGGAAACCACCATGAGCCCGAAGAACCGCACCCTGCTGCGGGTCCAAGTGCCGGTGGAGGAAGCCAGGGAGGCCGACGACCTGGTCGAGCGGCTGATGGGCCGCAAGGCCGAGCTGCGCTTCCAGTTCATCCAGGAACGCGCGGCCTTCGCGACCGATATCGACGTCTAGCGCTTCAGCCAGTTGCGCAGCGCGGCCGCCGTCTGGTCCGGAGTTTCCATCGGCGGCAGGTGGCCCGCCTCCTCGATGATGACGAGTTCGGCGCCGGGGATCAGCCGCGCCATTTCCTCATGCACCTCGACCGGGGTCAGCGCGTCATGCCGCCCGCACAGAACCAGGGTGGGAACCCTGATATTCGGCAGGTCGGGCCGGCTATCCGGCCGCGCCATGATGGCTTCCTGATGACGGATGAAGCGGTCGCGGCCAATCGTTTCGGCCATGGCCATCAGCCGATCGACGATGGCCTGGTTCTTCACGTTGTCGGGATGCACCAGGAAGGGCAGCAGCTGCGGCGTGACGCCCTTGAAGCGGCCGATCCTCGCCAGCTTGATGAAGCCGGACCGGCGCTCGGTCTGCTCCGGTGAATCCGGCCGCGCGGAGGTATCCAGCAGGGCCAGACGCGTCACCCGTTCCGGCGCCTGGCGCATGATCTCCAGACAGACATAACCGCCCATGGACAGGCCGCAGAGCGAGAAGCGCTCCGGCGCCTCGGCCAGTACGGCACGGGCCATGTCGGCGACGTTGTCATGGTCATACTGGCCCGAGGGGACGATGCATTGCGCGACATCGGAGAGCCGCGCCACCTGCTCGCGCCAGAAATCGTCGGTCAGCAAGAGGCCGGGAACGAGCACCAGCGGCTCGCGCATGGCGAATCCTTTCACGCGTTGAGAAACGCGTGATGTTAGCGCTCCGTCCCCGGATCGACTACCCCCGGCTCAGTTGCTGAGCAGGACCGGCACGGTCATGCTGCGCAGGACCGTCTCGGTGACGCCGCCGAACACCACCTCGCGCAGGCGCGAATGGCCATAGGCGCCCATCACCAGCAGGTCGATGCTGCGGTCCGCCACGGCGGACAGCAGTGCGTCTCCCGCGCCGATATCGTCGGCGACGGTATGGGCGATCTCCACGGTGACGCCGTGGCGGGCGAGATGCCGTGCCAGATCGGCGCCCGGGGTTCCCCGGCTGCCTTCGGGATTGATGCCGAACACGGTGACATGCTTGGCCCGGGTCAGCAGCGGCATGGCGTCATGCACCGCGCGCGCCGCCTCGCGGCTGCCGTTCCAGGCAACCATGACGCGGCTGCCGATGACCGGGAAGTTGCCGGCATAGGGAATGGTCAGGATCGGCCGGCCGGCCCGCAGCGCCAGTTCGTGCGGCAGGACGTCGACGCCCGCCGGCACCGCCATCGGGTCCTTCGGATCCGGATCGGGCTGGCCGAGGACAATCAGGTCGAAGGCGCGACCGCAGACTTCCACCGCCTCGACGGGAAGCCGCTCGCTCTGCAGCCATTCCGTCTTGACGTTCTCGCGCCGGGCCGCGGCCTCGAACGCCTCTCTGGCCTTTTCGCAGCGCTGTTTGGCCTCATCGACCTGCTGCTGGATTACCTCTGCCGGGATGAACTCGCTCATGTAGTAGACATGCTGCGGCGGCGGCAGGGTGTAGAGCGCGGTGAGATGCGCGTCGAACTGCTGCGCCAGCTTAATCGCGGCCTCGACTCTCACGCTGTTCCGCGGGTCCTCGGTCAGGTGCACCATGATGTCGCGGTAGGCCATAATATCTCCCTTCGCCGATCGGTTCCGACCCGGCCATGCTGCGGCCGGAAAGCTGTTCCGTCCTTGATCTGCGTCAAGCGCAGTGGCAGAGAACCGCGCCCGCGCAGTTTCAGTTGCTGAGCAGGACCGGCAAAGTCATGCCCGACAGGACGGTTTCCGTAACCCCCCCGAATACCATCTCGCGCAGGCGCGAATGGCCGAAGGCGCCCATCACCATCATGTCGGCGCCGCGACCCTGGGCCTCGGCCATCAGGATCTGCCCGACCTTGCGCTGTCCGCTGCCGTTGCCGTCAACGATGGCCGACTGCAGCCGGACGCCATGCCGCTGCAGATGCTCGGCAATGTCGGCGAGCGGCGTGCGCCCCTTCTTCTCCGGGGCAACCACCAGCAGATGCACGGTTTCGGCGCTGCGCAGCAGCGGCATCGCATCGTGCACCGCGCGCGCTGCCTCGCGCTTGCCGTTCCAGGCGACCAGGATATTGCGGCCGATCTCGCCGAACTCGCCGGCATAGGGCACCGCCAGCACGGGACGTCCGGCCTGCAGCGCCAGTTCATGCGGCAGGACATCGGTGCCGTAAGGGATCGAGGCCGGGTCGCTCGGATTGGGATCAGGCTGGCCGACGATGACGATGTCGCTTGCCCGCGCCCCCAGCCGCAGAGCCTCCACCGGCGCCATGTCGCTCGACAGCCAGCGGTGCTCGATGCCGGCATCCCTGCAGGTGGCGAGAAACGCCTCGCGCGCGCCGACCGAGGCGCGCTGCGCCTCGTCCATCTGCTTCTGGATCAGTTCGGTGGGGATATACTCGCCCATGTAGTAGGGCACATTCGGCGGCGGCACGGTATAGAGCCCGCTGACCCGCGCGCCGAAACGCCGCGCCAGCGCAATCGCCAGCCTGGTCCGCATCTCGTTACGCGGATCGAGGGTAAGATGAACGGCAACATCGCGGTAACTCATCGCCCGGCCTCCTTTGTTATGGCCGTGCCGCTTATTCCCCCGGCGACATCGACCGATTTATCGGAAGTGCAGATGATTTACGCAAACAGACAGAACGCCCCTATTGCAATGTAGCGTCCTGGCCGCGTGTTACAAGTCAAGTTGTGACGTCAGGCCGCAGCCTGCGCCTTCCAGGGTGGCAGCCGGCCTTCCTCGACCGCATGGCAGGCCACTTCGCCGCCCGGAGCCGGCAGCGTCCTGGGCACCTCGCGACGGCAGCGCTCGTTGGCCAGCGGGCAGCGCGGATGGAAGGTACAGCCGGGCGGCGGATTGAGCGGGCTGGGCACCTCGCCCGCCACCGGCGTGCGCTGACGGCCGGACATGTTGAGATCGGGAATCGCGTCCAGCAGCATGCGCGTGTACGGATGCAGCGGCCGACTGAAAAGGGTTGCCGTGTCGGCCCATTCCACGAGACGGCCGAGATACATGACGCCGACCTTGTCGGAGACATGATACACGACCGCAAGATTGTGGCTGATGAAAAGATAGGTCAGGCCCAGATTGCGCTGCAGGTCCTTCATCAGGTTGAGGATCTGCGCCTGCACGGAAACGTCCAGCGCCGAGGTCGGCTCGTCGCAGACGAGGAATTCCGGCTCGCCCGCCAGAGCGCGCGCAATCGAGATGCGCTGGCGCTGGCCGCCGGAGAATTCGTGCGGATACTTGCGCGCATCCTGCGGCGACAGCCCCACCTGCGTCAGCAATTCGCCGACGCGGGCATCCAGCGCCGCCTTGCCCTTCCCTTTCATCAGGCCGCTGAACCGGATCGGCTCGGCGATGATGTCGCCAACCCGCCAGCGGGGATTCAGCGAGGCGTAGGGATCCTGGAAGATCATCTGCATCCGGGCCTGGATTTCCGGGTGTTTGGCGCGCTGCGACGCCGGCCCGATCTCGGTGCCCTCGAAGACGATCGAACCTTCGCTCGGCTCGTAGAGGCCGACGATCAGGCGGGCAACGGTGGATTTGCCGCAGCCGGATTCGCCGACGAGACTGAAGGTCTCACCCTGGTTGATCTCGAAGCTCACGCCATTGACGGCACGGACGATCGTCTTGCCCTTGCCTTCCAGCACCCGGTTCAGCCAGGGCGCCGAAACGTCGAAATTGCGCTTGAGGTTCGTGACCCGCAGCATCGGGACGGAGGACTTCGTCTCAGACATGGACCGGCTCCTTCACCAGCCAGCAGGCGGCCAGACTCTGCCCGGCCGGCATCGGCTCAGGGCGATCGACCAGGCACTTGTCGAATACCTTGGGGCAGCGCGGATTGAACGCACAGCCCTTCGGGATGGCATTGAGGCGCGGCATTGAGCCGTTGATCTGCGTCAGCCGCTCGACCTTCACGCCCATGCTGGGAATGGCTCCCATCAGGCCGACCGTATAGGGATGATGCGGCCGCTGGATCACGTCCTGCACCGGACCGATCTCGGCGATGCGGCCGGCATACATGACGGCGACACGGTCGGCGGTTTCCGCGATCACGCCCATGTCGTGGGTGACCAGCATGACGGCCGTGCCCTTCTCGCGGCACAGCCGCTTCAGCAGCTGGATGATCTGGGCCTGGATCGACACGTCCAGCGCCGTGGTCGGCTCGTCGGCGACGATCAGCTTCGGCTCGGCGGCGAGCGCCAGCGCGATCACCACGCGCTGCCGCATGCCGCCGGAGAACTGGTGCGGATAATGGTTGACGCGCTCGCCCGGCGATGGAATGCCGACATCCTCGAGCAGCTGCACGGCGCGCGCCCTCGCCTGCTCCCGGTTCATCGGCAGATGCGTCAGGATGGTCTCGACGAGCTGATCGCCCACCTTGTAGAGCGGATTGAGGCTGGTCAGCGGATCCTGGAAGATGGCGCCGATCTGCCGGCCGCGGATGCGGCGCATCTCGTTATAGGGCAGGTTGTCGATCCGGCGGCCTTCGAGACGGATCTCGCCGCCCGCAATGCGGCCGGGCGGCTCCAGCAGTCCGATGATGGCGGCGCCGGTCATCGACTTGCCGGCACCGGACTCGCCCACCACGCCGAGCACTTCGCCGGCGGCGATATCGAACGAGATGTCGTCCACGGCGACGAGGGTGCCGCGCCGGGTGGGAAACTCGACGCGAAGGTTGCGGACCTCAAGAAGCTTCGGGCTGGTCATGATCTGTCACCGGAGCTTTGGGTTCAGGGCATCGCGCAGCCAGTCGCCCAGCAGGTTGACCGACAGGACGAGAATGGCGAGTGCCGCACCGGGGAAGATGGTAATCCACCACTCGCCGGAAAAGAGGAACTGCTGACCGACATTGATCAACGTACCGAGCGAGGGCTGGGTTGGCGGCAGGCCGACGCCGAGGAAGCTCAGCGTCGCCTCGGTGATGACGGCGAGCGCCAGGTTGATCGTCGCGATCACCAGCACCGGCCCCATCACGTTCGGCAGAACGTGACGGATCGCGATCAGCGGCGCCGGCAACCCGATCACCCGGGCCGCCTGCACGTATTCCTTGTTCTTCTCGACCAGAACCGAGCCACGCACCGTGCGGGCGTACTGCACCCAGTAGCTGAGGCCGATCGAGATGATCAGGACCAGCAGAGCCGACTCATTGTGACGGTCGGCGCCCATCAGGCCGCGGGTCACGCCATCGATCAGCATGGCGATCAGGATTGCCGGGAAGGACAGCTGCACGTCGGCAACGCGCATGATGAAGGCGTCCACCGCACCGCCGACATAGCCGGCGACAAGGCCGAGCGCGATGCCCAGCACCATGGCAAAGATCACTGCCGCGAAGCCGACGCTGAGCGAGGTGCGCGAGCCGTACATGATGGTGGACAGGATATCGCGCCCCTGATCGTCGGTGCCGAGCAGGAAGGCGGGATCGCCGCCCTCCACCCAGGCCGGCGGCTTGAAAGCGTCGGACAGGTTCAGGGAGGCGAGATCGAACGGATTGTGCGGCGCAAGGAAGGAGGCGCCGAACGCGGCGATGAAGAAGAGCAGCGTGATCGCCGCCGACAGCATCACCAGCTTGGACCGCCTGAAGCTGTAGAACACATCGGAATCCGACGCGGCGCGCCAGAATTCGATGACCCGTGCCGTGGGAAGCCTCATTTCGCGCCTCCCACCTTGGCGGCCTGGCTGCGCAGGCGCGGATCGACGACGAAATAGAGGATATCGACGATTAGGTTGATCAGAACGAACAGAAAGCCGATCAGCACCAGATAGGTGGCCATGACCGGGATGTCCGCGTAGATCACCGATTGCAGGAACAGCAGGCCGACGCCGGGCCAGGAGAACACCGTCTCGGTGATGATGGCGAAGGCGATGATGGAGCCGAGCTGCAGCCCGGTGATGGTGATGACGGGCACCAGCGTATTCTTCAGCGCATGGCCGAAATTGATCGCGCGGTTGCTGAGGCCCCGGGCGCGGGCGAACTTGATGAAATCGGTCCGCAGCACTTCCAGCATCTCGGAACGCACCAGACGCATGATCAGGGTCATCTGGAACAGGCCCAGCGTGATGGCTGGCAGGATGATCGCCTTCCAGCCGCTGACGGTCAGCAGGCCGGTGGTCCAGAAGCCGATCTTCACGGTGTCGCCACGCCCGAAGGACGGCAACCAGCCCAGGATCACGGCAAATATCAGGATCAGCAGGATGCCGATCAGGAAGGTGGGCAGTGAAATGCCGACCAGCGATATCGTCATCATCGCGCGACTGAGCCAGTGATGCGGATACAGTCCGGAAAACACCCCCATGGGGATGCCGACCAGCAGCGCCATGGCGGCGGCGATGATGCTGAGCTCGAGCGTGGCAGGCAGGCGGTCGGCGATCATGCGGCCGACCGGCTCGGTCGTGCGGTAGCTGAGGCCGAATTTGCCCTGCACGGCATTGCCGACAAAGCGGGCGAAGCGCACCGGCGTCGGGTCGTCCAGCCCGAGGGATTTCCTCAGTTCGACACGCTGCTCGGCGGGAAGATCCTGTCCGGCGATGATCGCAACCGGATCGCCGACGTAATTGAACATCGCGAAGGCGATCGCACCAACCGCCAACATCACGAAGGCGGCCTGGATCAGCCGGCGTATGATAAACGCAATCATTGAGCTCTACCGAAAACAGAGAGCGGCCCAGGCGATCAGGCCTGGGCCGTCCCCGTGACCTTCAGACAGTCACTTTACTTTCACGAAACGCAGCGGAAAGTAGTTGTCCGCCGGCTGATGCAGGTCGATGTTGTCCTTGGCCGCCCAGACCACGAACTGCTGGTGCAGCGGGATGTAGGCGAAGTCCTCGACGTAGATCTTGGTGACTTCCTTGATCATCGCGTCGCGCTTGGCCTTGTCGGTCTCCTGCTCGATCTTGTCAGACAGCTCGTCCAGACGCTTGTTGGAGTAGCCGCCCGCGTTGAACAGGCCCTTCTTCGAGGTCGCGTTCGGAGTCTGGATCAGCGACTCCAGGACGTTGTGAACGTCGTAGGTGGCCGCCGGCGACCAGCCCAGCATGTAGAAGCTGGTGTTCGGCGCCTTCTCGATGTCCGACGCGGTGCGCAGGATCTTCGCGAAGTACTTGCCGCGGGTCTGGGCCAGCAGGTTCACCTTGATGCCGACCTTCGCCAGCATGGCAACCGACGCCTGGCAGATCGCCTCGTCGTTGGTGTAGCGGTCGTTCGGGCAATCCATGCCGACTTCAAAGCCGTTCGGATAGCCGGCTTCCGCCAGCAGCTTCTTCGACAGCTCCGGATCGAACTTCGGACGCACGTCGAGTTCCTTGTCGTAGCCGTTCAGGCCGACGCCGACCATCAGCGCGCTGGGACGCGACTGACCGCGCATGACCGTGCGCTTGATCGCTTCCACGTCGATGGCGCGATAGAAGGCCTCACGCACCCGCTTGTCCTTGAACGGGTTCTTGCCCTTGACGTTCGACTCCGGCAGCTCGTCGACCTGCTGGTTGAAGCCGAGGAACACGATGCGGGTTTCCGGGCCCTCGATGATGCGGCGGCCCGGCGTCTTGCGGATGCGCTCAACGTCCTGCGGCGGAACCGTGTAGATCATGTCGATCTCGCCCGAGAGCAGGGCGGCGACTCGGGTCGCGTCATTGGCGATGCGCTGGAAGATCACCTCGGTGAGGTTATGCTCCGGCTTGTCCCACCAGCCCTTGTTCGGCTCCAGAACGGTCCGCACGTCCGGCTCGCGCACCTTCACGACGAAGGGACCGGTGCCATTCGAATGACGGGTGGCGTAGTTTTCCTCGTTCTTGGTCATGTCGGCGGCGAACTGGGCGTTGTTCTTCTCGGCCCAGGTCTTCGACATGATGCCGATCAGCGCCAGCTTGTCGGCCAGCAGCGGATCCGGGTACTTGGTGTCGATCTCGACGACATAGTCGCTGACCTTGCGGACTTCCTTCACCGAGGTGAAGTTGCCGCCCAGGTTCGAACCCTTGCCCATGGCGCGATTGTAGGAGAACACCACGTCATCGGCGGTGAAGCTCTCGCCACCGGAGAACTTCACGCCCTGGCGCAGCTCGAAGCGCCACTGGGTCGGGCTGGGCTGGCCCCACTTGACCGCCAGCGCCGGCTCGAGCTTCAGGTTGCGATCGCGCCGCACCAGCGGCTCATAGACGTTCGCATTGAAGGTCAGCAGGAAGGTTTCATTGCGGGCATAGGGATCAAGCGAGTTCACGTCGCCGTCATTCGCCCACTTGAACGTCTTCGCCGAAACCGGCTGCGTGCCCAGCAGCGCGACTGCGGCCACAGCCGCGAACAGCGTTGCCTTCAAAAACTTGCCTCGTTGCATGTCCCCTATCCTCTCCCGACATGAAGCCCTTATGGGCAGATTTGGACGCCAGCGCCACCAGTTAGGTCCGCTGCGTTGCTCCGGATCATAGGGCGGCTCGCAGCGGGCCGTCTACTGCCTGTGCGACAAAACATCCTGTTCAGAAAAGCATCTTCCCGCCTGACCTTAAGGCAGTTTCCTCACTGCAACCGCTGGGCCAGCGAGAGCACGTCCCTTCCCTTCGTCGGGCGGCGTGCCGGCATGATGATGGTACAACCCTGAGCAGGAGCGCGAATCTCTTCGCTCCCATCGGTCGCAATCAGGGTGCCCCCGGGCACTTCCTCGAAGCCGATGAACGGTGCGGTAAAGCGGAACTGGTCCGTCTTGGCGACCAGCACATCGGTGACCTCGTACCGCTTCGGCTGGCCGGCCTCGGCCGGATATTGCGCTGCAAGATCGGTCGGGATGAGGCCGAAGAAATCCAGGAAACGCATGGTCACGGAAATCGCGATCTCGCCGCTGGTCCGGGCGAAATGCTGGCCGCATTCCACGACCAGCGCGACCGGGGTCGCCCGCGGGTCGCCGAAGGCGCCGTACTGGATCAGCGGCCGGCCGGGATGCTTCACGCCGGGCAGCAGCAGGTGATGCAGCGGCGAATGGAGATGCCGGGACAACGGCTCGATCTTGGCATGCGGCTCGTGAATCAGCATCGGCGGCACGGCATAGGTCGTCGAATGCAGGTCGATCAGCGCATCGGCCTCGGCATAGATATGCCGCAGCGCCCGTGCGCGCTTCACGTCCACCGTGGCATCGGGGCCTTCAAGCGTGTCATCGTCCCAGACGCGGTTGAAATCGCGGTCGACGAAGCGGGAGTCGAACGGCGACGCCGGATCGAAGCGGTGATAGGCGTCGACATTGGCGAAGACCAGGGTCAGCTTGCCGCGCAGCGGGCGGATACCCTGCTCCAGCAGATGCGTGACCGCGACCATGCCGCAGAATTCGTTGCCGTGCGTGAGAGCATTCACGATGACATGCGGCCCGGGGCGGCCGGATTCGAGGGTATGGACATAGTCCACGCCGCGATTGCCCGTCCGATAGGCCGAGATGTCCTTCGGCGTGATCTCGATCGGCGGCAGCGTGTCAGTCTGTGCGTTCATTGCATACTCCAGAACCAGATGACGCTGCCGATGCCGTAGAGGCCGAACCCCAGAATCAGCAGACCGGAAGCGCCGTTGATGATACGCAGGCCGCTGCCCTCGCGCAGCCTGCGCCGGAACGCGCCGGCCAGCGCGGCCAGCGACAGCCACCAGATCGACGAGCCGGCAAAGACGCCGAGCACCAGCCAGACGGCCATCGTGTTCGACAGGCCGAAGGAACCGATGCCGAAAAAGGCGAAGATGCCGAGGAAGGCGACGATCGTGATCGGATTGGTAGCGGTGAGGAAAAAGGTCGAGGCGAAACCGGCGATCAGGCCGTCGTTGCGGCCGGCCTTCGGCAGCGGCACCGGAACATGCTCCGGTTTCGGAAGGGACGCGGCACGCAGCATGCGCCAGCCCATGAAGCAGAGGAACAGCCCTCCGACCAGCCGGAAGGCCGTCTCATGAGCCTCCAGCCAGCGCGAGATCAGGCTGAGGCCGAAGGCGGCGATGGTGCCGTAGAACGCATCGGCGCAGGCGGCGCCCAGTCCTGCCGCAAGGCCACTGATCCGACCGCGGTTCAGCGTCCGCTGCACGCAGAAGACCCCCACCGGACCGACGGGGGCGGCGATGATGAATCCCGCCAGACCGCCCTTGCCCAGCATAAGCAGGCTCTCCCACACGTTCAGACGCTCCGCGACGCAAACATTCTGCGGGCTGTAGCACGGGCAGGGAGGCCGGTAAACCGCCGCCCATCCCCCTCATCTCCGCCTAGAGGCTCGGATAGGCCGGCACGCCGAAGAATTTGTCATGCAGCCAGAGGAACAGGCCGTAAAGAACTGCTGCAACTGCGATATTCAACCAGCCGATATCGGCGAACCGCAGCGGCGTGCGGCCGGCCGCCACTGCGGAGAAGGGAATGATCGAGGTCTTCGCCGCAAAGCGCTGCCAGCGTTCGCCGAAGGCCGCGGCGCGCTTGCGATCGATCGACACCATGCCGTTCAGGGCGGTGATGAGAATCGCGCCGGCCAGGGTCAGGGTTGCGACATCGCCGTTGGCAGCCATATGGGCCAGCGCCCAGAGGCTGAACGCCCACAGCATCGGATGCCGCGTGATGCGGGTGAAGCCGGTCACCGGCAACTCTCCGCCCATCACCATGTCCGGCCCGGCCAGGGTCGGATTGCTCGGCCGCAGGCTGCCGACAAGGAACAGGAAGGCCACCGGCATCACCACCAGCGGAATGACCGACAGCGCCGGGCTGGCCGGCCACAGTTCGACATGGGGTGCAGCGGCAAAGGCCCAGATCAGGGCGACCAGGAACAGCGCGCTGAGCAGGGAGAAGACGCCGCGATAGGCGGGCAGCCCGAGCCGCCGCACGAGCGACGGACGCAACGGGCCGGCGACGACCACATGGAGCAGGATCCAGGCCATAGCGGCCAGCAGCAGGGCGGTCATTCCTCGAAGGTCTCCCGTCTTATGGCGGCGGCGATCTGCCGGGCCGCGGCAGCGGCCTGCTGACGCTCACTGGCCAGAAGCCTGGTTTCGATGACGCGGCGGTTGGGCGCCGCTTCCGGAATGCCGCGCTCCTCCGCCAGCCGGAAATAGGCCCAGGCCCTCACCGGATCGGCAGGCCGCCCCTCGCCGCGGAAATACAGATCGCCGAGCACGAACAGAGCTTCGGCATAGCCCTGCCCGGCGGCGCGGTCCAGCCACTTCAGTGCCGCCTGCGGGTCGGCCTTCAGACCGGCATCGCCGGCAAAGAGCAGGCGCGCGATCTGGAACTGCGCGGCGGCGTTGCCGCGCTCGGCGGCGATGCGGTACCAGCGCGCGGCTTCCGCCTGATCTGCGGCGATGCCCTCGCCCGCCTCCACATAGCTCGCGTATCTGAATGCGGCCGCGCCATGGCCGCTCTCGGCGGCGCGCCGGAACCAGTGTATCGCACCGGGCAGATCCTTCGGCGTGCCCTTCCAGCCATGCTCCTGCCAGAGCGCCAGACGGAACTGGGCAGGCGCGTGGCCCTGCTCCGCGGCCTCCTGCAGCAGCGCGCGGGCACGGGCCGGATCGGCGGGACGCCCGATCCCCTCCGCCAGATAGGTGGCGAAGTTGCTGGTCGACGGCCCATGTCCCTGCGCGACGGCCTGCTCCCACCAGGCCATGGCAGCCTCGGGATCGGGTTGGCCACCGGCCTCGCCGTTGAACAGCATCAGCGCGAGGTAATTCCGGGCATCGGCATCGCTGGCTTCGGCGGCAGCCTGCAACAGCGGTCTGGCCGCAACGGGATCACGCGGCCCGCCCTCACCGCGATAGAGCATGCGGCCTGCCATCGCATTGCCGAGCGGCAGCGACTGGCTGGCCGCGAGAAGCGCGAGCCGTCGGGCCTCGGTGAGGCCGCCGCCGAGCGCTCCCTCCTCATGCAGCCGCGCCAGATTGTACCAGCCATTCGGATCGCCGAGCTTTCCGGCCCGCTCGAGGTAAGCCGCCGCGCGGACGGGATCGCGCCGGGTGCCGATCCCCCAGGCAATCATGCGGCCGAATTCATTCAGGCCCTCGGCCAGTCCGGCATCGGCGGCGCGCTGCGCCAGCGCATAGGCCCGGCGCTCGTCGCGGGGGACGATCTCTCCCTCGCTGAGCAGAGCGGCCAGATAGGTCAGGCCGTACGGGCTGCCCGCGGCGGCCGCCTCTTCCAGCAGCGCAAGCCCGCGAGGCACATCCGCCGTGACGTTACGGCCTTCGATGAGCAGGCGCGCCAGCCGGTAGCGCGCATTGGTCGCGCCGGCCCCGATCGCCTGCTCGAGCAGTTCCACCGCCTGCCGGGGGCTGCCCGGACTCTGCTCGAGGCTGAGTTCCGCCAGATTGGCCATCGCGCTCGCCTCGCCCTGATCCGCCGCCAGCCGCAGCAGCCGCTCGGCCTCTGCCAGATCCTTCGGGCCGCCCTGTCCGAGCAGGAGAAGAAAGGCCAGCCCGCCCTGCGCCCGTGCATGCCCCTGCCCGGCGGCGCGGGAGAACCACGAGCGCGCCTGCACGAAGTTGCGTTCGACGCCAAGGCCGAGCTGGTAGGCAAGGCCGACCTGATACTGGGCTTCGGCTTCACCGGCTTCGGCCCTGCGCTGCAGCTCCGGCAGATCGGGAACCGGCTTCGCCGTTTCGGCGAAGGGCGGGGTGAAGCGGTCGGTCGGCGCCGCCCAGAGCTGGTCGACACATACGCTGCCGACCAGCCCGGCGCCGAGCAGCCCAGCGCCGAACAGACCGGCACGCCACACTCTGGAAACGCTCATCGTCCCGTTTTCGGTATCTCGAACAGGGCGCGGCCCTCGCGCGTCAGCTTGCAGATCACCCAGTCCGGCTTGATCGGGTTGTCGAACCAGGGTTCCGCCCAGCCGGCCTTGATGCAGGAGGTTATGGTGTGAACGCTGATCTGCTGGCCATGTTCATCGAAGATCGGCAGCTTGCCGCCAGGTTGCCGCAACCCGCGGCGCAGGTAACGCAGCTGCGCCTCAGTCGGCTTCTGCCCGCCCGGAAACCGCACCGGATCCGCCATTTCACCCTCCCTCTCCCGAAAAAGCAGAATAGGAAAGCCGGCGCATATCGTCCATCGATCCCGATTTGGCCGCCGCCCGGGATTTGCGACTTCCTCGCAGATAGCTTAATCAGGGGCGATCATTCCTCCGGCGGCTTATCCCGTGACCGACCTCGCCTCTCCGTTGCCCATCCAGCCCAGCCTTCCGTCCCGCCGCCGGAAGCATGAGACCGTGTGGGCGGTGCTCGCGGTGATCGCGGCCCTCGTGGTCGCCGCACCCATTCTCGCCATCCTGGTCAATCTCGGGCAGCCGGCGACTGATGTGTGGCGCCATCTGGCCGGCACCGTTCTGCCGGAGATGCTGCAGAATACCGTCGTGCTGGTCATCGGCGTGGGACTGGGCAGCGCCGTGATCGGCACAGGCTGCGCCTGGCTGGTGACGATGACCGAGTTTCCAGGTCGCCGCTGGCTGGCCTGGGCCCTGTTCCTGCCGCTGGCCATGCCGAGCTATGTCACGGCCTTCGTCTACGGCGACCTGCTGCAGTTTGCCGGCCCGGTACAGAGCAGCCTGCGCGCAGCCTTTGGCTGGAACCGCAACGATTACTGGTTTCCGGATGTGATGTCGCTGGGCGGCGCGGTCTTTCTGCTGATCTTCGCCTTCTTTCCCTATGTCTTCATGCTTGCCCGCGCAGCCTTCCTCGACCAGTCGGTCTGCGTGCTGGAGGTGGGCCGGACACTCGGCCTCTCGCCCTGGGCGCGCTTTCGCCGCATCGCCCTGCCGCTGGCCCGGCCGATGATCGCCGGCGGGGTCGCATTGGTGCTGATGGAAACCCTCGCCGAGTTCGGCGCCGTCAGCTATTTCGGCGTGCCGACCTTCACGACGGCGATCTACCGCACCTGGTTCGGCATGGGCGATCCGGTCGCGGCCGCGCAGCTCTCGGGCATCCTGATGATCTTCGTCCTGGCTGCCGTGATGCTGGAACGCGGCAGCCGCCAGGCCCGCCGCTTCCATCACACCTCGGCGCGCACCCGTCCCCTGATGCCGCAGCGGCTGCAGCCGCTGCCGGCGTTTCTCGCCTGTCTGGCCTGCGGGTTGCCGGTCCTCATCGGCTTCGTGCTGCCCGCAGTCTGGCTGCTGCATCTGGCGATCCGGGAGGGCGATCCCTCCAGCATCGAACGGCTCGCGGAGTTCACCTTCAACAGCTTCTCCCTGGCCGGACTGGCAGCTGTGCTGCTGATCGTCGTGGCGCTCTGCCTCGCCTATGCCCAGCGGCTGGTGCCGGGCCGCCGGATGAACTGGCTGGTGCAGTTCGCGACCATGGGTTACGCGGTGCCGGGTTCGGTGATCGCGATCGGGATCCTGCTGCCGCTGGCCTATTTCGATCATGCAATCAACCGCTGGGCCGAAGCCGCCTTCGGGGTGACACCCGGCCTGCTGCTCAGCGGCAGCGTGATCGCCCTGCTGTACGCCTATCTCGTGCGCTTCCTCGCGGTGGCGTTCAACACGGTGGAAGGCGGGCTGCAGCGGATCCGCCCCAGCTTCGACCAGGCCGCCCGGGTGTTGGGACAATCTCCGTTCGGCGTCGTGCGGAAAATCCATGCGCCGCTGCTGCGGGGCAGCCTGCTGACCGCCGCCATGCTGGTTTTCGTCGATGTACTGAAGGAGCTGCCGGCTACCCTGATCGTCCGGCCTTTCGACTTTGACACCCTGGCCGTCCGCGTCTATCAACTCGCCAGTGATGAACGCCTCAGCGAGGCCTCGACCGGGGCCTTGATCATTGTCGGGGTCAGCCTGGTTCCCGTAATCTGGCTGCATGCTGCGGTGGCACGGTCCCGCCCCCGCGACTAACACCGCCCTGACACAGGACAGGACAGCGTATGTCGAATTCAGTAAGTGACGCCCTGCTGAAACAGGCGGGCATCGACGGCAATCCGATGGCGACGGTGGCGGCCCTGGTGGCGCAGGGCCAACTGGACGCCGCTCAGCGTGTGCTGGAAGACCTGGTCAGGACATCACCCAACCGCGCCGATGCCTGGTTTGCCCTCGGGCAGGTGCACAACCAGCGCGGCGAATTCAAGCCGACGGCCCAGGCGCTCAAGCGCGCCATCAAGCTCGCGCCCTCCGTCGCCGACGGATATGTGCTGCTCGGCAATACCTACCTCCGCCATGGCCGGACCGGCCAGGCGCTGGAAACCTACCGCGAAGGCCTGAAGCAGCAGCCGGACAATCCGCTGCTGCATTTCAATCTCGGCGTTGGACTGGCGCAGTCGGGCGACAAGGAAGCTGCCGTCTCGAGCTACAAGCGCGCGATCGAACTGCATCCGCCCTATGCGCAGGCCTGGTTCAGTCTCGGCAACGCCTATCGCGACCTGAAGCGCATCGATGAGGCCGAGGACGCCTATCGGCGTGCCGTAACGCTGGAACCGTCCTATGCGGATGCGCATGCCAATCTCGGCGGATTGCTGGCGTCGAAGGAGGATTATGCAGGTGCGACGCAGGCCTGCATGGCCGCGCTCAGAACGGCGCCGAGGCATATCCATGCGCTCCGCAACCTGTCCCTGTCGCTGTACAAGCTCGGGCGTTTCAGCGAAGGCGCCGAGATCACCGCCGTTGCACTGTCGGTGACGCCGGAAGACACGATGCTGCACTACCATATGGGCGAGATGCTGTATGGCATGGCCCGCACCGGTGCAGCCGAGAAAGCGCGCGAACATGCGCGCCGCTGGCGCAGCAGCAGCAACGGCCACGCGGTTGCCGAACACATGGCTGCCGCCATCCTCGGCGAAGGCGCGCCCGAACGCGCCGGCGACACCTATCTGCGGGAAACCTTCGACCGCTTTGCCAGCGATTTCGAGGAAACCCTGGCCGGCCTCGGCTACCGGGTGCCGGAAGTCCTCTGCGGCCTCATCCGGGACACGCTCGGTGGCCGCAGCGGATTGTCGATTCTCGATGCCGGATGCGGCACCGGCCTCTGTGCGCCCTTCCTCAAACCGCTGGCGAAAACGCTCATTGGCGTCGATCTCAGCGGCGGCATGCTGGCCAGGGCGCGCGAGCGCGGGCTGTACGACTCCCTGCACGAAGCTGAGCTGGGCGCCTTTCTGGCCGCCGACACGAACCGCTACGACGTGACGGTCGCGGCCGACGTGTTCTGCTATTTCGGCGCCCTTCCGCCCAGCTTCTCCGCCATTGCGGCCAAGACCGAACCGCAGGGCCTGTTCGGCTTCACGGTCGAGGCCATGCAGGGCGAGGTTCCGGCCGAGGGTTTCCGCCTCGGTCCCACCGGCCGCTACCAGCATGATGCCGGCTATGTGCGGAAGGCGCTGGAGCAGGCCGGCTGGACGATCCTGCGCTTCGATGAGACGGCCGGGCGCGAGGAAATGGGCCAGCC
>Ga0079224_100001195_pt1 | contig 29028 bp, 22 predicted proteins | sample Stecom2015_FD_80414 | JGI IMG/M metagenome (GOLD analysis project Ga0079224, IMG submission 80414) | Agricultural soil microbial communities from Utah to study Nitrogen management - Steer compost 2015 | ecosystem: Environmental > Terrestrial > Soil > Agricultural land | place: USA: Utah... | reverse complement strand
CGTGAAGGCGGTCGACGACGTCAGCTTCACCGTCGGGCGCGGACGCACGCTCGGGCTGGTCGGCGAATCGGGCTGCGGCAAGACGACGCTCGGGCGCGCGATCCTGCGGCTGCACGAGCCGACGGCCGGCGAGGTCCTGCTCGACGGACGGCCGATCACGGGGCTTTCGCGGCGCGCGCTGATGCAGCGGCGCCGCGAGATGCAGATCATCTTCCAGGACCCGTACGGCTCGCTGAATCCGCGCCGCACCGTGCTCGAGACGCTGCGCGAGCCTCTCGATCTGCACCGCATCGGCACGCCGAGCGAGCGGCGCCGGCGCGTCGAGGAGCTGCTCGAGCTCGTCGGCTTGAGGCCGCAGGTGCTGTCGCGGTATCCGCACGAGTTCTCGGGCGGTCAGCGCCAGCGCATCGGCATCGCGCGGGCGCTCGCGCTCGACCCGAAGCTCGTCGTCGCGGACGAGGCGGTGTCGGCGCTCGACGTGTCCGTGCAGGCGCAGGTCCTGAACCTGATCGCCGAGCTGCAGCGCCGCCTCGGGTTGTCGCTGCTCTTCATCTCCCACGACCTGGCCGTCGTGCAGCATCTGTCGCACGACGTCGCGGTGATGTACCTCGGCAAGATCGTCGAGTCGGGGCCCGCCGAGCGCGTATACGCGGACCCGAAGCACCCGTACACGCGCGCGCTGCTGTCCGCGGTGCCGATCCCGGACCCGGCCGCGAGATCGCGCAAGGTCGTGCTGCCGGGTGACGTGCCGTCGCCGATCCGTCCGCCGCCCGGCTGTCCCTTCCATCCGCGCTGTCCGGAAGCCCTCCCCGAGTGCCGGGTGAGCGTTCCGCCGACCGTGACGATCGAGCAGGTCCGCGCCGCACCGCGCGGCGCCGCCCCGCCCCGCTCGAGCGCACCCCACCGCGTCGCGTGCCACCTCTACGGCTGAACAACCCGGTGCCTGACACCTCTCCCCGTAAATGGTGTCAGACACCTTTTTCAAAATTGGCAAAATTGGTGTCAGACACCTTCTTCGCTCGAGCGGTGTCACACACCGTTTTCTGCAAAATGGTGTCAGACACCTTTTTCGAGAGTAGAGGTGCCTGACACCATTTTTCCCGCCGATCTGCCCGTTCACGCCGCGCTGCCGGAGCTGCGCCGCGCGCTCGCCCCGGACGGGGCGGCGGCGGTGCTGCACGCGCCGCCGGGCGCGGGCAAGAGCACGGTCGTGCCGCTCGTGCTCCTCGACGAGCCGTGGGCGCGCGGCAAGCGCATCGTGATGCTCGAGCCGCGGCGCCTCGCCGCGCGCGCCGTCGCGGCGCGGATGGCGGCGACGCTCGGCGAGCCGGTCGGCGAGCGCGTGGGATACCGCATGCGGCTCGACACGCGCGTCTCGCCGCGCACTCGGATCGAGGTCGTGACCGAAGGCGTGCTGACGCGGATGCTGCAGCAGGATCCGTCGCTCGACGGCGTCGCGCTCGTGATCTTCGACGAGTTCCACGAGCGCAGCCTGCAGGCGGACCTCGGTCTCGCGCTGACGCTCGACGCGCGCGAAGGCCTCTCGCCCGCGCTGCGGATCCTCGTGATGTCCGCAACGCTCGAAACCGAGCCCGTCGCCGCGCTGCTCGGCGCGGCGCCGGTCGTGCGGACCGAGGGCCGGACGTTCCCCGTCGAGACGCGCTACGTCGGGCAGCGCCTGCCGCCGATGCCGGCCGCGCGCAGCGGGTCGCCCCGGGGGCCGGGCTCGACGCTGCGCGGCCATCCGGGCGCGGCGCCGTCGGCCGAGGCCGTCGTCGCCCGCACCGTCGCCCGCGCGCTCGGCGAGACCGACGGCGACGTCCTCGTCTTCCTGCCGGGCGCTGCCGAGATCCGCCGCGTAGAGTCGCTGCTCGACGGCGGCGTGGACGGCGTGCGGGTCGTGCCGCTCTACGGCGATCTCGACCCCGCGGCGCAGGACGCCGCGCTCGCGCCGAGCGCGCCCGGCGAGCGCAAGATCGTGCTCGCGACCAACATCGCCGAGACGAGCCTCACGATCGAAGGCGTCCGCGTCGTCGTCGATTCGGGCCTCGTCCGCGCGAGCGTCTTCGATCCGGCTACGGGCATGAGCCGGCTCGAGACCCGGCGAATCTCCCGGGCGTCGGCCGAGCAGCGTCAGGGACGGGCGGGCCGGACCGCGCCGGGCGTCTGCTACCGTGTGTGGAGCGAAGCGGCGCAGCGGAGCCTCGCCGCGACGACGCCGCCCGAGATCCTGTCGGCCGACCTCGCGCCGCTCGCGCTCGAGCTCGCGAGCTGGGGCGTCGACGATCCCGGATCCCTCCGCTGGCTCGACCCTCCGCCCGCCGCCGCCTTCGCGAGCGCCCGCGATCTGCTCCGCCGGCTCGGCGCGCTCGATCACGCGGGCCGTGTGACCGCGCACGGCCGCCGGATGGCGGCCATCGGCGTGCATCCGCGCCTCGCGCATATGCTGCTGCGGGCCCGCGACGTCGGCGAGCTCCGGCTCGCGGCCCGGCTCGCTGCGCTCCTGTCGGATCGGGACCTGCTACGCCGCCGGGGCGGCGAGCACGACGCCGACATCCGCTCGCGCGTCGCGCTGCTCGACGGCCCGGGGCGCGACGGCGGCGGGCACGCGCCGAGGGTCGAGCGCGGCGCGCTTAAGCGCGCACGCCGCATCGCCGGCGACCTCGAGAGGCAGCTCGCCGCGAAAGCCGTCTGCGCGTGCACCGCCTCGGCCCTCGCAGATCCGATCGGCATCGTCCTCGCCTTCGCCTATCCCGACCGGATCGGCATCCGCCGTGCCGGCGCCGACGCACGCTATGCCCTCGCGAACGGCCGAGGCGCGATCCTGCACGGCGCACAGCGCCTCGGCCGCGAGGAGATGATCGTCGCCGTCGACGTCGACGACCGCGACCGCGATGCGCGCATCCTGCTGGCCGCGCCGCTCGCACGGGCGGACTTCGAGGCGCATTTCGCCGACGACCTCGAGCGCGGACAGGCGATCGAGTGGAACCCGCGCGAGCAGGCGGTCGTCGCGCGCCGCGTGGTCCGCTACGGCGCGATCGTGATCGACGAGAAACCGTTGCCGCAGCTTCCGCCCGAGGAGGTCGCGCATGCGATGCTCGACGGCCTCCGCACCCTCGGCATCGACGCGCTGCCGTGGACGCGCGACGCCCGCGACTTGCAGGCGCGGATCGAGTTCGTGCGCCGCCTCGGCCTGCCCGAAACCGCGGATTGGCCGGCGTTCGACGACGCCGCCCTCGCAGCGAGCCTCGACGAGTGGCTCACGCCGTGGCTCGCCGGCATCAGCCGAAGCGAGCATCTCGACCGCGTCCCGCTCGCCGAAGCGCTCGGCGCCCGGCTCGGCCGGGCGCGCCTCGCGCGACTCCACGAGCTCGCGCCCGCTCGGCTCACCGTCCCGAGCGGCTCCAACATCCGCATCGACTATCGCGACGAGAACGCGCCCGTCGTGGCCGTGCGCCTGCAGGAAGTGTTCGGGCTCGACGAAAGCCCGCGCATCGCGGGCGGCCGCGTGCCGATCACGTTCAAGCTGCTGTCGCCGGCGCAGCGGCCGGTGCAGGTGACGCGCGATCTCGCAAGCTTCTGGCGCGGTGCGTATCGCGACGTGCGCAAGGATCTCAGGGGACGCTACCCGAAGCACGACTGGCCCGAGAATCCGCTCGAAGCGCCGCCGACGCGCGGCGTGCGCCGACGCCGGCCCGGCGCCTGATTCCGGCTTCGCCGTTGCATGCAATACGCGCCGAAACCGGCGCGTGACCGCATTTTGTCGACTCCATCCGCACGCGCCTGCATGCAAGCTCGGCATGATTGTCATACGAATCAGTCTCGAGATGGACAAGTTACGACATGGAAGAGTAATCTCCGGACCTCCTGAGAGCGGGAGCATCATGAAGCTTGACAGCATCGTCGAACCGATCAGCCCGCGACCGCTGCACAGCGAGGTCGCGGATCGTCTGCGAGAGCTCATCATCCAGGGCGAGCTCGAGCCGGGCGACCGGCTGAACGAGCGCCTGCTCACGGAGCGCTTCGGCATATCCCGCACGCCGCTGCGCGAGGCGATCAAGATGCTCGCATCCGAAGGCCTCGTGCAGCTGCTGCCGAACCGCGGCGCGGCCGTCACGTCCATCACGCGCGCGAGCGCACTCGACATGTTCCAGGTGATGGGCGTGCTCGAATCCCTCGCCGGTCAGCTCGCTTGCGAGCGGGCCACGGAGCAGGACATTGCCGAGATCGCGAGGCTTCACGCGGCGATGCGGCGTCATCACAAGCGCCGCGAGCTCAACGAGTACTTCCGGTTGAATCAGGAAATCCACCAGCGAATCGTCGAGTGCGCAGGCAACAAGGAGCTCGCGGACATCTATCGGCGGCTTTCCGTGCGGCTTCGCCGCGCCCGCTACATGGCGAACAGCTCGAAGGAGCGCTGGGACGCCGCGATGGCCGAGCACGAGCAGATCCTAGAGGCGCTCACGCAGCGGCACGCGAAGCGCCTGAAAAGCCTGCTCGCGACGCACCTCGACAACAAGCTCAAGGTGATCGAGGACTGGCTCGACACGCTCGAGGCCGAGACCGGCACGCGGATGCCGGCCGGCGCCTGAGCGGCGCCTCGCCGCGCGCCCCTGCGCGGCGTCAGGGCATCATGAACGCGATGTTGCGCTTCGGCGCGCTGCCGACGTCGATCCGCGCGACTTCCTCGATCTTCGCGATGTCGATCACCGAGACGTCGTCGCTGTGACCGTTCGCGGCGTACGCATAACGGCCGTCCGGGCTGAACGTGATCCAGTCGGGATGGCTGCCGACCTTCACGCCGCCGAGGTACTCGAGGTCCGGCAGCGAGTACGCGTACACGTGCCCGTTCAGCCGGCTGCAGACCCACAGCGTCTTCTGATCCGGCGCGACGCCGATGCCGTGCGCGGGCGCGGCGTTGAACGGACCCTCGTCGCGCTCCTCCTCCGGGATCTGCGGCAGCTCGATGCGCGCGATCTCCCGCCGCGTATCGAAGTCGACGACGGTGAAGCCGTGGAACTCGGAGAGCTGCACGAACATCTTGTCCGTCGAGCCGTCCGGCTTCGTCGTGAACGCGATCGGACGCACGCCCTCGAGCGGCGACTCATTCGTCGGCGGATACATCGAGAAGGCGAGCTCCTCGGTGTCCGTGTCGTACACGACGAGATTGTTGCTGCCGCCGAACGTGCCGCCCACGAGGTAGCGGCCGTCCGGCGTCACGTACGTGTTGTGCACGCGCGAGCCGGTGTCGATGTGACGCACGCGCTCGAGCTTCTCGGTATCGATCACGTCGATGCCGCCCGGCGGCTGCTGCATGATGCCCACGTAGACGTAGCGGCCGTCCCTGCCGATCGAGATGTTGTTCGGCCGGCCGCTCAGCGGAATCTCCTTCACGATCTCGAGCGTCGCGGTGTCGACGACGTCGAGCGTGAACTTCGCCTCGCTGCTGAAATACAGCCTGCGTCCGTCGGGCGATGCGGCCGCGCCGTGATTCACGGGCACGCCCGTGATCTCGCCGACGATCATCTGCGTCTGCGGATCGATGAGGTGGATCATGTCCGCGCGCGAGTTCGTCTGCACGATGATCGCCTTCTCGGAGAGCGCCGGCTCCGCGAGAAGCAGCATGGCGAGCGCGGGCAGGACGTAAAGGCCGGCGCCGGGACGCGTTGTCGTTCTGTTCATTCCGCCGTCTCCCTCTGCTGATGATCCGGCCCGACGCCGAAATGGGCAGCGAGGTAATCGACGACGACCTCCGTCTCCGCCGCCTCGAGCTTAGCGCCGTGCCCGATCATCGTAGCAACCATCGCGGCCCATTGCTCGCGGTTCCAGTAGCCCTTGAACGCGGCGAGCCCGCCGAGATCGTGGCACGGCAGGCACGCCCGCTGCACGAGCTTCTTGCCCTCGCCGTCCGGCAGCTCGATGCCCGGGGAGGGGTCCTCCGCGTCGTCGTCCGCGTCGTGTTGCGCTGCCGCGGGCGGCGGCGCGAGCGCGGCGGCGCAGGCGCCGAGCACGAGCGCCCGCGCGGCGGTGCGCGCGATCCTGGCCCGGATCCGGACGGCCGCGGCCCCAAGCAGACCGAGCACCATCGCGAAGCCCGCCGCTCCGCCGCCGCCCCCCGAGCTCGGCGGCGGATTCGACGGTGGGTCCGGCACGGTGGCGGCGGGATCGACGACCGTGAACGTGTGCGTCGCCGAGCTGTTGGCCGGGTCGAGATCGCCGCTCGCGGCGCTCGCTGCGACGCTCAGTCGATAAGAGCCCGGCGTCTCGGCTGTGCCCGTGAAGGTGATGACCATCGCGTCCCCGGCGGCCAACCGGCTCGCGCGGCACTCGAAGACCGCCGATGCGGCCGCCGCGACGACGCATTCACCGACGCTGCTCGAGATCGACTCGATCGTCCCGCCGAGCTGGTTCGCCGGCGCGTAGGCGACGACGGCGTCCCGCACGTCGTCCGGGCCCACGTTGCCGACCCGCACGACGAGCTGCACCGGCGCGCCGAGGCCGAACGACCCCGCGGCCTCGATGCGCGTGACGAGATCGGCCTTCGCATCGGTGCGGACGAGCCGCGTCCACGCCGTGTTGTTCGCCGCCGCGAGCGCGGACTCCGGCGCCGCGCTGAACACATACAGCCCCGCATTGACGACGCCGAGGCTGCCCACCTGCTCGGGTCTCGGTCTCAGCGTCCACGAGACCGGACGCTCGGCGCCGGACCCGAGCGCGCCGAGGCGGCACTGGACCCGCTCCATGTACCCGTCCTCGACGAGCACGCAGTCCGCGCCTCCTGCGTCGACGTCGACGATATCGTACTCGTTCCGGATGCTGAGCTCCGCCACGACGCCGGACGCGTCGACGAGGCCGACGTTGCGAACGACCCCGCCGAGCCGGATCTCCTCGTCCGGATACACGACGGCCTCGTCCGTGCCCATCGCGCTCGCGAGATCGACGAACGAGCGCACGTCGAAGCTCACGCTCGCCGCGTTGTCGGACGCATCCGTGTCGTTCAGCGCGGCGACCGCGAGGTCGATCGTCTTCGGCCCGCCCGAGAGCGCCCAGAAACGCAGCCTGTAGCGGGCCGTCTCGCCCGGCGCGAGACGCGGCAGGCGGCAGTACGCCGGCTGCGCCTGCGCGCACTCCTCGAGGCTCGCCGAGTCGCCGGTCGCCGTCTCGACGAAGGCCGGCCCCTGCAGCCCGTCGAACGCGATCGTGACCTCGACCGACTGCGCCGCCGCGGCGCCGTCGTTGCGGATCTCGAACGCGAGCTCGAACGGCTCTTCCTGATCGACCTCCGCGGGCGGTTCCTGCGTGACGCGGATCGAGACGTTCGTCGCCGACAACGGCGCGAGGCAAGCGGCGCTCGCGACCTCCGGCGCCATCTGCTCGATGCTGCACTGCGAGAACTGGCGCGCCCCGGTGACGCTCGCGGCCATCAAAAAATGCGGGGGCTCGTGCTCGCAGGCCGAGCCCGGCTCCCCATCGTGGGGCGCACCGAAGTTGTGCCCGATCTCGTGCGCCGCGATCAGCGCGCTCGAGAACGCGCCGAAGGTCGCCTGCGTGAGCGCGACGCCGAAGCGAGGCGAGCAGACGACGCCGAGGTTCGCGATGCCGACCAGCTGCCCGGACGAGTCCTCCATCTCGTCGAGATCGCGGCCCGTGAAGAGATGCGCGAGCCCGCTCTCACGGAACGATTCGTTCGAGAACTTGTACGCCTCGAGCTCCGAGAGAAGCGCGCGCGGGTCGGTCTGGGTGAACGGGCCGGGCGCGTCGACGAGCACGAGATCGGCCACGCTCAACTGGATGCCGATCTGCATCACGTAGATGCCGTCGACGACGTTCGCCATCGCGAGCAGCGCCGCCTCCGCGGACTCGCCCTCGCGTTCGACGAACGCTTCGTCCGCGACGAGCGCGACGTCGAGCCGGGCGCCCGGGCCGACGGGCGTCGGCAGCGCGCTCGTCAGCGCCGCGAGCCGCTCGGCCTCGGAGGGCTGCGCGGCGTTCGACGGAGGCTCGGCCGCGGGGGACGGCGCGATCGCCGGGGCGGCGTCCGCGGCGCCCGGCTGCATCATCTCGTCGCGGAGCGCGCCGATCGTGTCCTGCCAGCGGAAGATCGCGACGCCGGCCGCGTTCGTGCCCGGATCGACCAGATACGGCGCGACCCGGCTCTCGGTCTCGACGCCGTAGAGGCTCGTCCCGTCCCAGATGACGCCGGAGACGCTGCCGCCGTGTCTCGTGAGCCGCACCCACGAGCCCGGCGACCCGGCGAGCCGCCCGGAATAGAGCTCGACGTCGCGGAGCCGCGCGCGGCGCTCGGGATCGAGGCCGAGCAGCAGGCGATCGTCCGGCTCGAGCTCGACGTCGAACTGCCGTCCGAACGCGACGAAGGACCACGCGGGGCCGGCAGCGGCCAGCGGCTTCGCGGCGCCGGCCGGCGCTCCGCTCGATTCGCGCGCGGCGGCGGCGAAGGGCGGGACCGTCTCGTGGTGGAGGATGCCGAAGCCCTGGGCGGCCGCGGGCCCCGCCGCGGCCGCCAGCGCGGCCGCGGCCCATAGAGCGAGGACACGCGCGCGGCCGCACGAGCGCACGTCAGTCGTCCGGCAGCGCGAACACCCACACGGCCGCGCCGCGGTTCGGCGGGCTCGTGAGCTCGGGCACGAGCGGGGCAAAGCTGCGCGCGTGAAAGCCCCCCTCGCCGACGACGATCGCGACGTACTGCCTGCCGTCCACGGCGTAGCTGATCGGGCTCGAGCTCGAGACGTCGTTGAGGCGGATCTCCCACAGCACGCTGCCGTCTCTCGCGTCATAGGCGCGGAAGTAGCGGTCGAACGATCCGGCGAACACGAGGCCGCCGGCCGTCGCGAGCACGCCGGACGTCTGCGGCGCCCGCTGGCGCACGGTCCACACGGGCTCGCGCGTGGTCAGGTCGAGCGCCTGGAGGCGGCCGTAGAGCCCGTCGTCGTCCGGCCGCGGGCGGATGCCCCAGTTCACGCCGGACGAGAGCCCGCCGCGGCCGCCGCCGGGCACCGGGTACACGTCCATGCACGCCTCGTTCAGCGGAACGAACAGAAGCGCCTTGCGCTCGTCGTACGCGGCGGGGAGATAGTTCTTCGCGCCCGCGCCGTGCGGACAGACCATCACGATCTTCCCGGGGCCGGGATAGAGGCTCTTGTCGACCGTCTTCGCCCCGGTCCGCGCATCGATCTCGCTGACGATGTTCTGCAGGCCGAGATCGATCGCGAACACGAACTCGCCCGTCTGCGCGTCGACCGCCTCGTAGATGCCGATCTTGCCCGCGGTCAGGGAGAGCTTCCGCTGCCGGCCGTCGATCGGCAGCTCGACGATCTGGCGCTCGAAGGCCCAGTCGAGATCCCACTGATCGTTCGGAAAATGCTGGAACGCCCACACGAGCTGCCCGGTCGCGGGATCGATCGCGAGCGTCGAGTTCGTGTAGAGCGCGTCGTTCGTCACACCGGGCTCGTCGATCGGCTCGAGGAGCGGACCGGTATCGTACGTGTTCCCCGTGCCGAAATACGCGAGCCCCGTCTCAGGATCGTAGCTGCCGGGCGTCCAGACCGACGCGCCGGTGCGCGCCTCGTGCGGCAGGCCGTTCCAGCTGTCGCCGCCCGGCTCGCCCGGCTTCGGGATCGTCCCGACCCGCCACAGCACCTCGCCCGAGTCCGCATCCAGGCCGACGATCTGCGGGCCGCCCGGCTTCGAGCCGACGCCGGTCGCCGTCGTGCCGATCATCACCCGGCCTTGCGCGACGACCGGGCCGCCGTTGATGCCTTCGCGCTGGCGGAAGTCGCCGACCGGGGTCGACCACACGGGCTTGCCGGTGCGCGCGTCGAGGGCGACGACCCGCGCGTCCGACGTGCCGAGATAGAGCCGCTCGCCGTACAGCGCGATGCCGCGCTTATGGAACGGCGACGCGCCGCTCTCGAGCGTGTGCGTGTACTGCCAAAGCAGATCGCCCGTCGCGGCATCGAGCGCCTGCACGATGTCGCCGTAGCCGATGACGAACATCGTGCCGTCGCGCACGATCGGCACGCCCTCGGTCGAGCCGGCCGGCAGCGTCCAGCTCCACGCCACGCGCAGCTCGCGGACGTTCGTCGTGTCGATCTCGTCGAGCGGGCTGAAGCCGTGCGCCGCGTAGCCGCGGCGCCAGCCGAGCCAGTCGGCCGGCGGCGGATCCGCGAGGGCCGCGTCGTCGACCGGCGTCAGACGGTCGAGCGGCGTCGGACGCTCGATGGCCGTCCTCGCGGTGTACGGCGAGTAGTCCATGAAGCTGAAGCCGCCCCGCGGGATGCGCATCGCGGCGAGCGCCTGCGGATCGGCGGGCAGCGCCTCGGCGCCCGCGACGACGTCGTTCTCGCGCAGCATGTACGCGACCAGGCTCGCGTAGGTCTCGGGATCGAGCGAGCCGGGATTGCCGGTCGGCATCGTCGTGCGCGTCACGTCGAAGAGCGCGTCGACGCTCTGCCCGCCCCACTTGGCCATGAACGCGATGCCCTTGAGCGGCGCCCCGAGCGCGCCGTCGTCGAGGTTCCCGCCGTGACATTGCACGCAGTGCTGCTCGTACGCGCGCCGGCCGGCGTCGGCCTGCGCGTCCGTGAATGACAGCGGCGCCTCTTGCGCGACGGCCGCCGCGCCGGCGAGCAGCGCGGCGGCGAGCGGCGCGCGCACCGCGAGCCGCTCCGGGCGCATAGGGCTCAGTCCTGCGGGGCGACGTTGCGGGACTTGATGAGCCACTTGCCGTCGACCTTGACCAGCTCGTCGACGCCGCGGCCCGCTGCCGCGACCCGCGGCGCCTGCCCTTGCCCCGCGGCGCCGAAGACCGTCAGCCAATACGTGTGATGGCGCGCTGTGCTCTCGTCGATGAACTCGATGTACGAATCCGTCGTCATGTGATACATCGGCGGCGAGCTCTCGTCGCGGTTCTGGGCGAGGCCCGCGATCATCTGCCGCAGCGCCTCGCGGCCTTTCGTCGCGTTGCCGCCGGCCTTGAACTCCCCGTCTTCCGTGTACACGGCCGCGTACGCGTCCGGATCGAAGGTATCGAGCGCGCGCGCGTAACGCCACATCAGTGCCTCGATCTCGGCGCGATCCTGCGCGCGGGCCGCGTCCTCAGCGAGCGCGGCGCCCGAAAGGCCCGCGGCGGCGGCCGCCAATGCAAAGTAAACCAGTAGCGTTCTCATGATCCTCCCCGCCGTGCGATGGGTTATGGTTGTTGAAGCGGCCAGCCAACTATAACGGAAAACGGCCGACGCGCCTGCGGCCGGCACCGGCACGGCGGGGCGCCCGGGATGCTGCAGGGCGCCCGCGAAGCGGCGGCTCGTGCGGCCGCGGCTACAGCCAGTCGCGCTTGCGGAAGTACCAGATCATGCCGCCGGCGATCGCGAGCATCACGAGCCAGATCAACGGGTAACCGTAATACCAGGACAGCTCCGGCATCGCCCACGGGCTGTCCGGATTCTCGAAGTTCATGCCGTAGATGCCGACGACGAACGTCAGCGGGATGAAGATCGTCGCGATCAGCGTGAGCAGCCGCATGATCTCGTTCGTGCGCTGGCTGATGCTCGAGAGGTAGACGTCGAGCAGGCTCGACGATACGTCGCGGAAGCTCTCGAGAAGGTCCATGATCTGGATCGTATGATCGTAGCAGTCGCGCAGGTATGGCTGCGTGCGCTCGTCGATCAGATCGACGCCTTCGCGGATCAGCCTGCCGATCACCTCGCGATGCGGCCACAAGGCCCTGCGCAGCAGCACGAGATCGCGCCGCAGCGCATGGATGCCGGCGAGCGTGTCGGCATCGGGCTTCTCGAGCAGCTCGTCCTCGAGACGCTCCAGGCTCTCGCTGAAACGCTCGAGCAGCGGAAACGCGGCATCGATGATCAGATCGGCCAGCGCGTAGAGAAGATAGTCCGCGCCTCGCGAGCGGATGCGGTTGCCGGGCGAGCGCAGACGCTTGCGCACCGGCTCGAACGGATCCTCGGCGAGCGGACAGAAGCACACGATGTAGCTCTCGCCGGCGAAGATGCTGATCTGCGCGACGTCGAGCGTCTCGCCGTCGTACGCGGGAAGGCTGAGGATCAGGAAAATCTCGTCGTCGTCGACCTCGAGCTTCGGGCGCTGGCCTTCGTTCAGCACGTCCTCGAGCGCAAGCTCGTGCAGGCCGAACTGCGCGCCGAGCTCGCGGAGCGTCTCCGGGTCGGGACGGCCGTTGACCTGAATCCACGTGCGGCTGTCGCTCTCGAGGTACGCCTTGCAGTCCTGCGCGGTCGCGAGCGCCCGCTCGGTGAACCCGTCGTGCGTGTAATCGATGAGCCGGATCGACAGCTCGCCGTCCGGCTCTCGCTCGCGCTCGACGAGCGTCCCCGGCGACGTGCCGGGCGGGTGGTAGGTTTTCATCCGCATCGTCGACGTCTCCCGAGAGATCGGTGCCCGGCACCTTGCCTCGAAAATTGGTGTCAGACACCTTTTCTCCGGATAAAAGGTGTCAGACACCTTTTTTGGAACAATCGATGCCTCGCACCGTTCGCCAACATTCGGTGTCTAAACCGATTTCCCGGAAAGCGTGTCGGACATCATCTTGGAAAATGGTGTCAGACACCTTTTTCTCCGGGAAAAGGTGTCTGACACCTTTTTTCAGCGGACGGCGATCGGGTTCCCGGGCGCGCCTGTTGCGCCGGTCAACTTCATCGGCGCGAAGATGAACGCGAACTCGTAGACGCGGTCGGCGGCGAGGCCGGAGAGGTCGAGGTTCTCGAGGTTGTAGATCCCGCGGCTCAGAAGCCACTGATGCCCCTCGATCGCGCGCTCGGGATTCTCGCCCGGGATCGCCTCCATCGCGAAGTTGTCCGCGCCCGTCAGCAGGATCCGTTTCTCCGCGAGCCACTTGATCGCAGTAATGCCGGGTCCCGGCTCGCTCGCGCCGTACGCTTCGTTATCGACCTTCCAGAGCTGCCCCCAGCCGGTGTGGAAGAGGACGGCGTCGCCCGCGCGGATCTCGTCGATCCCTTGCATCGCCAGCGTCCCTTCGATGTCCTCGATCGTGATCACATAAGTCGGATCGAGGCGCTCGACGCCCTTGTAGCGCGCGACGTCGAGCAACACGCCACGCGTGAAGAGCCCGCCGACGTTCTCGATGCCGAGCTTCGTCAGGCCGTAAGCCGTGCCGAACTCCGATAGCTTGAAGCCGTTGTAGAACACGTAGTCGCCGTCGATCTCGGTGCCGACGTGGCCGAGGCCGTCGAACTGCGTGCCGATCTGCCCGAGCTCGCCGCTCACGAGCTCGTCGTTGAACACGACGGCGTTCTCGGCGCCGGAGATCACGGTCGGCAGCCCCGGAATCGTCAGGCTGAAATGGCGGTTGCCGAAGAGCGGCATGCCGGGCTCGTACTCGCGCCCGAGCTCGTAGATCCGCCCTTCGCGGATCAGCGCGGCGGCTTCGAGCACCTTCGCGGGCGTGACGAGATTCGCGGCTCCGCGCTCGTCGTCGGCGCCCCACTCCGACGGCCACCACACGGGGCCGGCGGGCGTCTGGGCGGATGCCACGCGGACGGCTCCGGCGGCGAGCACGAGGCCCGCCAAGGCGGCTGACGCAAGCTGCATGTCGGTCTCCTCCGTCGACGGTCGACGCCCGCGACTATACCGAAGAACCGGGGCGGCGCGTCGACACCGGGCCGCCCGAGAAGGCGGCTGACACCTCTCGCGCCTTTTATGACACCCTAACGCACATGGACACCGAACGCCTGACCCGCTTCATCGATGCGGAATGGGACGACGACATCGTCCCCGCGCTTTCCGAGTACATCCGGATCCCGAACAAGTCGCCGGCCTTCGACCGCGACTGGCAGAAGCACGGTCACATGGACCGGGCCGCGGAGCTGCTGCGCCGATGGGCCGAGGAGCATGCGCTCCCCGGCATGACCGTCGAGATCGTGCGCCTGCCGAACCGGACGCCGGTGCTCCTGATCGAGGTGCCCGGCCAGGGCTCGGAGACGGTGCTGATGTACGGCCATCTCGACAAGCAGCCCGAGTTCACCGGCTGGGCCGAGGGCCTCGGTCCATGGACGCCCGTCATCCGCGACGGCAAGCTCTACGGCCGCGGCGGCGCCGACGACGGCTACGCGATGTTCGGCTCGCTGTGCGCGCTGCGCGCGCTCGCCGACCAGGGCATCCCGCACGCGCGCTGCATGATCCTGATCGAGGCGAGCGAGGAAAGCGGCAGCCCGGATCTGCCCGCGTACGTCGACGCGCTCGCCGGCCGGCTCGGCGAGCCCTCGCTCGTCGTCTGCCTCGACGCCGAGTGCGGCAACTATGACCAGCTTTGGCTCACGACCGCGCTGCGCGGCAACGTCACCGGCACGCTGCGTGTCGACGTGCTCCGCGAAGGCGTGCATTCCGGCATGGCCGGCGGCCTCGTCGCGTCGAGCTTCAGGATCCTGCGGGAGCGCCTCGACCGGATCGAGGACGTGCACACCGGCCGCATCCTGCTCGACGACCTCTGGGTCGAGATCCCCGAGGAGCGGATCGAGCAGGCGCGCGCGGCTGCGGCGGTGCTCGGCGACAGCGTGCACGGCAAGCTGCCGCTCGTGCCGGGCATGCGGCCGATCGTCGACGACCCGTTCGAGCTGCTGCTGAACGGCACGTGGCGCCCGTCGCTCGCGGTCACCGGCGCGGACGGCCTGCCCGACCTCGACAGCGCCGGCAACGTGCTGCGGCCCTACTCGAGCGTGAAGCTTTCGTTCCGGCTGCCGCCGGGCGTCGACCCCGAGGCCGCCGCGCGCAGCGTGAAGACCGCGCTCGAGAGCGACCCGCCGTACGGCGCGACGGTGACGTTCGAGATCGGCTCCTGCATGGCCGGCTGGAACGCGCCGCCTCTCGCGCCGTGGCTCGAGGAGGCGCTGCAGACCGCGTCGCGACACTTCTTCGGCCGCGACGCGATGTACATGGGCACCGGCGGGACCATCCCGTTCATGAACATGCTCGCCGAGCGCTTCCCGAGCGCGCAGTTCCTCGTCACGGGCGTGCTCGGTCCGCACTCGAACGCGCACGGGCCGAACGAGTTCCTGCACATCGCGACCGGCAAGCGCCTGACCGCGTGCGTCGCCGACATCGTCGCGGCGCACGCGGCTCGGTGCGGGCCCTGAGCGGCGCCCCGTCCGCGCCGCGGCCGGCGCCGGCCGACAGTGCACGAGCGGAGAACATATCCGATGTCGTATGATCCGCTTGCGGCGACGACCGCAGTCACGAACGGGGCGGGCCGGCCCGGGGGAGATCGTTCGCCGTAGGCCGTATGTCGAGCGGCCGGCCCGAGCAGGCCTCGCGTGCGACTCGAGGAGCGACGAGAATGACAAGCATAGAGAACGGTTTCCGCGGCGCCCGGACTCTGCTCGCGGCAGCTGTCGCCGTCGCCGCGTCGGCGCAGCCGCCGGCCACGGAGACGGATCTGCCGGAGGAGCGGCGCATTCCCGCCGAGCAGACTGCGGCGGCCTATCGCGACCCGAGCTGGACCGGGCCGCGAACGTCCTGGGGCCATCCGAGCCTCGAAGGCACGTGGAGCACGGACGACATGCGCGGCATTCCGCGCGACCGCCCGCAGCAGTACGGCACTCAGCAATCGCTGCCTCACGAGGACTTTCTGCAGCGTGCGATCCAGCAGCACTCGGGCCGCGACCGCGCGGTCAACCGCGAAACCTTCCTGCGCAACGAGTGGGGCACGCGCACGTTCGGCTACACGTCGCTCGTGATCGACCCGCCGAACGGCCGCACGCCGCCGCTGAACGAGCTTGGCCGCGCGCGCCGAGTCGGTGCGCGGCCAGGGGACGTTCGGGCCGGGCCCGTTCAACGACTTCGACGACTTCTCGCTGTACGATCGCTGCATCACGCTCGGCATCAACCGCGGCATGGGCGCTGCCATCTACGGTAACGGCATCCGCATCGCGCAGAGCCCGGACACGATCACGATCATCTACGAGATGATCCACGACACGCGCGTGATCCCGCTCGACGGCCGTCCGCATCTCGACGAAGCCATCAGGCAGTATCCGGGCAACAGCCGCGGTTACTGGGACGGCGACACGCTCGTGATCGAAGGCCGCGGCTACACGGACAAGACGAGCGTCGGCGGCGGCCCGCACAGCACGAAGCTGCGCACGGTGGAGCGGCTGCGGCGCGTCGACCCCGACATGATCGAGTACCAGATCACGATCGACGATCCCGAGACGTACACGGCGCCGTTCACCGTGCGCACGATGTGGACCACGCAGCCGAACTACTACATGTACGAATACTCCTGCCACGAGGGCAACGGTGCGGTGGGCCACGCGCTCTCGGGCGAGCGCGCGTACGAGCGCCAGGTCACGGAGGCGATCGCCGCCGGGCTGCCGATCCCGCCCCGCTCGAACGGCATGAGCATCTACGGCGCGCCGCCGCAGGACGCCGAGATTTTCAACATCAACGCCGGGGAATAAGCGAACCAATCGGTGTCAGGCACCTTCTCCGCGAGAACGGGTGCCTGACACCCGACGGTTTCCCCGGCCGGCGGCGCCGCAAGGGCTGCCTCGAGCGGCAAACACGTGTACCATCCCGCGCTCCGATTTGGGACGCGCGTCCGCGCTCGCTGCGGGCAGGTCTGTAGACTCTTCGCGCCCGCAAGAACCGAGGGATTCCGAGCCGATGAGCTTTTTCGAGCACGCGGACGCTCTGCGGACCGTGTGGGTATCCGACGTGCATCTCGGATCGCGCTCCTGTCGCGCCACGCTGTTCCTCGATTTCCTGCGCCGCACGCGCTGCGACGTCCTGTACCTCGTCGGCGACATCATCGATCTCGAAAGCCTGCGCCGGGACTTCTACTGGCCGGAAAGCCACGACGAGGTCCTGCGCGCGATCCTGCAGAAAAGCTTCGAGGGGACGCGGGTCATGTACATCCCGGGCAATCACGACGAGGACATGCGTCGCTTCGCGGGCAGGAAGCTCGGCAATATCGAGGTCGCGTCCGAGGTCGTGCACACGACCGCCGCGGGCCGGCGCCTGCTCGTGCTGCACGGCGACCGATTCGACGGCGTCGTGCGCGGCAAGGGGCTCGGCGTCCGCATCGGCGCGCACGCGTGCCTCGCGCTGCTCGAGCTCAACCGCTTCGTGCATTGGCTGCACGAGGTGAGCGGGCGGCCGTACTGGTCGCTCGCGCAGCACGTGAAATGGCGCTTCGGCTTCGTGCGCCGCTACGTCGAGCGCTTCCAGCGCGCGACGCTGCTCGCGGCCCGCGAGGCCGGCGTCGACGGCGTCGTGTGCGGGCACATCCACAAGGCCGAGGTCGCTCAGATCGACGGGCTTCTCTATTGCAACGACGGCGACTGGGTCGAGAGCTGCACGGCCCTGGTCGAGGACCGGGCCGGCAACCTGTCGCTCGTCGCGTGGCGCCCGTCGGTCGAGGCGGTTGCGGCATCGGTGAGCGTATCCGTCACGGCCGCCTACCGCAGGCCGCTCGCGGCGCGTCTGCGCCGCCACGTCGCCGCGCCGACCCGGCTGTTCCGCGTGCGCCGGCTGCGCCGCTCGCCGGCGCGCGGCGCCGGCGCGAACGCCGGGCCGCCCGCCTGATTCCGAGGAAGGGCGCCCGGAAAAAGGTGTCTGACACCTTTTCTGCGGAAAATGGTGTCAGACACCTTTTTTCGCGGAAGGGTGTCTGACACCGGTTTGCTCAGTACGCGAGCGGATCCGGGCGGAACTGGAACTTGACGATCTTGGTCTTCGTGCCGGGTCCGCCTTCGATGTGCCACGCGAGATGCGTGCCGTAGTTCGCCCATAGCCCGCGGCCCTTCCAGCCCGCGTCCGGATCGTCGATGCGGCCGTCGAGCAGACGCTGGAAGAAGCCGAGCGGATACGGCACACGGAACGTGTGCCACTCGCCGGTCTCGGTATCGAGCATCAGCAGCGCGTCCGAGTTGCCGCCCGGCGCCCACGGCACGTTCTCGCCGAGCCCCGACGCGTTCCACAGGTCGACCCAGTCGTAGTACTGGAAGTCGGCCGGCACGTCCGTGCCCTTGAACGTCGGGCCGTCGGTGCGCCAGAGCTTCCAGCCCTCGTCGCAGTGGCCGCCGTCACGCACGGCCTCGCCGCTCAAGACCTTGCACTGGCTCCGGTCGAAGCTCGCCATGTGGCTGCTGCCGGCGAGCGACGTCCAGACGATGCCGTTACGGTCGACGTCGAGCCCGCGCGGGCCGAAGCCGGGCTCCGGCACGCGATACAGCTCGCTGATGCACGTCTCGGGCGGATTCGTCCCCCGATCCATGCGCACGAGATAGCCCGGATAGTCCGTCAGCGCCGCCCACGCGATGTTCTCCTCGCCGGGCGCCGGGCTCGGCTGCACGCCGTACACCTGGCCGCCGACGCGCGTGTCGCGCGCGGGATCGAACGGCTCGTTCGGCTCGTTCCACGGCTTCGTGATCCGGCCGTCGCCGTTCGTGTCGATCACGATCGGGCACCAGCCCTGCGACGCCTGCTCGTCGCCGGTCTCCTCGAGCTGCCGCGTGTTGATCCAGCCGAGGTAGCCCGCGCTGATCAGCGGATTGAACCAGAGCGTCTCGTCCTCGTCGTACGCAAACTGCAGGTGATGCGTCGTGAAGCACGTGTCGATCAGCGTGAACTCGCCCGTCTCCGGGTCGTAGTACGACGCATGACGGCCCGCGTTGTCGATCGGGAAGTACTGCGCGAACGGGTTCGAGGAGCCTTCGCGGCACCAATCCGGGTTACCGCTTGCGCGAATCGCAGAGGTCAGCCACAAGCGCCCGCGCCCGTCGACCATCGGGTTGTGCGGGTCGGACGGCTGCTCGGGCCCCCAGTGATACGCATTGCCCCAGAACGGCGAGGCGCCGGTTGGCGGCGGGAAGCGGGTCGGCACCTGCGTCGGATCCTGGCGGGTCGGGATCACGACCTCGTGCGTGATGTGCCTGACCGGATCGAGCACGGTGATCTTGCCGTGACCGCTCGAGACGGCGTAGACCGGCCCGTTCGCGTTCACCGTGGGGTTGCGCTTGTCGGTCGTGATCTCGTCGTGCATGTAGGACGTCGGCGTGCCCCAGTCCCACATCGTGATCACGACGTTGCGCTCGATGCCTTCCGGGCGCCGGGGCGGGGGCGGCACCTCGCCGGCGGCGATCCGGTCCGTCCAGTCGGCGAACGCCTCGAGGCTCCGCTCGGGGCCGAGCGACACGAGCCGCGCGTACATGTCCGCGCCGCGCACGCCGGTGCGCAGGCGCCGCTCCCAAAGCTGGACGGAGGTCGCGTCCGTCAGCCCTTCCTGCGCCTTGAACTCATCGCTCCAGTGATCGAACGACCGGGTCGTCGCGTTGCCGACCTGGTGGCAGAAGTTGCAGCCGAGCTTCAGCATGTCGAGCCACTGCGCCTGGCTCTCCATCGTGACGCCGAGCCCGCGGCCGTCGCCGCCCGCCGCGCGGAACTCCTCCTTCGCCGGCGGCTCGAGCAGCGCCCACCAGTGGTCGGCGGGATACACCTTTGCGGCCTCGGCCGGCGTCGCCGCGGCCTCGACCGTCAGCGTGACGTCGTGCGCCCCGGGCCGGAGGTAGGTCTTGTCCGAGTCGCGCAGGCCATAGCCGCGCACCCACACGTGATAGTTCACCATCGGCAGCTCGGGCAGCACGAAGCGGCCCTCGTCGTCCGTGACGACGATCTTCGCGTACTTCGTCGGCAAGTCGTCCGTCTCGGCGATGACCCAGACGCCCGCCTCGGGCCCGGAATCGCCGACGACGACGCCCGCGATGCGGCCTTCCTGCGGCAGGACCTGACCTTCCTGAGCGGCCGCGCCGCCGCTCATCAGCGCGAGCGCGCCGGCGGCGGCAACCAATCTGAAGGATCGAGCGATCATTCGTGTCCCCATCGTTCTTGCAATCATCTCCCGGCGCCGGCCGGCGGCACGGCAGGGCGATAGGCTACCACGGCCGGGATGCGCGTCCCCGCGCGGCCCGCGAGCCGCGGAAGAAGAAGGCGCCCGAAAGCGGTTTTCAGCCTCCGAGCTCACTCAGATGGCAGCGGACGACGACGGGTGCCGCCTCCGCGAGCCCATGGCGGCCAGCGGATCGACGAGCTGCGAGACATTTCGGCACACGAGACCGGCAGACTGACGAGACGGCTCCGGCGACGTCGATCTGCGGCGACCGCCGGGTCAATTGCTCGCCCTCAGCTTCGCCTTCGGCGTCTCGCGCAGCGGCAGGCGGACCCGAAACTCGCTTCCCCGGCCCACGCCGTCGCTCTGAGCGGAAACGGAGCCGCCGTGCAGCTCGGCAATCTGCCGAACCAACGGCAGGCCGAGACCCATGCTGCCCTCGCCGACCGGGCCTGCCTGCACCAGACGATCGAACAGCCGCGGCAGCATCGCCGGATCGATCCCGATCCCGTTATCGCGAACGACGATCACCGCGTGACCTTCCTGCAGCTCGAGACGCAGCTCGATGCGCCCGCCGACGGGCGTGAACTTCGCGGCGTTCGTCAGCAGGTTGACGACCAGCTGGGTCAGCCGCATGCCGTCGCCCTTCAGGTAGAGCGGATCCTCCGGGACTCGCGACGCGAGCAGATGATGGCGCTCGGTCATCAGCGGCGCGACCACCTCGACGGCGTCGATCAGAACGCGCCTGAGGTCGAGCCGCTCGGTCTTCAGCACGACCTTCCCTTCGAGGATGCTCGATGCGTCCGAAAGGTCCTCGACGAGGCGGACCAGGTGATCGAGCTGCCTGCGGATCATCGCCTTGAGCTCGTGCGCCTTCGGCTCATCGGGCAGCATCGTCTCGACCATGTCCATCGCCGTCTGCATGCACGACAGCGGGTTTCTAAGCTCGTGAGCGAGCGTCGCGAGGAACTCCTCGATGCGGCGCTCCTCGCTCTCGAGCAGCATGTCCTGCATCGGATAGGCGCGCTCGAGATCGCGAAATCTGGAATCCTGTCTCGTCTCCATGTCGATGCCTCGAGGCTAAGCTCGGCCGGGCTGCTCGGGCGCGCTCAGCTGAAAATAATTTATTAAAAACATATATCTACACTCTCTCGAGCCCCTTGCCGGTATCCTCGGCGATCACAGCATGGCTGTCAAATCGAAGCGGGAAGCATCACGCGGCCGGGACGAAGTCGCGGCCGAGCCTGAACCCGCGCGCCTCGAGGCTCGCGCAGATGTGCTCGCGCGCACCCCGGACGCCGACGCCGCCGATCACGAACGCATCCTCGGGCGACGGCGCATCGCGCGGCGCCCGAACCGGCCGCCCGCCGATTCGCCGGCCCGTCTTCCGTTCGTCGATATCGATGTAGCCGGCGAGCTCGACGCCCTCTTCCTCGAGCGCCGCGAAGCGCTTCCGGGTCTGACGCCCGGCTCCCCAGAGCCAGATCCCCCGCGCCGTGTCGACGTGCTCCAGCAGGAAACGGGCGAGGTACCGGCACTTGCAGGCGTAAAACGCCTCCCGCGCGCATCGCGCGGACGTCCGCGACGCGCGCGTGGGCGAGTCGTTCCAGCGCAGCAGCACGTCGGGCACCTTCGCGAACCGCACGCCCGCGTGCATCCAGCGCAGCCACAGCTCATAGTCCTCGGGCTCGTCCGACTCGATGTAGCCCCCGTGCCGATCGATCAGCTCGCGGCGGAACGTGACGCTCGGATGCGCGACCGGCGACTCCACGAAGCGGTTCAGCGCAATCTCGTCCGGCTCGCGAAGCGAGTTCAGCCAGTCGACATGGAGGGCGTAGCCCAGCGCGCCGCCGCGGTCGCCGCCGAACTCGACGAGGCAGCCGGCGACGCCGACCTCCGGGCGGCGGCGGAGCAGCTCGACCTGCGCCTCGAGGCGGCGCGGGCGCATCTCGTCGTCGGCGTCCATCCGCGCGATCAGCTCACCGCGCGCGGCGGCGATCCCGGCGTTCAGCGCGACAACGATCCCGCCGTGCGGCAGCTCGAGCACGCGCAGCCGCCGGTCGCCGCCCGCCGCAGCGACGGCCTCGCGCAGCGTATCGTCGGTCGAGCCGTCGTCGACCACGATCAGCTCGAAGTCGGTAAACGTCTGATCGAGCACGGTGCGCACCGCGCGGCCGACCGTTCCCGCCGCCTCGTACGCCGGCATCACGACCGACACGAGCGGAGCCTGGTGCAAATCGCGAGCCTCCCGGCACGAGCGTGAGGGCCTCGATCATAGCCGTTCCGGCCGCGAACGGCCGGCACCGCATTCGGGCTCGCGGCCGCCGTCGATGGGTGTGCCGGGCGAAGCGTCGGGCGCGCACACGGTCACGATCAGCGGACGCACCCGCCGCTTGCACCCAAGACACACCTATAGTAGATTCTCCGACATGCGTAGTAAGAAGAAGCCCGCACCCCGCCTGAGCCGGCTCGAGCTCGAGGTCCTGGACGCGCTATGGACGCTCGGCCCGTCGTCCGTCCGGGAGGTCCAGGAGCACTTCCCGAAGAAGGGCCGGCCCGCCTACACGACCGTGCAGACCATCGTCTATCGGCTCGAGGCAAAGGGCGCGGTCCAACGCAAGAAGAAGATCGGCAACGCGCACATCTTCGAAGCGCTGATCTCGCCCGACGCGGCGCGCCGTCCGATCGTCGACGAGCTGCTGAGCCTCTTCGGAGGCCGCCCGCAGCCGCTGATCTCGCACCTGATCGAGACGGGCCGGCTGACGATGGACGACATCGAGGAGGCGCGCCGGGCGCTCGAGCAGCCCGACGACAAGGAGTGATCCGATGACCGCGAGCGTCGTGAACCACGTCTGGCAATCCACGCTGTTCGCCCTGGCCGTCGCACTCGTGGTTCGTCTGCTGCGGAACGATGCGGCGCGTGTCCGCCACGCGCTCTGGCTCGCGGCGTCCGTGAAGTTCCTCGTGCCGTTCTCGCTGTTGGCCGCGTTGGGTGAGAAGCTCGCGCCGATCTCCCGAGGCGCGACACCGGTCATCGCCGCGTGGCCGGCCTCGCTCGAGCGGCTCGCCGAGCCCGTCGCGTCCGAGAGCGTCCCCGGGCCGATCACGATCGCGCTCGTCGTCGTGTGGCTGTCCGGCTCGCTCCTCGTTCTGCTTGAATCAGCGCGGCGGGCCGTGCGGCTCGCCGCTCTCGTCGACCGTGCATCGCCTACGCCCGGGCCGGCCGGCGTTCGGAGCGCACTGCCGATCAGATACTCGAAGGCGCCGATCGAGCCGGCGCTGGTCGGCTTCCTGCGTCCGGTCCTGCTGATGCCGACGGACGTCGAAGCGCGCCTCTCGCCCGCGCAGCTCGACGCGGTCATCGCTCACGAGCTCTGTCATTGGCGGCGTCGGGACAATCTCACCGGGACGCTGCACTTGCTCGTCGAGGCGCTGTTCTGGTTTCACCCGCTCGTCTGGTGGATCGGCGCGCGGCTGGTCGAGGAGCGTGAGCGCGCCTGCGACGAGGCCGTCATCGAGGCGGGTCACGACCGCCGGGCGTATGCCGAGGCGATCCTGAACGTCGCCGAGCTCCGGGTCGCGTCGCCGATCCTGTGCGCGGCAGGCGTCGGCGGCGTCGGTCTGAAGGGCCGGATCATGGCCGTCCTGGAGAGTCAAGCGATGGGAAAGCTCGGAATGCGCAAGAAACTGCTATTGAACGCCGGTGCGATCGCGGCGATCGCCGGCCCGGTCGCAGGCGGCTGGCTGACGGCGACGAGCTCAGCGCTCGCGCAGCAGGAAGAGTTCCTGCCGATCGTCAAGGCGGCCCCGGTCTATCCTTCGGAAGCCGCGGAGGCCGGCCTCGAGGGGTACGTGCTCGTCGAGTTCACCGTGACCGAGGACGGCACGACCGAGGACGTGCTCATCGTCGAGTCGAGCTCGCCGCTCTTCGAGCAGGCCGCGCTCGACGCCGCCTCGCAGCTCGAGTACAAGCCGCGGATCGTCAACGGCAAGGCGGTCAGGGTGCCGGGCGTTCGCAACAAGATCATGTTCGTGATCGAGACGGACGACGACTTCGTGTAGCCTCGCCGGAGGCCTTAGCTCGGGCCGCCCCGGCACCGTCCGCGAGCGCCCGAGCGCGCCTCCGTCTACTGCGCGTTGATCACGCCCGGGTTGTACTGGAGGTGGCAGCCCTCGCACGGGGGGTACAGCACGTCGCCGGCAGTCAGCAGCGCATCGTGATCACGCGCGCGGATCGCCTCGAGCGCATCCCGGCCGGCGTCGATCATCACCTGATTGTAGGCCTGCCAGCCCGGCTCGCTGGCCCATTCCGCGTCCATCGGACCCGTGCCGCCGAGCGCGACGAGGCTCGCCGCGGCGAGCAGGGTGACGGCGGCCTCCTCGAGCGCGGCCCACTGCGCCTCCTCGGTCGGCGGCTCGAAGGCGTTCCACAACGTATTCGTCGCCGGCGTGATCGTTTTCTCCATCAGCTCCTTGATGGACACGAGCGGCGTGAACGAGGGGCTCTTCGCACCGTCCTCCTGCGCGAGCGTCGGCGCCCCGAGCAGCAGGACGGCGGCGGCCGCGGCGGAGAAGGCTTTCGGCCCGTGCCGCTTGCTCGCCGCGCGGCAGCCGGACAGGCTCGATCTCGTGCTCATCTCTCTCCTCCCCTGCAAGACACGGAGACCAAGCGTATCGGACTCGGGCCGTGGCGATAAAGTAGCGAAAACCGTTACGGGGGCCGGACGGCGCCTTTCTCGGCCGCCGCCGGCGCGTGTTATAAAGCCTGGACACTCGGCTTCCGCGCCGAGGCTGCAGGAGGTAGGGTCATGCTCGGCTCCTTCCGCGCGGCCGCGCTCGCCGCCGCGGCGCTGTGCTCGACGGCCGTTTCCGCCCAGAACGACGACGGACGCGTCGACGACACCTTCGACCGCACGCCGCGGAGCTGCATCATCGCCTCGCGCATCGATCGCACAGAGGTCATAGACGACAACACGATCATCTTCCATATGCGCTCACGCGGCGAGGCATACGTGAACTACCTGCCCCAGCGCTGTCCGAATCTCGGACGCGAGCAGCGCTTCAGTTATCAGCGCCGCACCAGCCAGCTCTGCGACGACACGACGATCACCGTGATCGAGCTGTCCGGCTTCGGGCCGGGCTTCACGTGCCGCCTCGGGCAATTCCATCCGGTGACCGTCGCGGAGGTCGAGGAGATCAGGCGGGTCGCCGACCGGGCGGGCCGGCGCGACACCGTCGACGTCGAGGAGGTCGAGCTTCCGGACGAGGCGGAGGGCGGCGGCGAGCAGGGGAACGGCGAGCAGGAATAGCCAACCCGTTCGACGAGGCGCAAGCCGAGACGTTGGGCAGTGCCGCACCGGAGAGGCCCGACCTGCGTGCGCCGCGCCCTCAGTAGATGCCGCCGTGCGCCCAGATCACGCCCGAAGCCGCGGTCACGAGCGCCAGCGTGAGCAAGAGCACGTGCATCAGGAGGAACGTGCGCGGCTTTCTCGCGATGCCCGTGCGCTGCATCAGTCCGAGCGGCTCGAGCACAAAGAGCAGCAGCGCGAAGACGGCCCAGGTCACGATCATCAGGTCGACCCACCAGCCCGCCGGCCCCGACCGCAGCCGCGCGACGCCGCCGAGGTACGCGAGCAGATAGGCGCCGCTGGCGCCGACGAGCAGCACGGCGGCGCGAGCCTGCCACACGAACCGGCCCCGGATCGACCGGAAGATCCGCCGCCGCTCGGCATCCGGAAGCGCCGTGCTCCTCAGCGCCGGGAGAATCGACGCCGTGACCATCGCGACGCCGCCGACCCACCAGATCACGCCGAGGACATGCACGGCACGAGCGAGACTCATCATGATCGCCGCCTCCGCTGCGTTAACATTGCGCATACCCTCTCGTATTTCTCGACGCTCGCCGATCGAGGGCACGGGTACGCATAGTCTGGGAGGCCTTGAGGGGCTTGCGCCTTGATCAAGATCAAGCGCGGCCGCTCCGCTGCGACGAGCATTCAGCCGATGACCGGGGAGCCGCAAACCTCACTGCAGGATCTGCGCAGCCACTATCTGTTCGCGGCCTTGAGCGACGAGCAGTGGGACGGGCTGATCCGGCACATGCACGTCCGCTCGCTCGACGCGAACGAGCACCTCTTCGCCCGCGGCGACTCGGCGCACGCGTTCTTCCTGCTGCAGGAGGGCCTGATCAAGCTCTACCGGGTCTCGGCGGAAGGCAACGAGAAGATCATGCGGCTGATCCGCCCCGGCATGACCTTCGCGGAAAGCGTGATGTTCATGGACGGGCCTCGCTACCCGGTCCACGCCCAGGCCGTCGAGCCGAGCACCGTGCTCGCGATCGAGTCGCAGGCCTACCTCGAGATCCTGCGCGAGTCGTTCGACACGTGCCGGACCGTGCTCGCGACGATGACCCAGCGGATCCAGGCGCACTGGGACGAGATCGAGGCGCTGACGCTGCAGAACAGCCGCTACCGCGTCGTCACGTACCTGCTGAGCCTGCTGCCCGATCAGGACCTCGAGGAGGCGCGCATCACGCTGCCGTCACGCAAGGCGCTGATCGCTGCTCAGCTTGCCGCAACGCCGGAGACGCTCTCGCGAATCCTCCACTCCCTGCGCGAGGAAGGCCTCATCGAGATGCACGACTACGACGTCTACCTGCCGAGCGTCTCGAAGCTCCGCGCCAGCATCGAAAGCTAGCGCGCATCATTCGACAGCGGTGCGCCCCGAACGATGATCCATGAGCCGCCGAGACGGCGTCACGAACGGCACGCCTCAAAGGCGGCGATTCATGAACGCCACGCCGCAGAGCCGGCGATTCATGAACGGCACGCCGCCCAAAGGGTGCTGCGTGATATGCGCGCCTTGGGGAGCGTGCGAGCCATGGATGGCGAGCCCGCAGCCGACATGGATGTCTTCACGGCGGTCCCCAAGGCGCGCATATCACGCAGCGCCCGCCCGCGCCGTCGCCAAACGTTCATGAATCGCCCGCGCCGCCGCCAAACGTTCATGAATCGCCCGCGCCGCCGCCAAACGTTCATGAATCGCCCCTGCCGCCGCTAAACGTTCATGAATCGCCCCCGCCGCCCCCCAGACGTTCATGAATCGCCGGCGCCGCCGCCAAACCGTTCAAGAATCGCCCCGCACCGCCCCCGCACGCTCCGGCGGCACCGACGGATCGTCATCGAGCGGCAAGAGCCCCGGCGTCTCGAGATCCGCGAACTGATCGTGATCGACCGCCCAGAAGAACGCCGCCGCCGCCCCCGCGAGAAGCAGCAGCGACAGCGGAATCATGACGAGCAGAACGTTCATGCCGCATCCGCCGTCGGCAGCACCGGCCGTGCCGGCCCGCGCGCCGGCCGCTCGACGGCCGCCCGGCCGATCCGCATCGCATTCAGAACCACGACGAGCGAGCTGACCGACATCCCGAGCGCCGCCAGCAGCGGCGGCACGAAGCCGAGCGCCGCGAGCGGCACCGCCGCGAAGTTGTAGCAGATCGCCCAGCGCTGGTTCTGCTTCAGGATCTTCATCGTCTCGATCGCGATCGCGCGCGCACGCGGCAGATGCGCGAGGCGCCCCCCGGTCAGCACGATATCGCTCGTCGCCTGAGCGAGCTCCGCGCCCTCCGCGAGCGCAACCGCGACGTCCGCGCCGCCGAGCACCGGTGCGTCGTTGACCCCGTCGCCCACGGCGACGACCCGCTCGCCGCGCTCGCGCAGCGCGCCGAGCCTCGCGAGCTTGTCGGCCGGCATCTGCCGCGCGTGCCAGTCGCCGATGCCGAGCTGCGACGCGACCGCGCGCACCTTGTCGGCCGAGTCGCCGCTCGCGATCGACACGGAGACGGACTGCCGCCGAAGCGCGTCCACGGCGTCGCGCGCGTCCGGCCGGAGGCGCTCGCTCAGGCGGAATGCCGCTATCGCCCCGGCGTCGTCGGCGAGCAGCACCGCGTCCTCGTCCAAAGGCGTCGCGAGCTTTCCGCCGAGGGCATAGTCGGCACGTCCCAGCCTGAGCTCGCGCCCGCCGACCGTCGCGCGGACACCGAGACCCGGTTGCGCTTTCACGTCGGCCGCGGCGTCGAGGAGCCGGTGCGGGCACGCGGCCGCGATCGCCCGCGCCGCCGGATGCCGGCTCTCTCTCGCCAGGGCCGCCGCGAGCCGAAGCGCGCTCGCGGAGGAATATCCCCGCCGCGTCTCGATGTGCGCGACGACGAGCTCCGGCTCCGTCAACGTGCCGGTCTTGTCGAGCACGACATGCGTCGCGCCGGCGAGCGCCTCGATCGCATCGGGCTTCACGACCAGCACGCCGCGCCGCGCGAGTACCGCGATCGCGCGCGTGATCGCGACGGGCACCGCGAGCGCGAGCGCGCACGGGCACGCGACGACCAGCACCGCGAGCGCAGCCGGGAACGCGCGGGACGGATCGAAGTAGCTCCAGGCCGCAGCCGTGATGCCGGTCAGGACGAGGATCCGGACGACGAAGCGCGATGCGGCCCGCTCGCCCGCCCGCGCGAGCCGCGGACGGGCCGCCTGCGCGCGGCCGACGAGCTCGGCGATGCCGGCGAGCGCCGTGTCGCCGCCGACCCGCTCGACCCGGATGTCGACCGGGCCTTCGACCAGCACGCTGCCGGCGACGAGCGGCTCGCCGCGGCGGCGCTCGACCGGCGCCGACTCCCCGGACAGCAGCGCCTCGTCGACGAGGCAGCGCTCGGCGAGCAGCGTGCCGTCGGCGGGCACGACGCCGCCTTCGGCGATCCGCACGCGATCGCCCGGCTCGAGCTCGCGAATCCCGACGCGCTCGAGCTCGCCGTCCGGCAGGCGCCGGTCGGCGTAGGGCGGCGTCAGCCGCGCGAGGGCGTCGGTCAGATCGCCGGCGCGATGCCGTGCGCGCATCTCAACGTAGCGGCCGATCAGCAGGAAGAACACGAACATCGATACGGACTCGAAATAGACGTGCTCGCCGCCGCGCATCGCCTCGATCAGGCTCGCGCCGTAGATGCTCGCGAGCGCGAGCGCGACCGGCACGTCCATGCCGGGCCGGCGCGCCTTCAGCGAGCGGAGCGCGCCGGCGAAGAACGGCCGCCCGGCATACAGCACGACCGGCGTCGCGACCAGGAAGCCGAGCCAGCGGAAGAAATCGCG
>Ga0079224_100001194_pt1 | contig 29037 bp, 23 predicted proteins | sample Stecom2015_FD_80414 | JGI IMG/M metagenome (GOLD analysis project Ga0079224, IMG submission 80414) | Agricultural soil microbial communities from Utah to study Nitrogen management - Steer compost 2015 | ecosystem: Environmental > Terrestrial > Soil > Agricultural land | place: USA: Utah... | reverse complement strand
TATCGACGGCTTGGTAGCCATCGGCGGGGATGGGACTTTTACCGGGGCGGCCAAATTCATTGAGGAGCACAATATCCCCATCATTGGCCTCCCGGGTACCATTGATAATGATCTGGTGGGGACAGATTTTACCATTGGCTACGATACGGCGATTAATACGGTTATCGAAGCCGTAGACAAAATCCGCGACACCGCAGAATCACATGATCGGGTCTTCGTGGTGGAGGTGATGGGGCGGGACTCCGGCCTGATTGCCCTGCGGGCTGGCATCAGTGTCGGTGCGGAGTGTGTGCTTATTCCCGAGATTAAGGTTGATTATGAGGCCATGATGGATCGGCTCGACCGCACCCGTAAAAATAAAGCCTCACGGGTTATCATCGTGGCTGAAGGGGATGATGCGGGCGGCGCCTTTGCCGTGGCCGAGCGTATCAAAGATCGTTTTCCTCATTACGATATGCGGGTGTCCATTCTAGGTCACATCCAACGTGGTGGGAGTCCTTCGTGTATGGACCGCGTGCTGGCCAGCCGTTTGGGGGTAATCGCGGTAGAAGCGCTCTTAGAAGGCCGCCGCGGCGAAATGGCGGGCTTAATACACAGTCAGGCGGCGTTTACGCCATTCAGCAAGGCCATCAAACACATCGGGACTGCCAACGATAACCTTTTACGCCTCGTTGATATTCTGTCGTTGTAGTCACGTTACTGACATTAGCAAGACTAAAATAATGCCCCTGGCTCAACGGAACCGGGGGCGTTTTTTTAATGAAATTCAACAGGGTCATTCGAGTAATTCGGCCAATGCGGTATGGAGCTCCGGTCCCCGGAGATTCTTTCCAATAATCCGGCCTTCGGGATCCAACAAAAAATTGGCCGGAATACCTTGGATCGCATATAACTCTACTACGTCAGATTGCCACCATTTCAACTCGGATACATGCGGCCAATCCTGCAAACCATCGTCGTTGATGGCTTTCAGCCAGGCGTCCTTTGCTCCCGGGCGGTCGAGTGACACGCCAAATACCGTAAAGTTCTTGTCTTTGTATGCTTGGTAGGCCGCAACAACATTGGGATTTTCCTGCCGGCACGGACCGCACCAACTCGCCCAGAAATCGACCAACACGTACTTTCCCCGAAGTGAAGACAACGCGATCGGTGTGCCCGCAGTATCTGGTTGGCTGAAGTCAGGAGCAAGGGCACCGATATCCACCCTTTTCAACGTTTCCAGCTGCGCTGCAACGGCTTTTCCTTTATCCGAATTTTTTAACGCTGCCGACAGGTTGTTGAACGCAGGTTCGATGACTTCCTGGGCAGGTTCGGTACCTACATAGGGTAGGAGCAAATCAAGGCTGACCACGCTGGACGGGTGCTCGCTGATATAATTAAAATCTACGCCTTTTTGCTCTTCCTGGATAGCCATGGCTTCCGCCTGTAGGCCTTGCATGAAGGCGGGGTCTTGCTTCTGCTCGTCTGATGCCGCCATAAACTTTGCCATTACACCGCCCATCTTGGCCTGCAAGGGGGCAACATATTCGTGATAGGTCTCAAAGTCTTTATTTACCGCACCACCCTGTATTGAAGCATTGACCAGGGAATCAGCCGAAGTAACCTGGATAGCTCCTTTCTCCAGATAGAGTTCTACGCGATCGGGGTCTTCCATCTGGCGGATATCACCCCCCTCGTGCGCAAGCAGCACCAACGCCCGCGACGGCGCTTCGACCGTGCCATGGAATTTAAATGCCCCGTCGGTTACCGTAGCGGAGTCCAACACGGAACCCGTTGCTGTTCGATAACTCAGGTATGCCTTGGCCGGTTCATTTAATGCCCCCACCTTCGCTGTCACTGTGAAATCCTCCTGTGCCAGTCCGGCCAGGGGCAACGCCGCCATAGCCACCAAAATCAATCGCTTCATTATATCTCGTTCTTTATCTATCATTATACCGTGCAATAAGGCAAAGATGGGATAATTCCGCATCAACGGCCTCCTCATAAACACATTGTTACCAAGGAATGTTTGGATTCATGTTTACCATCTGCCGCTGGCTCCGCCACCGCCGAAGCCGCCACCGCCAAATCCTCCGAAGCCGCCACCACCGCCGAAGCCGCCGCCGCCACCGAAACCGCCGCCCCTGCCTCCACGGCCCATCCCGCTTAACAATGTCCACCACAACAGGTCGGAAGCACCGCGTCCGCCCATTACCCGACCACCGCCACCACCCCCGCCGCGTCCGGACAGTGCAATGGCGACAACAACAATCACCAGGATAAAAATAAGAGAGCCAATACCGCTGCCACCACCCTGTTCCTTTTTCGGCCCGGCCTTATATTCACCTTTTGTATAGGCGATGAGGGCATCAGTGGCACGGTCGATACCCGTAAAATAATTCCCTTGCCGGAAGGGTGGCTTGATTTCGTTTTCGATAATCCGGTAGGCAATGGCATCGGGCACAGCGCCCTCCACGCCATACCCTGTTTGGATAGTCACCGCCCGATCGCCCAGGGCAACCAGCAATAGGATGCCGTTGTCGTGCGCTGCGCCTCCAATGCCCCAGTGCTGTGCTAACCGCACACCATAATCGGCAATGTCATACTGACCCGTAGACTGCATCACGACCACCGCAATCTGTGTAGACGTGCTATCGTCAAACGCAACGAGTTTGCGTTCCAGCCGCTCCACATCGGCAGCCGAAAGGGTATTGGTATAGTCGTTGACAAGTCTGTTGGGGGTTGCTGGAAAATCCTGTGCGTACGCCGTTGCCAATCCCCCAAGCAACAGGGCCCATATTAGTGTTGTTTTAAAATACTTAATTGTCTTTACCATCGCCAAAGGCTATGTCGTTAGGCAGCTCATTCACATCATCGTCTAGCCTCGGAAAGAAGTGCTGCAGCTGCTCCCCGGCATGTTTAATTCCCTCAATCAGCCCTTGTACCAGGTTACCCTGTCTGAAATATCCAAGCATGAGTTCCCTGGTTTCCTCCCAAAAACCTTTCCCTACTTTTGCGTGTATACCGCTATCGCCAATGATGGCGAATTGGTGGTCATCGGTAGAAATGTAAATGAGCACGCCGTTCCTCAGTGCCGTATTATCCATTCCGAGTCGGTGGAAATATACCGCGGCCCGATCCATAGCCTCTCCTTTGCATCGAGGCTCAACGGCCAGGCGTATTTCGCCGGAAGTATAACTCTCCGCCACCTGAATGGCGTGTACGATTTCCTCCTGTTGCTCTTCGGTGAATGGTTGCATATCAGAATTGTACTTCGGGTGCCTGGTCAGCGCCTGCCTCAGCAGCGAAATAGCCTTTTTGCTTGAAACCGAAAATCCCCGCAGTGATATTGTTGGGGAATCGCCTTACCGATGAATTATACTCCTGGGTGGCTTCGTTGAATGCCCTACGCTCGGTACTGATACGGTTTTCCGTGCCTTCCAGTTGTGCTTGCAACTCCAGAAAGTTCTGGTTGGCTTTCAACTCCGGATAACGTTCTACGGTGACCAACAAACGGCCCAGTGATTGCGAAAGCGCGTCTTGCGACTGCTGAAACTGTTGGATGGCTTCGGGGGTCAGGTTTTCGGGATCGACGGTGACCGACGATGCTTTTGCCCGTGCTTCAATCACCTGCGTGAGGGTTTCCTGTTCGAAATTGGCTGCGCCTTTTACCGTATTGACGAGATTGGGAATCAGATCGGCGCGCCGTTGGTAAGCATTCTCTACCTGTGCCCACTTGCCTTTTACATTCTCTTCGAGGTTGACGAGGGTATTGTAACCGCATGAACTGAACGACATGGCGGCAAATAGACCTACCATTGCCACGAATAATCTTCTCTTCATATTGATTGATTTTAAATGCATTAATGCCACTAATTTAATACTTTGACTGCAAAATTTATACCTTTGTTACACTTCGGGATAAAAACCCGACATCATTACATGCAGCACGAACTCGAATTAAGTGTTCTCCCCGAGCGGATATCAGACGAAGCGCACCTTTTGCATGAAGGCGCGATGAAACTTGATATCGCCCCTGAACGTATTAAAGGCTTAAAAATCCGCAAGCGCTCCATCGATGCGCGCGGAAAACGGGTGGTATTCCGGGTACGCATCATCTACTATGTCGACGAGCTACCCACACCCGACAATTTGCATGTGAACTATGCCAATGTAGCAGCTGCACTGCCCGTCATCATCATCGGTGCCGGCCCTGCAGGTTTGTTTGCTGCCTTGCGTTGTCTGGAAAAAGGCCTGCGCCCCGTGGTGCTGGAGCGCGGCAAAAGTGTACAGGAACGGCGGCGTGACCTGGCAATGTTGAATAGGGATGGTGTCGTAAACCCCGATTCAAACTACTGCTTTGGCGAAGGAGGCGCCGGCACGTATTCCGATGGCAAACTGTATACCCGATCCAATAAACGGGGCGACGTGCAACGGGTGCTTCAGGCATTCGTAGCCCATGGTGCTACAGAAGACATCCTGGTGGATGCCCGCCCCCACATTGGCACCAATAAATTGCCACACATTATCCGGAATATCCGCCACACCATTTTAGACCACGGCGGTGAAATCCATTTCGACAGCCGGGTCACAGACATCCTGCAGGAAAACGGCGGCGTTACTGGTGTGGAATTGGCTACTGGCGAACAGCTCTTGGCCAATCATGTCATCCTCGCAACGGGGCATTCCGCCCGCGACCTATTCGAACTGTTCCATCGTAAACAGTGGCTCGTGGAACCCAAGCCGTTTGCCCTTGGCGTGCGGATTGAGCACCCGCAGGAAATTATAGACCAAGCTCAGTACCACTGCCAGGTCCGGAGCGAACACTTGCCGCCGGCTTATTACAGTTTGGTGGAGCAGGTAGGCGACCGCGGCGTATTTTCCTTCTGCATGTGCCCGGGTGGCATCATCGCGCCGTGCGCAACCGATAAAGGGGAAGTGGTAGTGAACGGCTGGTCACCTTCCAAACGCAATAATCCTTACGCCAACTCAGGTACGGTGGTTCAGGTGAACCTGGAAGATGTTCCACAGGTAGCGCGCTACCCGTTTGCGCTTATGGACTTCCAGCATGAAGTGGAAGAACGCGCTCATGTACTGGGTGGTGGCAACCTGGTGGCACCCGCCCAGCGCATGGTCGATTTCGTGGAAGGGAAGCTATCCAGCTCGTTGCCGGTCAACTCCTACAAACCGGGAACCAAAAGCGTACCGCTCGTTGAGGTGCTACCTGCCTTTGTCCACGAAGCGTTAAGGGAGGCGCTTCCGGTGTTTGGCAAGAAAATGAAGGGTTATTATACGAATGAGGCGGTGCTTGTAGGGGTCGAATCGCGCACATCGTCGCCGGTGCGCATACCACGGGACCGCGCAACGCTACAACACCCACAAGTGAGGGGGCTGTATCCTTGTGGCGAGGGAGCAGGATATGCCGGCGGGATTGTATCGGCGGCCATTGATGGGATGAATTGCGTTGATGCGATAAGCTTGCCAGGCTGAGGGTCGAGTTCGAGCCTCATCTTTCGCTTATCTGGGCAATTATTGAAGCCCTTCTTCCACCAGGTGCTCCACGTACTGACGTACGGTTTCGTTGGCGAAACGGCTGGTCACATCAAATGCAAAAGCATGTGTCAATAGAATCCGGGCCTGCGCTTCGCTAATGCCCCTGGACCGCAGGTAAAACAAGGCCTCATTATCGAACTGGCCAATGGTACAACCGTGACTGCACTTTACGTCATCAGCAAAAATCTCCAATTGTGGTTTGGTGTATACCGCCGATTTTTCGCCGATAAGCAGATTGTTGTTCTGCTGGAAGGCATTGGTTTTCTGCGCATCGAGACGAACGAAAATCTTACCGTTGAACACGGCCGTGGAAGTATCCTGTGTAATGTTCTTATACCATTCGTAACTTTCGCAGTGCGGCTTCATGTGGTCCACGATGGTATGGTTGTCTATCAGCTGGCTATCTGCCGTAAGGGCGATACCGTATAAGTGGCTCTCCACCTCGCTGTCTCCCAGCCGCACGTTGATGTTGTTGCGTACGAACGCTGCACCCGGGAATGAGCAATTATAGTTGTTATAAAGGCTATGTTTTTCCTGGTGCACTTCCGTATGGTTGATGTAACTGCTCTGTTCGCCAGCTACCTGTAGGTAATAATGTTGCAGTTTCGCGTTTTCGCGCACCATGATCTCGGTAACGTGATTGCTCAGGCTGTATTCCGCCGCATCGTCCGTTACGAACGATTCGATGATCTCCGCTTCGGCAAATGCACCCATCACGTACAGGTTTCGGGTTTGGCTAAGCAGCGGATTAGCCGATGCAGCCACATGGATAACGTGGATGGGCTTTTGAAGCTGGGTGTTCTTACCTACTTCGATAAATAGACCCGACGTGAATGATGCCGTATTCAATGCCACGAACGGGTTATCCGTTTTATCGGCATACGCGGTAAAGTACTTGGCAAAACACAGGCGTTCGAACGCCTGCTCGATAGGCATGATCTGCAGGCCGGAAATTTCATCGTTTGACGACAATTCACTGTTGTATTGTCCATTCACCAACACGATGCGATGGACATCGAGGTTGGGGATACGTGCCTTCTCCCACGCTGCTCCTCCGGAAAGTGCTTCCGCCTCCAATGCATAGGCCCGGTTAACCAGGGGTTGCACATTAGTATATTTCCAGTCCTCGTTTTTAACTGTCGGAAAACCGGTCGCTTCAAAGCGTTCCAGTGCCTGTTTGCGGATTTCACCCAGCGACCCCGGGTTTCCGGACGACAGGTGCTCTCCAGCTGTTTTAATCAATTGGGTATATAGTGAATCACTCGTTTGTGTAATCATGGTATCTGTAGCCACTTCATCCAACATAGCATCTCCTTCCTAATTCAAAAACCGTTGTTTAGGCCCCAACTGTTTCCTTAAGCCAGTCGTAGCCCTTCTCTTCTAATTCCAATGCGAGTTCCTTGGTACCCGAACGGACAATGCGGCCGTTGTAAAGAACGTGCACAAAATCGGGCACGATGTATTCCAGCAATCGTTGGTAGTGGGTGATGACAACAAAAGCATTGTTTTCAGTACGTAGCTGGTTTACGCCCTTGGCCACGATGCGTAGCGCATCGATATCCAATCCCGAATCCGTCTCGTCCAAAATCGCTAGTTTAGGCTCCAGCATGGCCAATTGAAGAATTTCATTCCGTTTCTTCTCACCACCCGAAAAGCCTTCGTTCAATGAGCGGTTGGCCAGCTTAGCGTCAAACTCCACCAATTGCTGCTTCTCCTTCACTTTATTCAGGAACTCCCGCGCTTCTATTTGCGGCAACCCTTTGTAGGCACGGATTTCATTCAGCGCCGTTTTCAGGAAGTTGATGTTCGATACCCCGGGTATTTCCACGGGATACTGGAACGCCAGAAACACGCCTTCGCGAGCGCGGTCTTCGGGCGAAAGTTCCAGCAGGTCCATCCCGTCCAACAGCACTTCCCCGTCGGTCACCTCGTAAGCTTCCCGACCGGCCAACACATTTCCCAACGTGCTCTTCCCCGAGCCGTTGGGCCCCATGATGGCATGCACTTCGCCTGCCTTCACTTCGAGGTCCAGGCCTTTTAATATCGCTTTATCTTCTACTGATGCGTGTAAATTTCTAATACTTAACATGACTATTTCGCTACTCTACTATCGTTAATCCTTCTAACCCACACTCCCCTCTAGGGATATGGCCAATAACTTCTGAGCCTCCACGGCAAACTCCATAGGTAATTGATTCAGCACTTCTTTCGCATACCCGTTTACGATCAATCCGACTGCCTTTTCGGGGTCGATACCCCGCTGTGTAAGGTAAAACAGTTGGTCTTCACCAATCTTCGACGTTGTTGCCTCATGCTCTAGTGTGGCCGTCTTATTCCGGTTTTCGATATAGGGGAATGTGTGTGCGCCGCAGCGATCGCCGATTAACAGCGAATCACACTGGGTAAAGTTACGGGAGTTGTCTGCCCCGGGACCGATTTTCACCAATCCGCGGTAGCTGTTGTGGCTTACACCGGCCGAGATCCCCTTCGATATGATCTTGCTCCGTGTGTTTTTGCCCAGGTGGATCATTTTGGTACCGGTATCGGCCACTTGCTTATTGCGGGTCAGTGCCACCGAATAAAACTCGCCCACGGAATGGTCTCCTTTCAGGATAACGCCAGGATACTTCCACGTGATTGCCGAGCCGGTCTCTACCTGTGTCCAGGAGATCTTGGCGTGATCGCCCTTGCATATACCCCGCTTGGTGACAAAATTGTAGATTCCTCCTTTACCGTCCTTATCGCCGGGATACCAGTTCTGCACCGTCGAATATTTGATTTCCGCATCCTTGAGCGCCACAAGCTCCACAACCGCGGCATGCATCTGGTTTTCGTCGCGCATTGGCGCAGTACAGCCTTCCAGGTAACTTACATACGAGCCCTCATCAGCAATGATCAAGGTACGTTCAAACTGTCCGGTGTTTTCCGCATTGATACGGAAATACGTGGAGAGTTCCATGGGGCAACGCACACCTTTGGGAATATATACAAAAGACCCGTCCGAGAAAACCGCAGAGTTGAGTGCGGCATACACATTGTCCGTCTGCGGAACCACCGTGCCCAGGTATTGCTTCACCAGTTCGGGGTGCTCTTGCACCGCCTCGCCAAAGGAAGAGAAAATAACTCCCTGTTCCTTCAGCTTCTCCCGGAAGGTGGTTTTGACCGATACGCTATCGAATACCGCATCCACGGCCACCACGCCCGCCAGCACTTTCTGCTCATCGAGTGGGATGCCCAGTTTCTCAAATGTGGAGAGCAACTCCGGATCCACTTCATCCAGGCTGTTCAGTTTAGGCTTCGCCTTGGGTGCTGCATAGTACGAAATGTCCTGAAAATCGACGTCGGGATTTTCAAAATTCTGCCAGGTAGGCATTTCCATCTGTAGGAAATGTTTCAGTGCTTTCAGCCGCCACTCCAACAACCATTCAGGTTCGTTCTTCTTCGCAGAAATCAACCGCACGGTATCTTCGTTAAGCCCTCTAGGGGCGATGTCCATTTCGATATCCGTGGAAAATCCGTATTTATATTCTTCGAGCGCGAGCTCTTTCAGTAATTCATCATCTTTTGTACTCATAACATTCCTCCGCAACGGTCAATCAATATGCAGTCGGGTTTGCCGACCCGACTTTCGAGATGCAAAGTTACGATTAAAGTAGCAATAAACCTCGCCCATTACCGCCTCATTTCGGGGAATAATCCTCCTTTTCATATTTTTACAAATCAGTGATAATGAATGGGATTCATGTTCACGGCGATATCGGTCATTTTTTCTGACAAACAATATGGAAAACAAATCGTATTCTTGCCAAATATAATTTGGCAAACACGCCATGTAAAAATTATTCGTGTCCAAATCGTTGAAATATGCCGTTCCAGCCCGATAAAACCGATTTTAAAATTCTTAAACTCCTGCAGGAAAACGGCAGGATCACCAACCTCCAGTTGGCGTCGAGCATCGGACTCTCGCCGGCCCCTACGTTGGAGCGCGTGCGCAAGCTGGAAAACTCCGGATATATCAAGAGTTACCATGCTTTTGTCGACGAGGAAAAGCTCGGGCTCGGCATCAAATCATTCATCCAGATATCGCTCGACTTCCACACCCACAACGCCATCCCCGAATTTGTGGAGGCCGTAAAAAACATCAAGGAGGTAACCGAGTGCCACCATGTTACCGGGCAATGCGATTTTATGCTGAAGGTATATGTGAAAGACATCAAAGCTTATGAAGCGGTCATTATGGAAAAAGTCAGCAAAATCCCGTTTGTGAAAACGTTCCAGACCATGATGATTATGTCTACCAGCAAGAAAGAGCCCATCGTTCCGATGGAATACTAACGTTAAACCTGCCAGTCGATAGGTTCAATGCCCTGCTGCTCCAGAAACGCGTTTGCTTTGGAGAAGTGCTTACATCCGAAGAAGCCGTTGGCCGCAGAAAACGGCGACGGATGGGCCGCCGTGAGGATATGATGCCGGCGGTGGTCAATAAGCGCTGCTTTATTTTTGGCATACCTGCCCCACAGCAGAAACACAATACCCTGCCTACGGGCCGACAATTCCGCAATCGCCTTATCGGTAAATGCTTCCCACCCCTTGCCCTGGTGCGAGCCCGCAGTGTGCGCCCTCACTGTCAGTGTGGCATTAAGCAGGAGCACACCCTGGTTTGCCCACGCCGTAAGGTCGCCATGGTCCGGTATCCGGAACCCGGGGATATCCGTGGCCAGCTCCTGGTACATGTTGCGCAACGAGGGTGGTATACCCACGCCCGGAGGAACGGAAAACGACAGGCCGTGAGCTTGCCCTACGTTATGGTAAGGGTCCTGCCCCAGGATGACCACGTTAACCTCGTCAAAGGGGGTGTGGTTGAACGCATTGAAAATAAGGTTACCAGGTGGATAAACCGTATGTTCCCGCTTTTCTGCCACCAGGAATTGTTTGAGCTCCCGCATATAAGCCTTTTCAAGCTCGGGACCAAGTACGGCTTTCCAACTCGATTCCAATTGTACACTCATACAGCAAAAATACACTTTATTGTAAAATGTACATGCAGCAAGTTGGTAAAGCGCTTAAATAAACGGATATTTGCCAAAAGTTTTAAGACGAATTCATATCAACTAATAATAGCGACACATGTCTAATCTTGTTCGTATCATCCTAGCTGCCCTCCTTTTGTTTGCTACCGTAGCCCTGTTTGTCTATGGCGAATGGGGATGGGGCATATTAGGCATACTGATAACCATCCTGGCAGTTGTAACGGTCTTTTTCAACGAGAATATGCTCATCGCCCAGTTTTACCTCCGCAAGGAGAACATGGCTAAAGCAGCCGGGTGGCTGGGTCGTATCAAAAACTACGAGAAGCAACTCATCCGTGCACAACACGGTTATTACCACCTGCTGCTGGGGCTGATGGAATCACAGAAATCACCGATGCAATCGGAAAAGTTTTTCAAAAAAGCATTGTCGCTGGGCTTGCATATGGGGCATAACGTAGCGCTGGCAAAGTTAAGCCTGGCGGGGATTGCCATGGCCAAGCGTAACAAGCGGGAGGCGACCAAATACCTCCAGGAAGCGAAAAGAGCGGATAAAAACAAACTCCTGGCCGACCAGATCAAAATGATGAAAGATCAGATGGGCATGATGGACCGCCAACAGCAACCACGGTATCGGTAGCTATTTCGCGGCCGGCGCGTTTAGGTAGGCCTCCAGGAACCGGCCCTCGTCTTTATTATCTTCAAACACGATTTTCACAACCTGTATAGCCGCGGCTTCGGGCGAGATGCCCTGCGCGGTAATCGTCAGCTCCACGGGGGTATCGGGCTGCAGGAGGTAATGCAGGTAATTCCGGCGGTCTTCAAACCGCATCAATACCTGTCCCATCGTAAGGGTTGAAAAATAATACGCGTTCCGTTGGTCGTCTACCAGTTGCGTACCATACACGTTGACCTTCAGCTCGCGCGACCGCTCCGACAGGCACGTAAGCGTGATGGTCACCGTAGCGGTATTCGTGGCCGAATCAATCGTGTAGGCAGTAGCCACAAACCGGATATCATCCATGGTCAAACTACTAGAATCCTGCGCAACGGGAGCATGTACACGTTGTGCGGAAAGCGCGGTGGACACCAAAAGCAATGCCAAAGCAACCACTAAACCTGTCTTCTTCATCCTCGTAAGCGATCTGCCGATTTAACTAATTTTTCATCCTTCCGGATAGCCCCCATAGCCATACCCAGAAAGACGATACTGACGGGCAGGAGAAAAAAACCCACGCCGATATTCCGTGCAGACAGAAATTGCCGTGCCTCGGTGAGTGCCGTACTGGCCGAAATGTATAACCAAAAGCCAAACAGCAGCAGCAATATGATCTCCAATACAATCAGTTGGATTTGCTGTTTGCGTTGCCGGAACTTAAAAATGATATATAACGGGAACAACCCCAGCAATACCGTTGCAATGGTTTGGAGAATAAAAAACTCCGTCCGTACCGCCTGGCCTTCCACACCTTGGTAAACCCCGCTCACTTTCAGCGCCCTACCCATACCCCCCAAGTCCGCATATTGCAGGTAGGGAAACAGGAAGAGGGCAAATATGATGGCCGAAGCCAGGAACAACCAAACACTCTGGATACGTTGAATCATACGGGTATTGACTAAATGATAACGCAAACTTAGGCATTGTTGTCATTAAAAGCAATGCCTAAGTTGTTCGCTGTATCCTTATTGATGATGATTTATCAAAATTTGGCCGCCACATCGGTCAGCAAAACATTTTAAAACAAAACCTAAGCTAACGCTGTATATTATCTTGTCCAGCATACGTTGAAACAAACTCATACATGGTCGCCCAAACATTAGGTTGGCTATAAATCAAACGAGTATGGAGGTGAGTGTTTGCAGGCTACTGCTATTTTGTGTGAGTTGCAGTACGCTGTTCTTCAGCAGCCCTTGCATGGGTTCTTCCCTTTTCTTTTCGGCCTCCAGTCAAGCATCTGGTCAACAAGATACCATCCCCCCGGATACCATTAAAAAGGATACCGTGATACAAGATACGATCCCGCGCGACACGGTGCAACAAGTGGCCAAGGGGTTGGTAGAAGATAACGAAGGCAAGCCGTTAGCCGGAGTGACCATCAACATCAAGGGGTCTGACGTCAAAACCCAGACGAATGATCAGGGTGCATACGAAATCATCTCGCCTACAGATACGGCAGCCATGCTCGTCTTCTCCTTATTGGGTTTCGAACCTTTCGAAATGCCCATGAGCATCGCAAACGGACAAACGGTAACTTTGCAACCGCAGGATGCCGATGCCAACGTATTGGAAGAGGTGGTCGTTATTGGTTACGGCACGGTGCGAAAGAAGAACCTCACCGGATCGGTCAGCTCGCTTCGTGGCGATGCTTTCCAGCAGCATGCCATCACGAATACGGAAGACGGCATAGCGGGTAAAATACCGGGTGTACGTGTAAGCCAGGGCACCGGCGCACCCGGCAAAGCAGCGAACATCAAAATCAGGGGACTGAACTCCGTTACCGCTTCCAGCAACCCCCTATATGTCATAGACGGCATCCCGCAAGACCACATGCGAAACGTAAACCCGCGGGATATCGCCTCCATGGAAGTGCTTAAAGACGCGTCTTCCAGCGCCATATATGGCGCTCGGGGTGGGAATGGCGTGATTGTGATTACCACCAAATCGGGCGCAGCCGGGAACACACAGGTTGACTTCAACAGCTACGTCGGATTTCAGGAGGTAGACCGGTTCCTGCCGATGATGAATGCGCACGAATATACGGCCTATATCCGTTACTTACGCGATTCCAGGTTCCAGCAAACCGGTGGTGACCCCGCCGCACCGGTAGCTGCCCGCCCCGCCGAATACCAGTATCCGGACACCTACCTCAGTCCTTCCGTGTTGCCCGATAATGATTGGCAGGATGTGGTTTACCGGCAGGCCCCCATGCAAAATTATGCACTGGACGTATCTGGAGGCGGTGAAATCGGCACCTTCCGGGTCTCGGGTTCATACCTCAGGCAGGACGGGGTGATGCACTATACAGGATTTGAACGGTATAATCTCCGCGCCAACACCCTGTTCAATATTGGTGAGAAGATAAAACTGGGCGCCAATGTGGCTACGTCTTTCAACCTGATCAACGACCCCGAAACCGATGGCAAGGAGAGCAACGCGCACTATGCGCTGGCCATGCCACCGGTGGTCGACATCGACCAGAATACGGAGGAAGCGGGCTATTCTCCTGCGCAAACCTATGTAAACCCGCTGGCCCGGCTCCGCGAAATGACGGCCCGCGCCAAAGCCAACGAACTCCAGATAAACACCTTTGCCGATTACAACCCGATGGAAGAACTTACACTACGCACGCAACTTGGCTATATCGGTTCGCACGCGGCCTACAACGAGTTTACGCCGGCAAATGTAAACAAGGGGGCGCAGGCCCAGGGCTATGCGTCCAGCACGGACAATTACGTATTCAACATCCAGAACACGGCTACGTACCGGCCCGACTGGGGTGAAGACCACGTGCTTGAGCTCCTTCTGGGACAAAGCTATGAGCATATCCGGCAAGATATATTGGCCGCCGCAGGCGATGGCTACGCCAACGACCTGATCCCGACGTTAAACGTAGCCAACAACCCGACGCTGGCCAGTACTTCCATCGGCGAGAGTGCCACTACCTCGTTTTTCGGACGGGCACAGTATTTCTTCCGCGACCGATACCTGGTTTCCGTAAGTGCACGCTACGATGGGTCTTCGCGATTCGGACCTAACAGCAAATGGGGGTTATTTCCAGCGGCATCCATTGGATGGAAAATCAACGAAGAGGCTTTCCTCCAAGACGTGGAATGGCTTTCGCTGCTCAAAATAAGGGCATCGGTGGGCAAAGCCGGCAATGACCGGATCGGCAACTATGAGCATATTTCGCTCCTGGGCAGGCAGGATTATAACCTCAACGGAAAGCTGGTAACCGGTTTGGTGCCCGATAATATCGCCAATGAAAACCTGAGCTGGGAAACCACCTTATCGAGGGATGTTGGGCTGGATATCTGGTTGCTCGACGACCGGATACAGGTGACGGCGGACGCGTATTTCAATCGGACGAGCGACCTATTGCTCAACGTGCCAATATCACGTGTAAGCGGCTTCTCTACGATACGGCAGAATATCGGCACGGTAGAAAACAGAGGTGTCGAATTACAGGTTACGTCGCAGCATATAAAAACGGACGATTTCAGCTGGACCACAACCATCAACTTTTCCAGAAACAGGAATAACGTACGGGCACTGACGCCGGGGATCGACCAACTGATCATGCTGACTACCCTCAACGACTTCAACGCATATACCACTGCGGTAGGACACCCCCTGGGCAGTTTCTACATGTATAGGACGGATGGCGTGCTGTTGCCTGCGGATTTTGACGAAACCGGCGCACCGCGGGTGCCCATCATCAGTGGGCAGTTGGAAGGAAACCTCAAGATCGTGGATATGAACCACGATGGACAGATCAATGAAATGGACCATACGATTGTGGGCAATCCACAGCCTGATTTTCTGTGGGGGCTATCGAACAACATCTTTTTTAAAGGGTTTGACCTGAGTTTCGATATCCAGGGGCAACAGGGGGGCGACGTGTTTTATCTTGGCCGGCGGGGTTTCAACAATGGGCTGGGCGAAGGAACAAACCAGTACCGCGACTGGCTGCACGCTTACAAGCCCGAACGGTTCAGTGCGAACATTCCGGCTGGGATAAACATGGCGTGGGATGGCGAAACCCCCAGCGTGGTAGGTGTCAACCCGGCATATAACGATACATGGGTATACGATGCAACCTTCGTGCGGATACGGAACATCACGTTAGGTTACAATTTCAACTATGCCGTTTTGAAAAAATGGCATGTGCGCGCGCTTCGGGTCTTCGTGATGGCAGACAACCTCCATACGTTCACGAAATATCCCGGTGCAAATCCGGAAGTCAACAATGCGGGCGGATCCGATGCCGGAGAAAATACCCGACCTGCAACCGATTACGGCGGGTATCCGCTATCCAAGCGGTTTTCCCTTGGCATAAGTATGTCCTTTTAGCATAATACACCATGAAAAAAAGCATAACGATGCAAGCGACTAATCGGCTGGCAATACTGATAACGGCCACGATGATTTTAGTCGGCGGATGCACCAAAGAACTGGAGCTCACCCCGCAGTCTACCTACAACACGGAAGACTTCTATCAAACAGCGAGTGATTTCCGGCAGGGCCTATTTGGTGCCTATGGGGGGTTGCGTTCGGCGCATGGATTCGACTATCCGATGATGATGGAAAGCCTCAGTGATAATGTCAATACATTACAGAACACCACCAATAATCCCTTAGCGCGCTTTGGCTTCACCGCCGGTGATGACCGCATTTTAGGCGTATGGGCTGCGTATTGGACCGTCATCAACCGGACGAACAACATATTGGACCAGATCGATGACGGGGATTTCCCGAATGAGCTGGTACGGACGATCATGCGTGGAGAAACACGGTTTATCAGGGGCTATTGTTATTTCCAACTCGGCTGGATTTTTGGCGGTATGCCCATCATCGACCGACGCATGAGTGCCGAGGAGACCGCCACCATAACCAGGGCCACGCAAGACGAAACCTTCGCGTTTGCGGCTGCCGACCTGCTGGCAGCTGCGGAAGTACTTCCCGAGCACCAAGGCGGTGATAACCTGGGGCGGGTCACCAAATTTGCAGCAAAAGCCATCCTGGCCCGCCTTTATCTATATACGCGAAACTATGAGCCTGCCAAGCCCTTACTCGAAGAAATCCTGGCGTATGATGGCCTTCGGCCGTACGAAGCTTTTGGCGATTGCTTCATCAATACGCGTGATAATGGGTCGGAGCACGTATTCCAAATCCAGTATACGTCGGGGCTGAACAGCCAGGGTAATCCGTTGGTGTACTCACTCGTACCCGAAAACCTACGCTCCGAGCTGTTCCCGCAGGGCGGACGATCCACGTGGATTGCCGTTTCAAACGATTTGTATAACGCTTACGATACGGCAGATGTGCGGCGCGACTTCACCATCCAAAAAGGATACACCAGCAGCAATGAGGTGGCAGATAGCCTGACCCTCCTATACATCAAGCATGCACACGGTACGGTGCCACCCAATAAGGAGGACAACGACGTCAACCTTTCGATCGTTCGCATTACCGACGTGCAATTGATGTATGCCGAAGTGCTGAATGAACTGGGGTACTTAGCCGATAGTGAGGCATTCGCACTGCTCAATGCTGTACGGCACCGGGCGGGCATAGACAGCCTTTCTTCGGCGGACGCCCCCGACCAGGGAACCTTCCGTGAAGCCGTGTTCAGGGAAAGGCGGCTAGAGTTTGCCGGCGAAGCATTGCGTTGGTACGATATCGTACGCCGAGGCCCGGAAAAGGCTACGGAAATTATGGAAGCGTTCCTGGCAAGGCCCGAGGAAGGCGGTGGGCAGATCACCTTTGACCCCCACTACCTGCTCATGCCGATCCCGGCGAGTGAGTTGAGAACCAATCCCTTATTAACACAAAACCCCGGTTATTAACCGGGGTCCAATGCCTCTTACTGGAATTTCTTTGCATTCACCTTCCGCTCGTTTTCCGTCAGGTAAATTTTACGGAGGCGGATGCTTTTCGGGGTAACCTCGATGTATTCGTCGGCCTGGATGTACTCCATCGACTCTTCAAGCGAAAACTTGATGGCCGGGGCAATACGTACGTTGTCATCACTGCCTGATGCCCGCATGTTGGTCAGTTGTTTGCCCTTCACGAGGTTGACAACCAGATCATTGTCACGGATATGTTCGCCCACAATCTGCCCTTCGTAGACATCGACGCCTGGGTCGACAAAGAAACGTCCCCGATCTTGCAGCTTATCAATCGAATATGCTGTTGTCTGCCCTTTTTCCATCGAGACCAATACACCGGCCAAACGTCCGGGGATGGTACCTTTCCAGGGTTCGTATGCTTTGAAGCGGTGCGCCATCACGGCCTCACCGGCAGTAGCGGTAAGCACATTATTACGCAAGCCGATAATGCCCCGTGCCGGAATGTCAAATTCGAGGTGCTGCATATCGCCCTTCGTCTCCATCACGAGCAGTTCGCCCTTGCGCTGTGTGACCAGCTCAATCACTTTACCCGATACCTCGGCAGGTACATCGACCACCATCGATTCGATAGGTTCGCACTTGACGCCATCGATCTCTTTGATGATCACCTGTGGCTGGCCGACCTGAAGCTCATACCCTTCGCGGCGCATGGTTTCAATCAGTACAGACAGGTGAAGAATACCCCTGCCATACACCAGGTACGAATCCGGCGAATCCGTTTGGACGACTTTAAGGGCAAGGTTTTTTTCCGTTTCCTTATACAGGCGTTCCTGAAGGTGGCGCGACGTTACGAATTTACCTTCTTTTCCGAAAAACGGGGAGTTGTTGATGGTAAAGAGCATGTTCATCGTAGGCTCATCGATGTGGATAACCTCCAGTTGCTCTGGACGCTCAAAATCGGCTATGGTATCGCCGATATCGAATCCCTCGATGCCGACCACGGCACAAATATCGCCGGCCTTCACTTCCTGGACCTTCACGCGGCCAAGGCCCTCAAAGGTATGCAATTCCTTTACACGCGATTTCACGATTTTGCCATCGCGCTTGACGAGGGAAACCGGTTGATTTTCACGAATGGCACCACGGGCTACACGGCCAATGGCAATCCGACCCACGAAAGACGAATAGTCTAACGAGGTCACCTGCATCTGCAGGGTGCCTTCCTGATAAGGTGCAGCGGGGATATGTTCCAATATCGCTTCCAGCAATGCGGTGAAGTCTTCGGCCGGCTGTTTCCAGTCGTTCGCCATCCAACCTTGTTTGGAGGAGCCGTAAAGCACCGGAAAATCAAGCTGCTCTTCGGTAGCGTCAAGGTTAAAGAAAAGCTCGAACACCGCCTCATACACTTCGTCGGGGCGGCAGTTCTCCTTGTCTACCTTATTGACCACGACAATGGGCTTGAGTCCCAACGCAAGCGCTTTCTGGGTGACGAAGCGGGTTTGAGGCATAGGGCCTTCGAAGGCATCGACCAGCAGGATAACGCCATCGGCCATCTTCAATACGCGTTCCACCTCACCGCCGAAGTCGGCGTGGCCCGGTGTATCGATAATATTAATTTTGACGTCCTTGTATTTTACGGCTACGTTTTTGGAAACGATGGTGATGCCGCGTTCGCGTTCAAGGTCGTTGTTGTCTAATATAAGCTCACCGGCTTGTTCATTCTCCCGGAAGAGGTTGGTGAAGTGGAGAATTTTATCAACCAAGGTCGTCTTTCCATGGTCGACGTGGGCGATAATGGCAATATTTCTGATTTTCTGCATCCCGCGCGGGTATTTTAAAATTGAGGGTGCAAAGGTATGGAAAATCTATGGAAATCTGTTGCCTTTGTTATTTTTTGTCGATGACGCCTAGTTCCTTGCCTACTTTCGTAAAAGCTGCGATGGCGGTATCCAGGTGGTGCTGTTCATGGGCGGCCGACAACTGTACGCGAATCCGCGCCTTCCCTTTCGGCACGACAGGGTAATAAAAGCCGATGACATATATCCCTTCGGCCAGCATCCGGGCCGCGAATTCCTGGGCCAACGGTGCATCGTATAGCATCACGGGCACAATGGGATGAGCACCCGGTTTGATGTCGAACCCGGCTTCGGTCATCTTTTCACGGAAATATTCCGTGTTGTATTCCAGCTTGTCGCGCAATGCGGTCGTTTCGCTGAGCATGTCGAGCACGGCGATAGACGCTCCGGCTATGGCTGGTGCAAGGGTATTTGAAAACAAGTAAGGCCGGGAGCGCTGCCGCAACATATCGATAATTTCCTTCCTACCGGAGGTGAAGCCGCCGGATGCTCCACCGAGCGCTTTACCGAGGGTGCCCGTGATGATGTCCACACGATCCATCACACCGTGCAATTCGTGTGTGCCGCGACCGGTTTTGCCGATGAATCCGGTACAATGCGATTCGTCAATCATCACCAGCGCCTCGTATTTATCCGCCAAATCGCAAATCTTATCCAGTGGCGCTACGCTGCCGTCCATGGAGAACGCACCGTCGGTCACGATGATGCGGTGCCGGGCATCCCGTGCGGCGTTAAGCTGGGCTTCCAGATCGGCCATATCGCAATTTTTATAGCGGAACCGTTGTGCTTTGCAGAGCCGGACGCCATCGATGATAGACGCATGATTGAGTTCATCGGAGATAATAGCATCCTCGGCGCCAAACAACGGCTCGAACACCCCGCCATTGGCGTCAAACGCAGCGGCATAGAGAATGGTGTCTTCCGTCCCTAGAAACTCGGAAATCTTTGCTTCCAACGTTTTGTGGATATCCTGCGTGCCGCAGATGAAACGCACTGACGACATGCCGTACCCATGGCTATCAATGGTCTGTTTGGCCGCTTCGGTGACCTTGGGATGCGACGATAGTCCCAGGTAGTTATTCGCGCAGAAGTTGATCACTTCTTCGCCACTTTGGACGCGGATGTCGGCGCCCTGCGGCGTTATAATGACCCGTTCTTCTTTGTATAAGCCAGCATCCTTGATGGCTTGGAGTTCTTGCTGCAATGCAGGTTGGAGGGTTTTGTACATAATGCGGGTATCCGTTCGTGTGCTGCGTCAAAAGTCGACAATTAAATCGCCAATTCAAAATCGCCAAACCGTAAATCAACAGCAATACCTATCTTTGCAGCATGGCAAGGGAAATCTACGAGACTAAGCGGAAAGCGTTAAAAATCAACCTCAATGAAAAAATATACGGCACCTTTGCCGAAATAGGCGCCGGACAGGAAGTAGCGCGAAATTTTTTCAACGCAGGGGCAGCATCCGGCACCATTGCCAAAACGATATCGGCATATGACATGGCTTTCAGCGACGCCATCTACGGTGCCGAAGACTCCGGGCGATATGTAAGCCGATCACGCCTTCGTAAAATGCTTGAGCATGAATACGAATTGCTTACCGAGCGGCTCGTTGGCGAAAAATATCAGCAAAAGCGGTTATTTGCATTTGCCAACACGGTATCGGCGCTCAATTTCAACAAAACGAACGAACCGCACGGCTGGATCGGTCTCCGCTTCCAGCACGAAGTGGGCGGTGCGCCCAATGATATCATCTTCCACGTACGGTTGCTGGACAGCGACAACCTGTTGCAGCAGAAAGTCTTGGGCATCTTGGGCGTAAGCCTCGTTTTTGCCGCGTACTACTATACGCGGGATGTACAGACGATGATCGAGTCTCTGGCAGATAATCTCTCGCCGGGATCGGTTGAGATCGACCTTGTGAAAGTAAACGGGCCGGTTTTCGATGGCGTAAACGAACGGCTCATTAACCTGTATTTAATTGCCAAGGGGTTTTCCAAAGCTGCGATATTCAACCCCGAAGGTTCGGCATACCAAAGCAAGGACTTCCTGTACAAGAAGGACATCATGATCCTGCGTACCAAGTACCGGCAGAAATCCTATCCCAATTTCGACCTGTTCAATCTGGCGGTCGACCAGTTCAAGCGCAACCTGGGTATCAAGGACGATAACCTGGTGGTTATGATTGAGGTGCTAATGAGCAACGTGCTTGACCGTGCACCGGAGTTTACCTCCGATGATTTATGCTATTTTGCCGAACGCGCCGAATACCTGTGCAGTACGGGCAACCACATTCTGGTATCTAACTTTACGCGGAACCATTACCTGGCGGAATACCTGGCACAGTTTAAGCCGCGCAACGTGGGCATTTCCACGAACATATCGAACCTGCGCAATATTTTCAACTCCAGGCAATATACCAAAGGTAACTATACGGACGAACTCCTGGCTTACGTCAGCGGGTTGTTCAGCAAGAATGTCAAACTATATGCCTACCCGTACCTTCAAAAGCAGCAAAATCAAATCATCACGACGTCGAATATGCCCGTATCGCCCGAAGCGCGCCCGCTGTTTGACTTTCTGGTGGGAAATAAGTACATTATCGATATCGAGGATTACGACGAACGGCACGTGAAGACGGTTTAAGGACACCCATGGAAGAACGCGTTATATTGGTTGATGAACAGGACCGGGCGATAGGCACGATGGAAAAGCTGGCCGCACACCGTGAGGGGTTGCTGCACCGTGCCATCAGCGTTTTCATTTTCAATGATGAGGATGAGTTGTTGCTTCAGCAGCGCGCGGCCCACAAATACCACAGCGCTGGCCTATGGACCAACACGTGTTGCAGCCACCCGCTCCCCGATGAAGCTGCGATGGATGCAGCACACCGGAGACTACAGGAGGAAATGGGGATGAAAGCCGATCTTTCTTTTGCTTTTTCGTTCCAATATCGCGCAGCGTTTGACAATGGCTTAACAGAAAACGAGCTTGACCACGTGTTTATCGGTCACAGCAACCAACGCCCCACGCCAAACCCCGAGGAAGTTGCCGGTTACCGCTGGCTGGGCCGGTCGGCTATCGGGGACGACGTCCTTGCCCACCCCGATGCGTACACCGCCTGGTTTAAGTTGATTTACCAACGGGTGTTTGCATTGCGCTAACGCAAGGAAGTCTGTCGGTCAGTACAGTCGTTTTGTTAACTGTTCTTCAACAGCTTTATACACTTGCAACGGTTTCTGATTGCGCCAGTTCAGGTCGTCCAATACACCACCGAAATTAATGAAATAGTCGATATTGCTCGACTTGAATTCATCGATGACATGGTCACGAAAGTTGATTCCGGCAATCCATCCATCTTCGATATCCTGAAACCACTCTTCGTAGTAGCAATCGTCCGACGCGTGGAAATTCAATACATTTTCACCGATGATAATAAATTTATGGATGCCCGCCCCCACCATGATGTCTATCACCTCGCGCTTGAGCAGCATGATGTCGTTATAAATGGCGTCATTCCATTCGCCGATCAATTCGATGATGGCGTAATGTCTGGCGTAATCGGCAAACAGGACCTTCAGGTACAGCGTATTGGAGCCGAAGCTATCCCATTGGGGGTGCAGCAGAAAGTTGTAAACCTGCTTATCAAACTCAAACTCGCTATACTCCATGCCGTAAAACGGCGAATGTTCGTCCTCAGCAGCGATGTAATCATCCCTCCAACGGTAATATGGCTCTATCTCGTGCATCTCGCTCGCTAATTTCCCGCAAAGATCGGAATATTACCTGACAACTTAAAGTGGTGTGGGAATATTGTAAAAACTGTTTAATTTAGCATCTGTTATCTCAGGATATGCGCAAGGAGACAAAAAAGAATCTATTGGTGGCAGGCACATATGGTGCAGTCTTGTTTTTGGGATTATTGCTCGGCCAGAATTTTACCGACGAAAATTCCCGTACAGGACGGAACACGTTATTACCCCTGAGCATTATCGACAATTCGGGCAAAATACAGCGCCTGATTGACCTGATTAGCGATCACTATGTCGACAGCATCGGCACAGACGAGTTGCAGGATTTGGCTATCGATGAGATTGTAGCGCAGTTGGACCCCCATTCGGAATACCTCCGGCCTAATCAGGCGCTCGTACAACACGAAACACTTGAAGGCAGTTTTGAAGGGATTGGCATTGAATACTATATCCTGAATGATACACTAATGACCGTAGGTGTCATCCCTGACGGGCCGGCACAGCGTGCCGGCATGCGCGTAGGCGACAAACTACTGGCTATCAACGGAGACACCATCGCCGGAAAGCCTATTTCGGAAGAAATGCTGGAAAAGAAAATCCGCGGCCGCCGGGGCACCGCCATCCAGATTGCCATACACCGCAACGGCATTGATCTGCCATTACCACTGAAAGTAATGCGCGACCGGGTAGAGGTAAGCAGCGTCGATGCGGCATATCTCCTCGACAGTGTTACCGCATACATCAAAATCAGGCGATTTGGGGCCAAAACCGCCGAGGATTTCGAACGGTCGCTTCAAAACCTCAAGAAACAGGGCGCACAGCACCTTATTTTAGATCTGCGTGAAAATGGCGGCGGCTATTTCAACGCGGCGACAGCGCTGGCCAGTCATTTTTTCGATGACAAACAACTGATTGTGTATACAAAAGGAGCCCACGAACCGCGTATTGATTACTATTCAAGCGCCGATGGCCTATTCGGCAATGGCGAGTTGGCGGTATTGATCGATGAGCATTCAGCTTCTGCAAGCGAAATCGTGGCTGGTGCTATCCAGGACCTTGAGCGAGGCGTTATCGTAGGCCGGCGATCCTACGGCAAAGCCCTGGTGCAGGAACAGTTTGGCTTTGGCGATGGCTCCGCACTAAACCTTACCGTAGCCAGGTACTATACCCCATTGGGACGATGTATCCAGAAGTCGTATACCATCGATGCAGACAGCCCCCGCCATACCGCTGAGCTACCCGTCCTGGGTAATCCCGATACAATCGCCTACACCACACATTCCGGCAAACTGGTGTATGGGGGTGGAGGCATATCGCCCGATGTCATTGTACCGGCAGACAGCAACCGGGCCAGTGCGCTGTATCGTAAAATACGAAAAGCCAACTTCATCGAAACCTATGTTTATGGGAGGCTTACGAAATCTGTGCCTACGTATTCCGTAGAAAACTACTTAAAAGGCTACTTCCTGCCCGAGAAGGAGTATGAAAGCTTTCTGCAATACATTCATGACAACGGTGTGGAATACAGTCCCGGCGAGGCCAATGCGGCAAAATCGATGGTACGTTCAGACATCGAAGCGTTGTTGGGTCGGTATTATTTCGGCAGCGAGGCATTCTTCAAGGTGAAAAACCGCTCAGACGAAGTCCTCGCCCGGGCGCTGCTCGCCCTGCAAGACGAATAACTTCTTCAACTTTTTAACTCACAATCTGTCCATCGAGCAACTCGACGATCCGGTTGCCATACTCCGCATTTTTCTCCGAGTGGGTTACCTGCACAATGGTTACACCGTCTTCTTCGTTGAGTTGCTTAAACAGGTTCATGATTTCTTCCCCTTGCTTGGAATTGAGATTCCCCGTTGGCTCATCGGCCAGCAACAGCTTGGGCGTAGTGGCCAGCGCCCGGGCGATGCCCACCAACTGCTGCTGACCGCCGGAAAGTTGCGTAGGAAACAAATCCTTTTTGCCTACAATCCCGAACCGGTCAATCAGGTCGGCCACAATAGCCTTGCGCTCACTGCCCTTCAGGTTTTTGTAAATGAGCGGGGTTTCGATGTTTTCATAGACAGTGAGTTCATCGATGAGGTGATATGCCTGGAACACGAAACCGATGTACTGCTTATACAAAGCCGAACGCTGCTTCTCTTTCAGCCGGAGCACACTATCGTCCATGAGCAGGTACTCGCCTTCGTCGGGCTCATCCAATAAACCAAGGATATGGAGCAGGGTGGATTTCCCCGAACCCGAAGGCCCCATAATCGAAACAAACTCGCCTTCTTTGATATGGAGGTTGATGTCCTTTAGTACAAATGAGCGGGTACCGCCCACATTGTACCATTTGAATATGTTAGTTAATTGAATCATTTCGTTTTGTCTTCTTCATTCTCATCCTGGACTGACTGTCCAAATATATGTATATCATCCAGCCCTGCCAAAATCCATCCATTATTATAAATAGCTAGTATACAGGAATCTAACCGAAAGCAAAAGTCCTGAAGTGTTCGTTTCCGAACAGCTTGATGTCCGATTTCGGACACCTCTTCACCGCGAACCGGAACTGCTATATCAACTTTATATCATTTTTTTGTTGTTATTAATGTCCCGCATGAAATACACCGGAAAATGACGTACCTTTGTGTCCGTTTTACACTAAGGGTGTAAACAATAAAAACATGCAGTTGAAGAAAAGTTTACTTGCGCTTTTATTTGGTGGTCTGGGCATCGGCATCACGGAATTTGTGATGATGGGTTTGCTTGAAGAGATTGCCATTGATCTAACTATTGATATTCCCACCGCGGGTCATTTGATCGCCGCGTATGCCGTCGGTGTGGTCATCGGGGCGCCCCTGCTTGTGGTGATTGCGGGCAAGTACCCGCCCAAACGCATCCTTATCGGACTGATGCTGCTATTCACCCTTTTCAATGCGTTTACGGCTTTCGCACCGGGCTACGCCTCGCTTCTGATTTCGCGGGTGCTTGCGGGTTTGCCCCATGGCGCCTTTTTCGGTGTGGGTTCGGTGGTGGCCAGCCGCCTCGCTCAGCCAGGCAAAGCCGCCCAGGCCATTTCCATCATGTTTGCCGGCCTCACCATTGCCAACCTGATTGGCGTACCGTTGGGCACCTATATCGGCCATAACTTCATGTGGCGCTATTCGTTTGCCATTGTGGTACTGGTGGGCATCATCACACTGCTGGCCTTGAAGTTTTGGATGCCTGATATGCCTGCAAAGCAAGCGGCCAGCGTGAAAACACAACTGCGCTTTTTCAAGCGCCGCGAAGCCTGGCTGATTGTGGGCATGATTGCTATCGGAACCGGCGGTCTTTTCTCGTGGTACAGCTACATTTCGCCGCTGATGACCAAGGTGGCCGGCTTCTCCGAGTCATCCATGACCTACATCCTGATGTTGGCCGGCCTCGGCATGTTCTTCGGTAACCTATTGGGTGGCCGCCTGGCCGACCTCGTTTCGCCGGCCAAGGCCGCTATCATGTTGCTCACCGCGATGGTGGTTGCATTGGTTATCCAGCACTACGTTGCCGTCTACCCCGTTCCCACGCTAGTAATGACATTCATTCTGGGCGGCACCTCTTTCGCGCTGGGCGCCCCCATACAAATGTTGATGATCAACACCGCCAAGGGGTCCGAGATGCTGGCCGCATCGGTGAGCCAGGCGAGTTTCAACATCGGGAACGCGCTGGGTGCCTTTTTGGGTGGATTGCCCATCGCCATGGGCTACGGTTACGCCTCGCCGGAATGGGTGGGCGCGGCCATGGCAGGGGGCGGGGCATTGTTTGCACTTGCCTTTATGCTCCACCAGCGGCGATTGCGTAGGCAGATGCCCGTTCCGGAGATCGCACCCAACATACAGCCTACGGCGACCGAACTTTCCGTTGATGAACCGGAACCTGCATTTTAGCGGAGCGTATTATTATTCGTCCCGCAGCGAATCGACGGGATTGGCCCGTGCCGCACGTACCGACTGGTACGCCACGGTAAGCAGGGCGATTAGTAATGCTGCCGTACCGGCCAACGCAAACATCCACCAATGCATCGTAATGCGGTAGGCGAACGTAGCAAGCCATTGATTTACCAATAGGTAAGCCACGGGAAGCGCAACCAGATTAGCTAGCAGGAAAATGCGGAAAAACGGCTTGTTGAGCTGCATAAACAACTGCCCCACCGAGGCACCCAATACCTTACGGATACTCATTTCTTTCTGGCGGATGCTGATGCTGTAGGCCGACATGCTGAACAGCCCCATCATGGCGATGGCTATAGAAAGTACGGTGAACGCACTGAAGGCCGACTCCAGCTGTTCCTGCTGGGCATGCAGCGCAGCATACTTCTGGTCCACGAATTCATAACGGAAATGCTCCCCGTCCAATCTGTTAATGGACTTCCAGTCTTTTTCCAACGCAGCGAGCGTTTGCTGTGCCGTACCGGGTTTGATCCTGATTAATATCTCGGTTTTAAATTGCCCGCATACACTATTGATTGAATAAACGGTTGGGTGCACCAACTTTTCAAAACCCTGCATTTTACTGTCCTTCACCACACCAACGATCTCGAAGTCGGTATCACAGCCGCGGATGGTCTGCCCGATGGGATTTTGCATTCCAAAGACCTCGACCAACGTTTCGTTAACAACGGCCCCTTTCGTAGAGTCGGCCGCAAAAGTCTCCGTAAATGACCTCCCCTTCAACACCTCCATATCCATCGTTTCCATATAATCGAAATCCACGGCTACGTGGTCTGCTTTACGCACTTCGTCCACATGCTGAAACTCCTTCTCAACAGGGCTGATGCCCCCTGGTGTGCTGGTCGCCGCCGTGGCATTTACAATGCCGGGATATGCCTGCATCCGATCGCGGAAGGGTTTGAAATCCGCGGGGTTATTGAGCAGCATCGCGTTCTTGATATATACCAGCTGTGCTGGGTCAAACCCTTTGTCTCCATTCCGCATATAATTCAATTGACGATTGAGGATAAGCATGCCCGAAATGAATACAAGTGCGATAACGAATTGAAAGGTCAATAATGCGTGGCGGAACCAAGCCGTGCGGTGGCTGGTCTGGAAACTGCCTTTTAATACCGTAACCGGATGATAGCCGGAAAGAATCACAGCGGGATAGATGCCTGACACCAGGGCTGTGAGCATGGCTGCCGTCAGCAATTGCCAGGCAATCCGACCATTTACGACAAATGCTGCAGGGTCATACGCCAGCCATTTCTGCAGTCCGTTCCTGCAAAGAATCACCAGCCCCCACGCCAGCAAAGCGGCCAGCAAACATTGAAGCAAAACCTCCCCCATGAATTGGATGGTCAACCTACTCCGGCTCACCCCGAATACTTTTTTCAGGCCGATTTCCTTGGCCCGCCTATTTGCCTGCGCGATCATGAGGTTAGCGAAATTGATTCCGGCCAACAGTAAAATGACCCCCGACAATATCCCCAATGCCCACACCGTTATGTAACCCGTGTTCGAACCATGTCGGGGTTGCAAATGCAGATTTTTCAGAGGGTCAAGGTACGTCTCTCCCTTGGCAAATGCCGAAGTAACGGTATGATGCTGCTGCGAAACCTCCTGTCTGTAGAGTTCGTTGATCTTGTGGGCTAACGACGCGACATCGGTGCCTGGTTTTACTTGGATATACGTTTGATACGGGAGCGGATCACCCTCAGCGTCACCGGCGAGGTCTGCCTTGAAGAAAATCGCATCATAGGTCAGATTGGACAATCCACGTGCCTTGGCAACCCCGTGTACGTATGGGAAAAAACCGCTTTGCTCATTCTGAAGCGCAATTTGCCGGGGTTCAAATACTCGTTCAGGGTGTTGTGGAAACATCGCATTTGCAATTCCGGATGTCACCAGGTTGACCTCGGTTTGATTTTCATCCGTAAGGTCTAAACCATAGGCTTCGATACCAAACATCCTGGCAATGGAGAGATCGGCCGATTTCCAGTCTTTCACCATGGCTTCACCGTCATCATGTATAAACGCCATTTCCCACGGAAAATAAGACACCCGTCCCACTTCCACGACCTCCGGCAGTTTCGCCTTGATGACATTCGCCAGTGCCGACGGTGTCAGGTCGGTGTTCGTTCCCTGGTAAGTGAGCCCCACCAGGTAGATATTTTCATAGTTCGGGTTCCAGCGGTCGTAGCTCGTCTCGCGGTTGATATAAAGGTATGCCAGGATAAAGCCCGCAAACCCCAAGGCCAGACCGAGGATATTTAGCGACGTAAATACCTTCGACCGCCATACGTTTCGCCACGCAATCTTCAGGTTATTCAAATTCATGGTTATT
>Ga0079224_100001193_pt1 | contig 29044 bp, 33 predicted proteins | sample Stecom2015_FD_80414 | JGI IMG/M metagenome (GOLD analysis project Ga0079224, IMG submission 80414) | Agricultural soil microbial communities from Utah to study Nitrogen management - Steer compost 2015 | ecosystem: Environmental > Terrestrial > Soil > Agricultural land | place: USA: Utah... | reverse complement strand
CTTCGCAGCACGCCCTGGCAGGAGAAGAACACCTCGCTTGACGACGCCCTGATCGCCCAGGGCCAGACCGGCCGCCTGATCCAGATGTTTTCGCTGGTCTCCATCGTCATCGGGGTGGCGAGTGCGCTGGTGCTGTCGGCCTACCGCCGCCGGCCCGAGATCGGGATCATGCGGGCGGCTGGCGTCTCGTCCGGCTTCATCGCCCGGGTGTTCCTACTGCAGGGGCTGATGATCGGCCTGATCGGGGCGCTGATCGGCTGCGCGACCGGTTACGGTGTCAGCGCCTGGCTCGCCTCTCTCACCGGCCCGGACGGCGATCCCATGCTGCCCATCGCGCCGGAGCGGGGCGGCTATCCGGCGGCGCTGGTGCTGACCACGCTCGGCGCGGTGCTGGCCTCGTTACTGCCGGCGCGGGCCGCCTCGCGGGTCGACCCGCTGGAGGCGATCCAGCAATGACGCCGGTGCTCGTCGCGCGCGATGTGCGGAAGGACTTCCCCAATGGGGACGAGGTCACGCGCGTGCTCAGTGGGGTGGACCTGGAACTCGCACCCGGCGAGTTGGTCGCCCTGCTCGGCGCGTCCGGCTCGGGCAAGTCGACGCTGCTGTCGATCCTCGGCCTGTTGCTGACGCCCACCAGCGGCCAGATCCACATCGCCGGCGAGCGGGTGGACGATCTGTCCGACCGGGGACGCACCCTGTTCCGCCGCCGGCGGCTGGGCTTCGTCTTCCAGGCCCATCACCTGCTGCCCGACTTCACCGCCCTGGAGAACGTCGCCTTCCCGGCGGCGGCGACCGCCGGCGGCATCACCAGCGACATTCGCGCCCGCGCGGCCGACCTGCTGCGGCGCGTGGGGCTGGAAGCGCGCATGGACTTCCGCGCCCCGCGCCTGTCGGGCGGCCAGAAGCAGCGGGTGGCGATCGCGAGGGCGCTGATCAACGAGCCCGTGCTGGTGCTGGCCGACGAGCCGACAGGCAACCTCGACCGGCAGTCGGCCGAACAGGTGCTCGAGCTGTTGCGCGAGATGAACCGCGACCAGGGGATCACCTTCCTGATCTGCACCCATGACGAACACGTGGCGGCCCAGTGCTCGCGGCGCATCCAGCTGAGCGACGGCCGAGTGGAAAGCGATAGCGCCGCCACCTAAGGGTGGCGATCCGGGCTTCGGCGATGCTAGGTCGTCCATTCGACAGAACAGCGGTCTGGGAGGCGAGGCATGATCGGGCGGGTTGGAGCCGTCGTCGCAGCAGGAACCCTGGCGGCAGTCGCATCGTCGGCGCAGGGTCAGTCGCGCCCGCCGATCCCGAGCGTCGTGCTCGCCCACATGCAGTCGCTGGACTCTCGCTGCCTCGCCGCCGGCGGGCGCGAGGGGACGGGCCGCTACGTGATCGCCCAGGACTTCACGGGCGATAGCCGGCTCGACTACCTGGTTTCCGAGGGCGACTACGACTGCAGGGGCCGGCCGGGCCTGTTCCGAAACAACGGACTGGCTCGCGTGGACATCTTCGTCACCGGACCGGGCGCCCAGGCGCGTCGGGTCTATTCCGAGGAACTGCTGGCCTACCGCGTGCTGGCCGGCCGCCCGGCCAAGGTGCAGATCGCCCGCCGCGGCGCGGCCTGCGGCCCGGGCGTGGGCCCGCAGGGCCAGTGCGCCGCCCAGCTCGAATGGAACGGCCAGGGCTTCGGCGAGGGCGTCTCGGTGGCCCGCGCCGCCCCCGGGGCGGAGGCCGTGGTCAGCCGGCCGGGCGCCCGGCCGGCCGAGCCCGCGGCGCCTGAGCCGACCGCCCAGTCCGTGGCGCCGCCGCCTGCCGCCGGCGGGAAGTCGGAGTTCGTGGTCCGCTGCCGGCGCGAACTGGTGGCGCTCGACGCCTCCGCCGCCTCCTGGGCGCAACAGGTGTGCGACGACCGGTGGAACCAGGTGGTCGCCTCCCTGCCGGCCGCCGACCTGCTGCTGGCGGTCGCCGGCGGTCCGGCGGCGACCCTGGCCGACGTGCGCGCCCGCGGAGCGGCCGTGCGCTGGGCGGCCCGGCCGGAGGCGAAGCAGCTCGCCAGCGGCAAGCTGGGCGGGCTGAACGTCGCCGTCGTCGGGACGGCGCGCCCCGAGGCGGTTGAGGTCGGCTGGGGCGAGATCGGCGCCGACATTCCCTACGACGTGGCCGAGGCCCTGCGTCAGCGGGGCGCCAAGGTCGATCAGGTCTCCTGCCGCAAGATGGGCGTCGGTGAGGGCGAGCGGCTGTTCGCGGTCACCCCGACTGGGCGGCCGACCTTCGCGCTCACCGTCTTCCAGCGCACCGCGCCCACCGGCGGCGCCTACAGCTTCTATTCCGCGTCCGCCAACCTGACCGGTAAGCCAGCCGTTCGCGGCCCGATGATCGACTGCAACGACTTCTAGGGTCCTGGCGCCGCGCTCGCTCGATGCGTCGCTATCCCCGCGCCGCGGACGCCACCACGCCCTGGGCGGCGGCGACGGTGAGGGCGTCTTCGACGAGGCCGGTAGGCGTCTGGCCGAAGCGGCGCATGGCGCGCATGCGAGCCCCGAAGGTGAGGTAGGCGGCGCCGACCGCGGCGGCTGCGCCGAGGGCCGCGCCCAGCGCCCACTGGCGACGCGGGGCCAGCGCCGCGCCGGCGACGGCGCCGGTGAGCAGGCGGGCGGCGATGCCGGCCGGGACGATGCGGTCGGGCGCCGAGCGCAGCTTGTCGCCCCACAATTCACCGGCCGCGAGCAGCTTGCTGCCCACCGCGGCGGCGGGATGGCCCAGCCAGCGGAGCGCGCCGCCGCGGGCCGGCAGGGCGCCCTTGCGGGCGGCTTCGCTGACCGCTGCGAGCGGCGTGAGCGCGCGTGCGCCGGCGGTGAGGCCGATGAGGAAGGAGGCGAGGAGGGGGCTGGGCATGCGGGTTCAACCCGCAAGGCGCAGGTTCGATCCCGCGCGGGTTCAGGCCGGGACGGTCAGCGAGGGGCGGGCATTGAGCGCGTCGCTCGCCTCGCGGTCAGACGCGGCGGCGCCGCTCCGTCAGGAGCGGCCAGCGTCGGTCTGAAGGGGGAGAATGGTGGGTGTACAAGGATTCGAACCTTGGACCCGCTGATTAAGAGTCAGCTGCTCTACCAACTGAGCTATACACCCGTCGCGGCGGGGCCGTGGGCCCCGGCGAGGGCGCGGAACATACTCGAAAACGTCCGGTTGGCAAGTGGAGGTAAAACGTGGCGCGGCGGGACCTCACGGGCGCGGTGAATTTCAGGTACCTGGAGGACTATACGGCCGGGGATCCGGACGTGATCGACGAGGTGCTGGCCATCTTCCGCGAGCAGGCCCAGCTGTGGAGCACGCTGCTGCGGGCGGACAACGAGGGCTGGCGCGACGCGGTCCACACCATCAAGGGCGCCGCCCGCGGCGTCGGCGCCTTCGAACTCGGGGACGCCTGCGAAGCGGCCGAACGCGCCGGTCCCGATCATCTTCCCACTGTCCAGGACGCGCTCGATCGCGCCCTCGCCGACGTCGCCGCCTACGCCCACGAGCGCGCGCTGCAGTCGCTCAAGACTCCCCGCGGGTAGGTGCGCCTGCCGCCTCCCGCCGCTGGCGGGGGAGGGCGGGGAGGCAGGAATCAATCCTGCAGCCGAAAGCTCACCATGACGGCCGGCGTTTCCGTTCCGCCGACGGCGGCGTAGAGGGCGCGGGCAGGGGCGTTGTCGGGTTCGGTGAGGACCCAGGCCTCCCGGCAGCCTTCGGCGCGGGCGTGGTCGAACAGGCAGGCCATCACCGCCCTCGCGACGCCGCGGCGCTGATGGGCGGGCGAGACGCCCACCTCGTTGATCCACAGCTCCGAGGGCTTGTCGGGATGCACGTAGCGCACCGCCGAGGCGAAGCCGACCACCTCGCCCGCCTCGACCGCGACGCAGAGCCGATGCCGAGGGTCGGTCAGGAACTCGGCGGTCAGGCCCGGATCGACCGGCTCGTCGAACACCTCGTCGGCGACGCGCTCCAGTAAGGGGGCGTCGGCGGCGGTCAGGATGCGGACGTCCATGGCGGCGGCTCCTCTTTGCGCGCCTGCAGACTAACCCTGCGCGGGCGCTCGGAGGAGGCGCGGCGGCGCGACCCGCGTTATGCTCCTCTTCCACTCCCGACCGGCGCGGCGGGCGAGCTGCGCATCGAGGCCCGCCGCGAATGAGTCCGTTTCACCACCTGCTGGCCAACAATCTCGTCGCCAACGTCACCAACTACACCGTCTGGTTCGCTCTGACCTTCTGGGTTTACCTGGAGACCCGCTCGGTGTTCGCGACCGGAATGATCGCCGGGGTCTACCTGGTGCTGACGGCGGGCCTGGCGATGTGGTTCGGCTCGCTGGTCGACCACCATCGCAAGAAGCTGGTCATGCTGGGCTCCAGCCTGGCCTCGCTCGTGCTCTACGCGGTGTCGATGGCGGTTCTGGCCTCGGCGCCGGAAGGGGCGATGGCGAACGTCTCCGGCCCGGTCCTGTGGCTGTTCATCGGGGTGGTGATGCTGGCGGTGATCGCCGGCAACCCGCGCGCCATCGCCCTCGCGACGCTGGTCACCCTGCTGATCCCGGTGGAGCGGCGCGACCGCGCCAACGGTCTGGTCGGCATGGTCAGCGGCGTGGGCTTCCTGACCACTTCTGTGATCAGCGGCTTCCTCGTCGCCTGGACGGGGATGACCGGGGTTCTGGTCTTCGCGCTGGTCTTCACGGCGCTGGCGGCGCTCCACCTGGCGCCGGTGCGGGTGGACGAGCCGCGGGCCGAGACCCGAGGCGGCGAGCCGCGCCCGCCGCGGCGGATGGATCTGGCCGGCACCATCGCCACGGTCGGGGCGGTGCCCGGCCTGTTCGCGCTGATCCTGTTCACCACCTTCAACAACTTCCTGGGCGGCATCTTCATGGCGCTGATGGACGCCTACGGCCTGTCGCTGGTGAAGGTGCAGACCTGGGGCCTGCTCTGGGGCCTGATTTCGGTGGCCTTCATCCTGAGCGGGATCGTCATCTCCCGGACGGGGCTCGGTCGGAACCCGCTGCGCACCCTGATGATCGTCAACCTGATCGCCTGGGCGGTGTGCTGTGTCTTCACCCTGCGCTCGTCGATCGTGCTTCTGACCGCCGGCTGCTTCGTCTGGATGTTCCTGGGACCCTACGCCGAAGCCGCCGAACAGACCACGTTGCAGAAGGTGGTGCCCTACGAGCGGCAGGGCCGGGTGTTCGGCTTCGCCCAGGCGGTGGAGCAGGCGGCTTCTCCGCTCACCGCCTTCCTGATCGGGCCGCTCGCCCAGTTCGTGTTCATTCCGCTGATGACCGACGGGGCCGGCGCGCGGGCCATCGGCGACTGGTTCGGCCGCGGGCCGGAGCGCGGCATCGCCCTGGTGTTCACCCTGGCCGGCTTCGTCGGCGTGGCGGCGACGGTGCTGGCCTTCAACTCCCGTTACTACCGCCAGCTCTCGGAGGCCTATGCCCAGCCGGCCGCGGAGCCGGAGGTGGCCCCAACATGACGCGGAGTGGCAGAAAAAGCGGGAACTAAGTCGTGTCGGACGCGCGCTCGCTGGAGTACCTCCCCACCATCATCAACCCGAAGGAGCGACCGATGCGCAGACGCTGGTTCCTCTGGATTGGGCTGGGGCTTCTGGCGCTGATGGCGGGCGGCGCCTCCGCCTGGGTCGCGACCCTGCCGCCCGCCCCGCCGCCGCCGAACCCGCCGGAAATTTCCCCCGAGGAGCAGGCCGCGACTCTGTCCGCGCTGAAGCCGCCCAAACGGGCGCGGCCGTTGGTGGCGGTGATCGGGCTCAACGACGCCACTGAGACCACCGATTACCTGATGCCGCTGGGCATCCTGCGTCGGTCGGGCGCGGTGGACGTGGTCGCACTGTCCATCCGCCCGGGGCCCGTCCGGCTCTATCCGGCCCTTCAGGTGAAGCCCGACGCCACGGCCGCCGATTTCGAGGCTCGTCACCCCGACGGCGCCGACTACGTCATCGTGCCGGCCATGAGCCGCATCGACGATCCCGATGTGCTGGCCTTCCTGCGCCGTCAGGCCGAGCGGGGCGCGACCATCGTCTCGGTCTGCGCCGGGGCGCGGGTGACGGCGGAGGCGGGGCTGCTGGACGGGCGGCGGGCCACGACCCACTGGTGGTACCGGAAAGGCATGTTAAAGGCGCACCCGGGAATCCGCTGGGTTGCGGATCGCCGCTTCGTCGTCGACGGCCAAGTGGCGACCACCACCGGCGTCAGCGCCTCGATGCCGATGAGCCTCACGCTGGTGGAGGCCATCGCCGGCCGGGAGCGGGCCGAGGCGGTGGCGGCCGATCTGGGCCTGGTCTCGTGGGACGGTCGGCACGACAGCAGCGCCTTCCGCTTCAACCGCCCGTTCGCCCTGACCATCGTCGGCGCGCGGGCCACCCCATGGAGCCACGAGGATTGGGCCTTGTCGCCCGGGGCCGGCGTCGACGAGGTGGCCCTGGCGCTGGTCGCCGACGCCTGGTCGCGAACCTATCGCTCGCGGGCGGTGACCTTGGGCGCCGCGCCGATCGTCAGCCGCAGCGGGGTGCGCATCCTGCCCGACCGGCGGGCGGACGGCTGGACGGGTGAGCGGCTGCCCGCCGAGGCCTGGAACAGGCGCCCGGCCGAGGCGTTGGACGCGGCCTTGGCGGAGATCGCCCAACGCTACGGCGCGCGCACCGCCAACGTCGTCGCCATGCAGTTGGAATATCCGCGGCGCTGGGCGAGCTAGCCGCCCGTCCTCGGTGCAAGGCCCGATTATCGCCCAGCCAGCGCCCCTTGGGTGTCGCATTGCGCCCCATGCTGAAGGGACTGGGCGGGGGGCTCAGCCCGAAAGGACTATTCGATGCGATCCATGCTGCCTCTGCTCGCCGCCTTCGCTCTGGCGGCGCCCGCCGCAGCCTTCGCCCAGGACGCCGCCGGGCCGGCGCCTGCGCCTTCCGATGCGACCGCGCCGGCCGCCGCGAACGGCGGAAGCGCCGCCGCCAGCGAAGTGACGGTCGGCCAGTCGGTGAAGGACAACACCGGCCAGGTGATCGGACAGGTCGCCGAGGTGAAGCCGGAAGCCGGCGGAAAGGCCACCGCGACCATCAAGATGGGCGCCGACGTCTTCGCCGTCGACACCGCCGCGCTGGCCGTCGAGGACGGGGCCGCGGTGATCAACGCCTCGCAGGCCGAAATCCAGGCCATGCTGAAGAAGTAGGGCCGAGGGGCGGGGAGCCGGCGGCCAGCCGCTCCCCGCCGCCAATCTGCGCCTCGCTCTCGCGGCCGCCGGTCGGCCGCCGCGATTTACCGTCGCCGGCTGACTCTGCGGCAACCCTCGGTTAACCGTCGGGACGCCACCTCGTGCGGCCCATGCGTCCGCTTTTCAGTCCGTTTCGCCGCGCCTGTGCGCTCCTCACGTGCACGGCGCTCGCCGCCTGCGCCAGCGCTTCCGAGACCCATCCGTCACGCACGGCCACCGAGCAGCTGCTGGTCTCGCGGGCCGTCGAGCGGGCGGCGGCCGAGTTCAGCCTGGCGCTGCCGCGCGACGCGCGGGTCTTCCTCGACAGTTCGGCCTTTCGCGGTGAGGGGGCCGACTATGCCGCCAGCGCCATCCGAGAGGCGCTTCTGGCCCAGGGCAACGCCATCGCCTCCAGCCGCGCAGACGCCGACGTCATCGTCGAGGTGCGGCTGGGCGCGCTGTCCATCGACAAGACCCAGCGGATCGTCGGCATCCCGCGCCTGACGCTGCCGATCTCCAGCAACTTCACCAACGTCACCGTGCCGGAACTGTCGGCCTATTCGCGGCGCGACCGCACCGGGGTCGCCGAGTTCTCGGCCTTCGCCTACGAGGCGGCCACCGGCAAGCCGATCGCGCTCGGCGCCCGCTTCTCCGGCACCGCCAAGATCCGCAGCCACACCATGTTCATGGTGTTCTCGTGGGGGGCGCTGGAAGTGCGGCCCGGCAACGCCTCGGTGCAGGCGGACGAATGGTGGAAGCTGTGGTGAGGCCCGCCGTCTAGCGCTTCATCCAGGGTTTGGAGGCGCCGGCGGGCATGCCTGCCTGTTCGCGCCGGACCTTGGCGGCGGGGCCCTTCGGCCGCTGCTCCTGGGCGGCCTTCTTCAGGCGCAGCGCCCGCTGCATCGGCGTCTCGGCATCGGGGTCGGGGGAGGTGCTCATGGACGCAAGGCTAGCACGTCCGGCGGCCCATGAGCGGAAAGTTCGGCGAGCGAGGGCTCAGATGACCCCCAGCGCCTCCATCGCCTCGGCCACGCGCACGAAGCCGGCGATGTTGGCGCCCAGCACATAGTCGCCCGGCGCGCCGTACTCCTCGGCGGTGGCGGCGCAGCGGTCGTGGATGTCGCGCATTATGCCGGCCAGCCGCGCCTCGGTCTGCTCGAAGGTCCAGCTGTCGCGCGAGGCGTTCTGCTGCATCTCCAGGGCGGATGTGGCGACGCCGCCGGCGTTGGCGGCCTTGCCTGGGGCGAACAGTACGCCCGCCTCCTGGAAGATCCGCACCGCTTCCGGCGTGGAGGGCATGTTGGCGCCTTCGCCTACGGCCAGCACGCCGTTCTTGACCAGCTCGCGGGCGTCGCGGCCGGTCAGCTCGTTCTGCGTCGCCGACGGCAGGGCGATGTGGCAGGGCACGTCCCAGATGGAGCCGCCGTCGATGTATTTGACGGCGCCGTCCTTGGCCTTGGCGTACTCGGAGATGCGGCCGCGGCGCACTTCCTTGATCTCTTTGACGAGGTCCAGGTCGATGCCGTCCTCGTCGACCACATAGCCGTTGGAGTCCGAGCAGGCGACGACCTTGCCGCCGAATTCGGCCAGCTTCTCCATGGCGTAGATCGCCACATTGCCGGACCCGGAGACCACGGCCCGCAGACCGCCCAGGTCGCGGCCGCGGGTCGCCAGCATGCGCTCGACGAAATAGACGGCGCCGTAGCCGGTGGCCTCGGTGCGCGCCCGCGAGCCGCCGTAGACCAGCCCCTTGCCGGTGAGCACGCCGGCCTCGTAGCGGTTGGTCAGCCGCTTGTACTGGCCGAACATATAGCCGATCTCGCGCCCGCCGACCCCGATGTCGCCGGCCGGCACGTCGGTGTACTCGCCCAGGTGCCGGTAGAGCTCGGTCATGAACGACTGGCAGAAGCGCATGATCTCGGCGTCCGAGCGGCCGCGCGGGTTGAAGTCGGAGCCGCCCTTGCCGCCGCCGATCGGCATGCCGGTCAGGGCGTTCTTGAAGGTCTGCTCGAAGCCCAGGAACTTTATGATCCCGACGTTGACCGACGGGTGGAAGCGGACGCCGCCCTTGTAGGGGCCGAGCGCCGAGTTGAACTGCACGCGGAAGCCGCGGTTGATCTGGACGTGGCCGGCGTCGTCCACCCAGGGAATGCGGAAGATGATCTGCCGTTCGGGCTCGCAGATCCGCTCGATGAGGGCGTTGTTGAGGTAGTCCGGATGCTTGGCGATGACGCGCCCGAGGCTTTCCAGCACTTCGCGAACCGCCTGGTGGAACTCGGGCTCGCCGGCGTTGCGCCGCAGGACCTCGGCCAGAATGGGCTCGAGCTTTTCGTCAATCTGACTCATGAACTTGCACCGGTACGAAAGCGGCCCAACGCACGGCCGTCGGGCGCCTCTTTAACCTTTGAAGCCCCAGGCGCCAAAAAAAAGCGCAGCCTTTGCCGCCCAAATGGTCATCGGAGCGCCGGTGGCCGGTTGCGCGAAGCGCCGCCCGCCACACCCCTTTTGGTCAGGCCCGGCGCGCCTCGCGGGCCTGTTCGCGGCTCTGGGCGAGGCGGGCGAAGACGTAGTCCCACAGGTCCGCGATCTCGCGGGCGGCGGCGCGATCCGACGTCTCCTCGGCCGAACGGCCGCGCTCGAGGGCGGTCTGGTAGCTGGTCCGGGCGCGCAGGATCACCGGGGCGACCGGCGCCTGCATGTAGTCGAGGCCTTTCAGGATGCGCTTGACCAGCGGGCTCTCGACGCCCTCGCGCGCCACCGGCGCCTGGTTGAGCACCACGGCCGCGGGCTTGCCGAGCCGGCGGACGATGGACAGCGTGCGAACGAGGCCGGCCAGGTCCAGCAAGGTGGGGCGGACGACCATGATCGCCAGGTCGGCGAGCACGATCGCCTCGCTGACGTCCTCGACCTGTCCGGCCGGGGTGTCGATGACCAGTAGCTGCTTGCCCAGGCCCTCGGCGGCGAACTGGGTGTTGAGGAGGGTCGCGCCTGAGACGATGGCCACCTGCGGGCCGGGGCCTTCGCGGGAGGAAAGCACGTCCTGGGCCGACTTCTGCGGGTCGCTGTCGGCCAGCAGGGTGTCGACGCCGCGGAGGTGTGCGGCCAGCGCCAAGTGAGTGGCGACCGTGGTCTTTCCCGAGCCCCCCTTGAGGGCGATCACCGCCACAGTTCTCAAGATGCACCTCGCGAGCTCTTCCCGCCCAGCGTCCCTTCATAGGGCGGAATCAGGCGGGTTCACGGCGATCCCGCGAAGCAGCGGCGATACGTCACGCGGCTGCAGCAGTGAAGTTCATATCCCCGCCCCGGCGTCGAGGTTGCGCAGCTTGGCCTCGTGTTCGGCCGCCTCGGCCTCGATCCAGGCGATGAAGGCCTTCACCTGCGGCAGACGGCCTTTCGCCTTCGGATGGACCAGGTAGTAGGCGAAATCGACGGCGGTCTGGTCCTGCAGCGGCGCGACCAGGCGGCCGGCGTCCAGGTCGGCCTGCGCCAGAGTGCGCTTGGCCAGCGCAACACCGCGGCCATTGGCGGCCGCCTCGATGACCAGGCTGGACTGGTTGAAGCGCGGGCCGCGGGTGCCGTCGACGCCCTTCACCCCGCGGGCGGCCAGCCACATGGTCCAGTCGGGGCAGCTGTCGTCGGGCTCGGGCGAGCCGTCGTGCAGCAGCACGTGTCGGGCCAGGTCGGCGGGGGTGTTGATCGGGTTGGAGGCGACGAGCTCGGGGCTGGCGACCGGGATCACCGTCTCGCTCATCAGCCGGCGCACTTCCAGCCCAGGATAGCGGCCGCCGCCGTAGCGGATGGCCAGGTCCACCTCGCCGGCGGTGAGATCCACCACGTCGATGCCGGCCGACAGCCACACGTCCACCTGCGGGTGGGCGTCCTCGAACTTGCCGAGGCGCGGCACCAGCCACTTGGCGGCGAACGAGGGGGCGGCGGTCAGCGTCAGCCGCCTGCCATCCACTGCGGCGGTGAGCAGCGAGGCGGCCTCGGCCAGCCTGTCGAACGCCTCGCGCAGGGCGGGCAGGGCGGTCTGCGCCGCGTCGGTCAGCAACAGGCCCTTGGGCGTGCGCTTGAACAGCGCCGCGCCCACGTAGTCCTCGAGGTTCTGGATCTGCTGGGAGACCGCGCCCGGGGTCACCGACAACTCGTCGGCGGCGCGGCTGAAGTTCAGGTGCCGGGCCGCGGCCTCGAACGCCCGGAGCGCGTTGAGCGGCGGAAGGCGGCGTCTCTCGACGGGTCGTTCCATAAGTTTTGCTGACAGCCCCGGCAGAAGTCCTTGGGTTGCGAAGTGGCGCCTCCCGTCCCAGTTTGCAACCGTCCGGAGGTGTCTCGGCCCTTTCACCTTCAGGACACGGCGGGGCGGACGAGCAGTCCGCCCCGCACTGAGTTTTAACATGCCGGTGTTAGAGAAGCTAAACCCATGACGACGCAACGCTCCTCGAGGCCGCCCAGGGCGCGACGGCTCGTCGTGCTGGGGCGCGGCGCGGCCCGCAGCCAGGGACGCGTGTGGCTGGTGGGCGCCGGACCCGGCGATCCGGAACTGTTGACGCTGAAGGCGCTGAAGGCGCTGCAGATGGCCGACGTGGTGGTCCACGACGGGCTGGTCTCGGACGAGGTGCTCGATCTGGCCCCGGCCGCCGCCCGCCGCATCAGCGTCGCCAAGCGCAAGTCGCGCCATTCCTACGCGCAGGACGAGATCAATCGGATGCTGGTGGCCTTCGCCCGCGAGGGTCTCGAGGTCGTGCGGCTGAAGGGCGGCGACCCGTTCGTCTTCGGCCGCGGCGGCGAAGAGCTGGAGGCCTGCCGCGAGGCGGGCGTCGAGTGTCATGTGGTGCCCGGGGTGACCGCGGCGCTGGCGGCGGGGGCCTCGGCCGGCGCGCCGCTGACCCACCGCGGCTCGGCCCAGGCGGTGACGTTCGTGACCGGCCACGCCGCCGTCGGCGAGGCGCCCGACCTCGACTGGGCTGCGCTCGCCCGCGCCAACCAGACGGTGGTGATCTACATGGGCCTGTCCACCGCCGCGGCGATCGCCGACCGGCTGATGGCGGCCGGGCGCGACGGGGCCACCCCCGCGCTGATCGTCGAGAACGCGAGCCGCAGCGACGAGCGGCGCATCGTCACCACGCTTTCCGGGCTTGCGGGGGCGGCCGAGACTCTGGCGGGCCCGGCGCTGCTGATGGTCGGCGAGGCGATGGCGTTGGCGACGGCGGGCTCGTCGCCGGCCGGCGTCCAGCCTCTCAAGGTTCAGGGAGTTTCCCAATGAAGGGCCTCACCGCCAATCGTCTGATCGACGGCGAGGTCGTGTTCTGGAACGCCGGCGAGTGGATCGAGCGTTTCGCGGACATCGAGATGTTCGATGACGCCGCCGCCGCCGAGGCCGCCGAAGCGCACGCCAAGGCGCAGCCGACCGTCGTGGTCGATCCCTACCTGATGGATCTGGTGGAGATCGACGGGGTGTGGATTCCGGTCGCCTATCGCGACCGGCTGCGCGCCCTGGGGCCCACCAACCACTTGCAGCACGGCAAGCAAGCCGAGGGCGGCAAGGTGGTCGAGACCCTGCAACACGCGCACACCGCGGCCCGCTCCACGGGCCGCATCAACCTGATCAAGCGTAAGTGAGGGCGGGATGTACCGCTACGACACCATCGACAAGGAGTTCGTCGCCGACCGGGCGAACGAGTTCCGCGAACAGGTCGGACGCCGCCTGGCGGGCGAGATCACCGAGGAGCAGTTCAAGCCGATCCGGCTGATGAACGGCCTCTATCTTCAGCTGCACGCCTACATGCTGCGGATCTCGATCCCCTACGGGACCCTGAACGCGGCCAAGCTGCGCAAGCTGGCCTGGATCGCCAAGACCTACGACCGCGGCTACGGCCACTTCACGACCCGTACCAACCTTCAGCTGCACTGGATCAAGCTGAGGGACGCGCCGGACATCCTGGAGCATCTGGCCGAGGTCGAGATGCACGCGATGCAGACCTCCGGGAACTGCATCCGCAACATCACCGCCGATCCCTATGCGGGGGCGACTTCCGACGAGCTGGACGATCCACGCGTCTGGTCCGAGGCGATCCGCCAGTGGGCCACCCTGCACCCGGAATTCTCGTTCCTGCCGCGCAAGTTCAAGATCGCGGTCTCGGCCTCGGCCAAGGACCGCACGGCGACGCGCATCTACGACATCGGCCTGGCGATGCGCCGCGGCCGCAACGGCGAGCTGGGCTTCGAGGTGATGGTCGGCGGGGGGCTGGGCCGCACGCCCTACCTTAGCCACACCATCCGCGAGTTCCTGCCTACCCGGCACCTGCTGTCGTACCTCGAGGCGATCCTGCGGGTCTACAACCGGCACGGTCGGCGGGACAATCCGTGGAAGGCGCGGATCAAGATCCTGGTCAACCAGCTCGGCGCCGAGGAGTTCGCCCGCCAGGTCGAGGAGGAGTGGGCCAAGTCCGACCACGAGCTGGTCGACCTGCCCGACGTCGAACTGGCCCGCATCCGCGGCCACTTCGCCAAGAGCTTCGAGACTCTGCCGGCGCGTAGCGAAGCGTTCGAGGCGGCCAAGGCGGCGGACCCGGAATTCGCGCGCTGGACGCGTCACAACCTGCATCCGCACAAGGCGCCGGGGTACGCCATCGTCGACGTCTCGCTGAAGACGCCGGGCTTGACCCCCGGTGACGCCAGCAGCGAGCAGATGGAGCTGGTCGCCGACCTGGCCGAGCGCTACTCGCTCGACGAGGCGCGGGTGAACTACCAGCAGAACCTGATCCTGCCGCACGTCAAGCTGGAGGACGTCCCGACGGTCTGGCGCGAGCTGAAGGCGGCCGGGCTGGCGACGCCGAACATCGACCTCGTCACCGACATCATCGCCTGCCCGGGGCTGGACTACTGCACCCTGGCCAACGCCCGGGCGATCCCGATCGCCCAGCAGATCGCCGAGCGGTTCGCCGACGACGAGAAGGCCGAGGAGATCGGCGAGCTGAAGATCAAGATCAGCGGCTGCATCAACGCCTGCGGCCACCACCACGTCGGCCACATCGGCATCCTTGGCGTCGATAAGAAGGGCGAGGAGTTCTACCAGGTCACCCTGGGCGGCTCGGGCGCCGAAGACGCGGCGCTGGGCGCCATCCTGGGCCCCGCCCTGCCGTACGAGAAGGTCGCCGAGGCCGTCGAGCAGCTGGTCGAGGTCTATTTGCGCGAACGCAAGGACGGCGAGCGGTTCCTCGACACATTCCGGCGTACCGGCGTCGCCCCGTTCAAGGAGGCCGTGTATGCCGACGTACATTAAGCTGACCCAGGACGGCCTGACGACGACGGAGGACCCCTTCACCTTCGTCGCCGACGACGACCAGTACATCCCGCCGGGCGACGTGATCCTGTCGCTGGCGAGGTTCCAGGCCGACGGGGAGCGTCTCCTGTCCGAGGGCCGCGCCGTGGGTGTGAGGGTCACCGCCGACGAGACGGTGGAAAGCCTGGCCTACGACCTGCCCAGGCTGTCGGTGGTGGCGCTGGAGTTCCCCAAGTTCCGCGACGGGCGCCAGTACTCCAACGCGCGCCTGCTGCGCGAGCGCTACGGCTACGAAGGCGAGGTGAGGGCGGTGGGCGACGTGCTGCGCGAGCAGGCGCAGTTCATGCTCCGCTGCGGCATCGACGCCTTCGAACCGGCCGACGGCTCCACGCCGGAGGCCTGGGCCCATGCGGCCGGGCGATTCCGCCACGTCTATCAGCGCGCCGCCGACGAGCGGGTCCCGGCCTTCGTCCTGCGTGCGGAGAGGCAGTAATGGCTTACGACACCCTGGATCGACCGAAATCTTTGGCCGCGCGGCTCGACGCCGAGCTGCGGCACGCCCACCCGACCAGCGTCATCGCGGCCGCGCTCGAGCAGTTCGGCGACAAGCTGGCCCTGGTCTCGTCGTTCGGGGCGGAGTCGGCGGTGCTGCTGCACCTCGCGGCCCAGGTCAGCAAGGACATCCCGGTGCTGTTCCTGGAGACCGGGATGCTGTTCGGCCAGACCCTGGACTACCGCAAGAGCCTGGCGGCGAACCTGGGCCTGAACGACGTGCGGGACCTTCGGCCGCACTACCAGGACCTGGCGACCGCCGATCCCAAGAACGACCTGTGGAAGCGCGACACCGACGCCTGCTGCCACATCCGCAAGGTGCTGCCGCTCGATCGGGCTCTGGTCGACTTCGACGCCTGGATCACCGGCCGCAAGCGGTTCCACGGCGGCGACCGGCTCAGCCTGCCGGTGGTCGAACAGGCGGACGGCAAGGTGAAGTTCAATCCGCTGGCCAATTGGGGCAAGGCCGAGCTCGACGCCTATGCGGCCGAGCACGAGCTGCCGGCCCATCCGCTGGTGGCCCAGGGCTTCCCCTCGATCGGCTGCTGGCCGTGCACGCAACCCGTGGAGGAAGGCGAAGACGTCCGCGCAGGACGCTGGAAGGGGTTGGAGAAGACGGAATGCGGCATACATGTCGCGCGCGCGCCCGGCGCCGTCGTGAACCTGGGCGGCGACATCTAGGCCGCCCACGAGGAAAGCAGATCAAAGTCCCATGAGCGACGTCACCGTGGCCGCGCCGGCCGTCAAAAAGGCCGGGGCCTTCTTCGTCGAGACCGTGACCTGGGTCCAGCACTGGACCGAGAGCCTGTTCTCGTTCCGCACGACCCGGGATCCCTCGCTGAGGTTCCAGTCGGGCCAGTTCGTCATGGTCGGCCTGGAGGTGGAGGGCAAGCCGCTGGTGCGCGCCTATTCGATCGCCTCGCCCGCATGGCACGAGGAACTCGAGTTCTACTCGATCAAGGTGCCGGACGGTCCGCTGACCTCGCGCCTGCAGAAGATCAAGGTAGGCGACCAGGTGCTGATCGGCCGCAAGCCGACCGGCACTCTGGTGCTCGACGGCCTGCGCCCGGGCAAGCGGCTCTACATGGTCGGCACCGGCACCGGCCTGGCCCCCTGGCTGTCGCTGGCCCGCGACCCCGAGGTCTACGAGCGCTTCGACGACGTGATCGTCACCCACACGGTGCGCGAGGTCCGGGACCTCAACTACCGGGAACTGTTCGAGCAGGAACTGCCGAATCACGAGCTCCTCGGCGAGATCGTCGCCGGCAAGCTGCGCTACTACCCGACGGTGACCCGCGAGCCGTTCAAGACCAACGGCCGGATCACCGATCTGATCACCTCGGGCAAGCTGTTCGAGGACCTGGGCGTGCCGCCGCTGGACCCCAAGGTCGATCGGCTGATGCTGTGCGGCGGCCCCTCGGTGCTGGCCGACCTCAAGCAGATCCTGCTCGACCGCGGCTACGAGGAAGGCAGCGTCGCCAGCCCCGGTGATTTCGTTCTCGAGAAGGCCTTCGTCGAAACCTGAGGCCGCTTTGGTCGACTGCGCCTTCCTCTCTCGCCTGTGGCGGGGGAGGAAGCGCGGTGATCAGTTGTCCCACAAATGAAAAGCCCCTCCGCGAGGGAGGGGCGAGGCCGGCCAGGCTCTCTCCTGCGCGCCTAGCTCGGCGGGCAGCCCTTGAACTGGCCGACCTTGGTGACCGTCAGGCTGGACAGGTTCAGCGGCATCATCGGCTTCATCGAGGCCTTGCCGTGACCGGTGTAGAGGTCGATGCGCTCGCCCTTGATGGCGCCGCCGACGTCGGACGCGTACCAATAGCCGTCGTGTTTGGACCCGTCGGGCATCGGCAGGCCGACGGTCTCCTTGATGAACAGCACCGTGCGGCGCGGGATCAGGTTCTTGTCGATGGCCGCGGTGCGCATGGCCACGACCTTGCAGCCCAGGCTGTCCAGCGCGCCCACCCCCTTGGCGCCCGCGTGATACAGCGTCGCCTTCAGCTTGTAGCCCGGCGAGCCGGGGGACGACCCCGTCAGGGCCGAGACGATCAGGTCGCCGATCGGATCGTTCGTCGCGGCTTGCGCGTTGGAAGCGATGGCGATGAGGGGAATGGCGGCTGCCAGGGCGGCGAGGCGGCGTCGCATGGACGCGGCTCCTTCGTCGTTGAACTGGTAGTCGCGTTCCGTAACGGCCGGGAGCCGTGAGGACAACCCTCAAAGGTTATCATCGCTCGTCTGCGCGACAATCTGGCCCACGACCTGCTGGTCCTTGCCGAAAATCTGGGCTTTACCCACCGATGTTCGCCCATTACGGGCCGAGGTGGAGGGACGGCCCATGCGGATCTACGGCGATCGGGTGTCGGGCAACTGCCTGAAGGTGAAGTGGACGGCCGACCATCTCGGCCTGTCCTACGAGTGGATCGACATCGACGTCCTGAACAACGGGACGCGGGCGCCCGAATTCCTGGCGCTGAACCCGGCCGGACAGGTCCCGACGGTAGTGCTGGACGACGGCCGCCCGCTCGCGCAGTCCAACGCCATCATCCTGCACCTGGCCGATGGCTCCGACCTGATCCCGGCCGATCCCTACCAGCGGGCCAAGATGTTCGAGTGGATGTTCTGGGAGCAGTATAGCCACGAGCCCCATATCGCCGTCGCCAGGTTCCAGGTCCGCTACCTGGGCAAGCCGTTGGCGGACCTCGACGAACGGTTGGTGACTCGCGGCGGGGCGGCGCTGGCGCTGATGGAGAGGGCGCTCGCGGACGGCGGCTTCCTGGCCGGGCCGCTCAGTCTCGCCGACGTTTCGCTCGTCGCCTATACCAGATGGGCCCACGAGGGCGGCTTCGACCTCGCCCGCTATCCGGCCGTCCGGGCCTGGGTCGGCCGGGTGGAGGCGGCGCTGAACATCACCGACTAGGAGCCTGTCGTTGGCCCGCTTCGCTTTCGCCGCCGTGGCGGCCGCCCTAACGTTGTCGGCTTCGGGGGACGCCCGGGCGTGGGGCGCGACGGGCCACAGGCTAGGCGGGATCGCCGCCATGCAGGCGCTGCCGGCCGAACTGCCGGCCTTCCTCAGGACGCCTGTCGCGGTCGCCGACGTCGGCGAGCTGTCGCGCGAGCAGGATCGCACCAAGGGCGCCGGCCGGCTGCACGACACCAGCCGCGACCCGGCCCACTTCGTGGACATCGACGACGAGGGCAGGGTGCTGGGCGGCCCGCCGTTCTCGCCCATGCCGCCGACCAGGGCCGAGTACGAGACCGCGCTCCGCGAACACGGCCTGGATTCGTGGAAGGCCGGCTGGCTGCACTACGCCATCGTCGACGGAGTGCAGCACCTGACCAAGGACTTCGGCTACTGGCGGGCGCTGAAGGCGGCCGAGAAGCGGGCGAGGGGGCAACGCAGGGCCTGGCTCGCCACCGACCGGCGTCGGCGCGAGGCGTTGATCCTGCACAGCATCGGCCACCTGTCGCACTACGTCACCGACGGGGCCCAGCCGCTGCACGCCAGCGTCCACTTCAACGGTTGGGGCGACTACCCGAACCCCAAGGGCTTCACTCGGGCCAGGATCCACGGCCCTTTCGAGGGCGACCTGGTGGTGAGCGGCGTGACGCTGGAGGGCGTGCGGGCGCGGATGGCGCCGTTCCGCGACTGCGCCTGTCCCGTCGAGCAGCGGACGGTGAACTACCTGACCGCCTCGGCCGGCCAGGTTGAGGCGCTCTACCAGCTGGAGAAGGCGGGCGGCATCGCGCCGGGCGATCCTCGGGGCCTCGCCTACGCCACCGAGCGGCTGGCGGTGGGGGCCTCCGAGCTCCGCGACCTGATCGTTTTCGCCTGGCGGGCCAGCGTCGAGGCCGAGGTGGGCTGGAGGCCGGTGAAGGTGTCCGACGTCGAAGCGGGCCGCGTCGATCCCTACGACGCCCTGCGCGGGGTCGACTGATGCCGGTCCCGCAGTTCGGCGAGCCGGCCTCCGGGCGCGAGCACAAGGACCGGCCGGCGGCGTTCGGGATCGCCGAACAGGACGGGCGCATCGCCCTGGTGCGGGTGGAGAAGGCCGGAAGCGCCCCCTGGCTCGACCTGCCCGGCGGCGCGCTCGACCCCGGCGAGAACGAGGCGGCGGCGCTGGTGCGCGAGTTCGGCGAGGAGACGGGGCTCGCCATCCGCGCGGGCGAACCCTTCACCCGTGCAGACCAGTACTTCCTCAAGACCGACGGCGAGGCGGTGAACAACCGCGCCGGCTTCTGGACCGTGGCGTCCTTCGCACCGGCCCCGCAGCTGAAGATCGAGGACGACCACACGCTCGTCTGGCTCGATGCGCACGAAGCCATCGTCCGCCTCCGCCACGAGGCGCACGCCTGGGCGGTGGCGGCGTGGCTGCGACGGAGAGGGGGGGCAGGTGACAGGTAGGCCTGCCGCCAACCAGTCAGCGCAGCCCGTCGGTGACTAATTGCGCGACGCGCTACCTGTCGTCTCGCTTCGCGTCCGCGTTGCGCGCGGCGCCGGCGGGAGCTAAGCGGGGCGGCTCCAATCCAATGAAGGCGAATTCCCGATGGCTGAGGCGCGGATCATCGACGGCAGGCCCATTTCCGACCGGCTGCAGGCCGAGGTGGCCGCCGAGGTGGCGCGGCTGAAGGCGGCGTACGGCCTGCAGCCCGGGCTGGCCGTCGTGCTGGTCGGCGACGACCCGGCCAGCCAGATCTACGTGCGCTCCAAAGGCGAGCGGTCGCAGGCCGCGGGCATGCATTCGGTGACCCGCCGGCTGCCCGAGGCGACCACCCAGGAGGACCTGCTGGCGGTGGTCGCCGAGCTCAACGCCGACCCGGCCATTCACGGGATTCTTGTGCAGCTGCCGCTGCCCAGGCACCTCGACCAGCGGCCGGTGATCGCCGCCATCGATCCGGCCAAGGACGTCGACGGCCTGACCACCGTCAACGCCGGCCTGTTGGCCAGCGGCCTGCCGGCGCTGACCCCCTGCACGCCGCTCGGCTGCATGATCATGCTGCGCGAGACGCTGGGCGACCTGACCGGCCTGCGGGCCGTGGTGGTCGGCCGCTCGGTGCTGGTCGGCCGCCCGATCGCCCAGCTCTTGCTGCAGGCCGACTGCACGGTGACCATCGCCCACTCGCGCACCCGCGACCTGCCGGCCGTCTGCCGCGAGGCCGACATCCTGGTGGCCGCCGCCGGCCAGCCGCAGATGATCAAGGCCGACTGGATCAAGCCGGGCGCCACGGTGATCGACGTCGGCATCAACCGGGTGCCGTTCCGCGATCCGGTGAAGGCCGCCCAGGGCAAGACCAAGGTGGTCGGCGATGTCGACTACAAGCCCGCCAGCAAGGTCGCCGGCGCCATCACCCCGGTCCCCGGCGGCGTCGGCCTGATGACCGTCGCCTGCCTCCTGAAGAACACCGTCACCGCCGCCAAGCGGATCCACGGCATAGCAGACTAGGCGCGCGCGCTCGCCCGACCGCCTTGACTGAGGGGCGACGCAGGCCTGGCGGCCGCACCGGATGGTCGTCCGGTGGAGAGAAATCAGCCCTGCGAGCCGGCGACTTCGTTCGTCCAGCCCACCAGGTCGCGCACCACGGCGGTGACGGCCTGATCGTAGGCCGCGACGATGGCGCCGACGCGGTTGTCGCCGGCGCGGACGCCCTGGCTGAACATCCGCTCGCCGGCGACGGAGCGGTCGGCCTGGCGGGTCAGGACGGCGCGCACCTGCACCACCACCTGCGGCGCGGCTTCGGGGCCGTTGTCGTACACCGTCTCGAAGGCGCGCACGTCGAGGCGCAGCGCCAGGTCGGCCCGGGCGAACTCGCCGCGGGTGACCAGCCGGGCCGCGCCCGGGTTGCCGTCGAAGCCGCGGGCCACGGCCTCGTCGAACAGCACGCTGGCCGGGGCCACCCAGCGGGCGGCGGCGATGTAGGCCGCCTGGCCGCCGCTGATGGTCAGGATGCGGTCGCCCGCCGAGGCCTGGGGGAAGCGGGCGGGGGGTTTGAGCAGCCCCACCTGCGTCTGAGCCGGCGGCGCCTCGCCGATTGGGTCGACGTCGAAGCGGTAGAGCTGGGCAGGGTCGCTCTTGGGCAGCAGCGAGATGCAGCCGCTCAGGCCGAGCGCCGCCAGCAGGACGATCAGGGTTCGGACGGGCGCCCTCATGGTTCGACCTTCATCTCTTGCGATGGCGCCTTGCCGATCACGCTCTGGGGACTGCTCTGGATTTCGTTGACCAGCCGCTGGAGGGACTCCGCAGTCTGCTGCAGCTCGATCATCGCCGAGGTCAAGGCCGGCAGGCCGTTGCTGGCGAAGTCGGTGGTGGGACCCTCGAGCCTGGCGATCATCGAGCGGGCGTCGCGGGCGGCTGCGCCCGCCTCCTCTGCGGCGGCGGCGAGATTGCCCATGGTGCGCCGGCCGTCTTCCTCCACCAGGCCGCGGCTGGAGGCGGCCAGCTGCTGGATTTCGCGGGTGGCCGCGTCAATCGACTGCAGCGCTTTCTGGGCGTCGGCCACGATGGCCCGCCGCTCGCGCAGCTCGGCTGTGATCGCCTGGGCGTCGGAGAGGGTGGCCGAGAAGGTCTTGATGTTCTGATCGGACAGCACGCGGTTGACCCGGTCCAGCGCCTCGATGGTTCGGGTCAGCACCGTGCCGCCGCCCTCCAGGAGGTCGGAGATCGTGCTGCGCTGGCTGCGCAGGACCGGGATGCGGTTGTCCGGCACGGTGTCCTTCAGCAGCGGAGCGCTCGGCGTGCCGGCGCTGATCTGCACGTAGTTCACCCCGGTGATGCCCTGCGGCTCGAGGGTGGCGAAGGAGTCGGTCTTGATCGGCACGTCGGCCGCCACCCGGGCCAGCGCCCGCACCCGGCTGGGGTTGGCGGGGTCCAGCTTGATCTCGGTGACCTCGCCCACCTTGATGCCGTTGAAGTGCACTTCGCCGCCTTGCGAGAGGCCGCGGATCGGCCCCTGGAAGACGATGTCGTAGAGATCGTAGTCGCGGTTCACCTGGAAGCGGGCGAGCCAGACGATGAAGATGATCAGTCCCGCGAACAGGATCAGCGAGGACAGCCCGACGAGGGCGTAATTGGCGTTCTTTTCCATCAGGTCTGCACCGCCGCTTTCGCCGCCCGCCCGCGCGGTCCCAGGAAGTATTCCCGGATCCAGGGGTGGTCGCTCTTCTCCAGTTCGCGCACCGGCTCGGTCGCCACCACCCGCTTGTCGGCCAGGACCGCCACCCGGTCGGTGATCGTGTAGAGGGTGTCAAGGTCGTGGGTGATCATCAGCACCGTGAGCGTCAGGCTGCGCGACAGCTCCAGGATCAGGCTGTCGAAGTCGGCCGCGCCGATCGGGTCGAGCCCTGCCGTCGGCTCGTCGAGAAACAGAAGCTCCGGGTCGAGCGCCAGGGCGCGGGCCAGGCCGACCCGCTTTCGCATCCCGCCGGACAGCTCGGAAGGCTTCAAGTCCCCGTGCTCGATCTTCAGGCCGACCAGACGGATCTTCATGTCGGCCAGTTCGTCGATCTCGCCGCGCGGCAGTCTGGTGTGCTCCCACATCGGCGCGGCGACGTTCTCGCGCACCGTCAGGTTGGAGAACAGGGCTCCGTGCTGGAAGAGCACGCCCGAACGGCGGCCGACCTCGGTGCGCCGCGCCTCGGAGGCGGTCTCGACGTCGTGGCCCAGCACCTTGACCGTCCCGGCGTCGGGCGACTTCAGCCCGATGATGGTGTTGAGAAGCACCGACTTGCCCGAGCCGGAGCCGCCGACCACGCCCAGGATCTCCCCGCGGCGCACGCTCAGGTCGAGGTTGTCGTGGACGACGTGGTCGCCGAACTGGGAGCGCAGGCCGCGCACCTGGATGGCGATCTCCGATTCGTCGTCGCCCGGGCCGGTCGCGTGAGGGCCGGTCAAATGTCCAGCTCCATGTAGATCAGCGCGAACACCGCATCGATCAGGATGATCGAGAAGATGGCGTGGACCACCGCGGCGGTCACCCGCCGACCGAGCGATTCCACGTCGCCGCCGACCTCCAGCCCCTGGCGGCAGCCGATGCCGGCGATCACCGCGGCCATCACCGGCGCCTTGGACATCCCGACCCAGAAGTGGGTGGCGCCCACGTTGTCGGCGATCCGCTGCAGGAAGAAGGCGGGGCCGAGGTCCAGAACGCTCCACGAGACCATCAGGCCGCCGACCAGGCCGGCGATCACCGCCACGAAGGTCAGAAGCGGGATGGTCAAGAGCAGGGCGAAGAAGCGCGGGAAGACCAGCGCCTCGAAGGGATCGACGCCCATCACCTTCATGGCGTCGATCTCCTGGTTCATTTTCATCGAGCCGATCTCGGCGGCGAAACTGGAGGCCGAACGGCCGGCCAGCAGCACGGCGGTGATGACGATGGCGAACTCGCGCAGCACGGCGATGCCGATCAGCTCGACGGCGAACACCTCGGCCCCGAACTGCTGCAGCATGTTGGCGCCCAGAAGGCCGACCACCGCGCCGATGAAGAAGGAGGTGGTGGCGACGATCGGAATGGCGTCCAGGCCCGCCCGCTCGGCCAGCGAGACGCAGGCCGCCCAGCGGATCCGGCGGGGGTCGACGATCGCCCGGGCCACGACCACCAGCAGGCGGCCGAAGAAGGCGATCGTCTCCATCACGTCGTCGCCGAGCTCGAACACCGCCCGGCCGATCCGCTCCATCAGGTCCCAGAAGCCCTCGCGCTTGGCGGCGACGGGATGGCGGGTCTTGAGGGCGTCGTCGACGATGTCGAGCAGGCGCATGGCCTCGGGACGGGCGGTCACCACCGAGGGATCGATGCGACCGCGGGCGGCGCGATGAACGGCATATGCGCCGGCGGTGTCCATCCGACCGACGCCGCTCAGGTCAAGTCGCACCTGCGTGGCGTCGGCCAGGGCCTCGTCGAGTTCCGCGCCGGCGTCGCCCAGGGTGTAGGCGGTCCAGTCGCCGGTGAGCACGGCCGCAAGCGCGCCGTCGTCCTGGCGCAGGCTGAATTCGGCCGGTCGTTCCATAAGGTCTCGTTCGGTGCGCCTCTCGAAGGCCTCTCGACTCGTGGGCGAAGCTAGCAGACGGGATAAAGCCTCGCACGGAACAGCTTAACGCTCTAAGCCGCTCCGCGGCGTCAGCCCGCCGAGCCTCCGTTTCGCCAAAATCGGCCGCCTTGTTTCGGCGGCAACGTCAGCTTCGGGAGAGTGAGTTTGCCCCGCCAGATCGACTTCGCCGGCCAGTCCGGCACGGTCTACCGCTATACCGTCCTGGAGGAGGACCGGGTGTTGCCGCCGGCGGGTGCGAACTTCGTCATCGCCCGCATCGAGGACCGGAAGGCCGAGGTCCTTTTCGCCGGCGAGACCGACAACCTGTCGGCCGGGGCCTGGCGGGCGCCGTTCGAAGAGGCGCGGAAGGCGCACGGAGCGACCGACGTGCTCATGAGGTTGAACGTGCGCTCGTCGATCCGCCTGCAGGAGCTCGAGGACCTGGTCGCGGCGCATCGTCCGCCGATGAACGGCCCGTCGCCCGAGGCCGAAGCTGCGCCTGAAGACGAGATCGCGAGCGAGGCTGGACCCGAAGCCGAGGATGGCGACGACGCTCGGCCGCAGGCGTGATCCGGCCCGCGCGGCCGTGGACCTGATCCTGGTGCTCGGCGCGGCCGTCCGGCCGGACGGGCAGCCAAGTCCGGCGCTCGGCCGGCGCATCGCCGCCGCGGCCAGGGCGGCGGAGGTCTATCCCCAAGCGATGGTGTTCTGCTCCGGCGGCGTGGGCCGGCATGGTCCGAGCGAGGCCTCGGTGATGGCCCGCGACCTTGTGCGCCTGGGCGTCGCGCCGGCCCGGCTCGTGCTGGACGAGGAGAGCCTCGACACCCTGCAGACCGCCATCGCGGCGGCCCGCTACATGCGCGCCGAACGGCTCACCCGGTGCCTGGTCTGCACCGAGAGCTACCACACGCCGCGGGCGATGGCCCTGATGCGGGTGCTCGGCGCGCGGGCGCGCGGCTGGCCGGCGAAGGCGAGCCTTCGCCAGATGGGGCCAGCCGCCTGGGCCTGGATGCGGGCGCGCGAGGGTCTCGCCATCCCCTACGATGTGGCGCTGGCGGTGATGAAGCGCCGGACGGTGCTGTCCGGCTAGACGGGCGCAGGCGCGCGCATCAGCGTTCGGGCGAGCTCCAGTCCGACGCGCAGGCATTCCAGCCGCACCGCCGCCCGGCCCCTGGGGCCGAACTCCTCGCAGCGGTGCACGGTCGGGACGCCTCGGCGAGCGGCCGCGAAATGGACCAGCCCATGCGGCTTGTCCGGATCGGTGCTCTCGTCGGCGAAACCGGTGACCGCCACGGCGATGTCGGCCCGCGAGTTGGCCAGCGCCCCCTCCGCCATCGCCCGCGCGCAGCTCTCGGAGACCGCGCCGTCGGTCTCCAGGACCTCGGCGGGTACGGCCAGCAGTTCGCGCTTGGACTCCTCGGTGTAGGTGACGAAGCCGCGCTCGAAGGCGTGGCTGCACCCCGGCACGTCGGTCAGCAGGGAGGCGAGGAGGCCGCCGGTGCAGCTTTCCGCCGTGGCCAGCTTCAGCTCGAGCCGGCAGGCCTCCTCCAGAACCTCCTGAGTCAGGTCGTCGAGCCAGCCCGGCAGGGCCGGCGCCAGCGCTTCGGCCATGCGCCCACTGAACCGTCTTCGGCTGCGCAGGCGCGAGCTCGGCCATCAGCTCCTTCTTGCGCATCATGATCTGCTCGCCAATCGCCTTGAGGTCCATGTCGCTCTTCTGGAGCTGAGGGAAGTATTCCTTCTCCTCCTCCTCGACGTGGTGCTCGATCTGTTCCGACAGCACCTTGACCTTGGCGTCGTACATCTCGTCGGAAGGCTCCATCGCCTCGATTTCGGCCATCAGCTTCTTGGCCGCGTCGTGTTCGACGACCGCCTCGTCGACGATCTCCTCGTCCTTCACGAACTCGCGTGAGGTTGGATAGACCAGCTCTTCTTCGATCTGGGTGTGGACCTTCAGGGCCAGCAGGATCTTCTCGACCAGCTCGAGCTTCTTGGCCTCGCTGCGGGCCTTCTCGAACTGCGAGAACCAGCCTTCGACCTCGCGGTGGTCGGCCTTGAGGAGCGCCACCGCGTCCTTCTGGGCGGTGCGGCGGGTGGTGGTCTTCCTGGCCGCGGAAGACCTGGACTTGGCGGTCTTCTTGCCGGCCGACTGCGTAGCGGTCGCCATCGTTGTCATCCTCTCAGAGCCCCGACGTCACCCTGTGCTCAACCCGCCGGCCCCGGCGCGGTTCCGCTTGATTTCTGGGGGATGAGGGTGCGCTAAGAGAGACATGACAGCGACGCTGAAGGTGATCGTGGCCGGGTCCGGGGTGCTGGGGGCGTCCTGCGCCCTCGCCCTGGCCCGGGCCGGCGCGCGGGTGGTGCTGACCGATCCGGCGAGGCTTGGCGACAACGCCTCGGGCGTCGCGGCCGGGATGCTGGCGCCGGCGTTCGAGGCCGCGCTCGACCCGCTCGCCGCGCCGCACTTCGACCTGCTGGTGGCGGCACGCGAGCTGTGGCCCGGTTTCGCCCAGAGCGCCGGCGTCGAACTGGACCGCACCGGGGCGATCGCGGTGGGCTCGGCCCAGCGGCTTGACCGGCTCGAGGCGACGCTCGCCGACCTGGGGGCTCCCGCCGAGCGGCTCTCGCGGACCGACGCCGAGGCCAGGGCTCCGGGCATCCGCATCGGCGAGGCGGGCGGCTTGTTCACCGACGGGGACTGGCGGATCGACCCGGACCAGGCGCTGGGCGCGCTGATCGACGCCGCCCGGGCGGAAGGCGTCGAGGTGCGGCGCGCGCCGCTGCAGTCGAGCGAAGCCTGCGACTGGCGGCTGCTGGCCACGGGGGCCGATCCAGCGCCGGGGGGCCTCGCACCCGAACTCGCCCGGCTGGAGCCGATCAAGGGGCACATCCTGCGCGCGCCTGGAGTCGTCTATCGTGGCGCGGTGGTGCGGGGGGAGGGCGTCTACCTTTCCCCCGGAGGGGCCGGACTGGTGATCGGCGCCAGCATGGAGCGCGGCGCCCACGACCGGGCGATCGACCCGGGTCAGGTGGAGCGGCTGTCGCAGGCCGGCGAGGCGCTGTTCCCGGCCCTGGCGGGGACCACGTTCGCGGCCGGGGTCGGCGTCCGCGCGGCCAGCGCCGACGGCCTGCCGCTGGTGGGCTTCAGCCGCACGGCCGGAGTGCTGATGGCGGCTGGCGCGAGACGGAACGGTTGGCTGCTGGCGCCCCTGGTCGCCCAGGTCGTCACGGCGCTGGTGTTCGGCAGCGAGCCCGGGCCCTGGTCCCAGAGGTTCGCGCCGCAGAGGTTCGAGCCTGGGGGAGGGGCCTACTGATGGACTTCACGCTGAACGAGCGGCAGCAGGAGATCGCCGAGGCGGTGGCGCGCATCTGCGCGGGTTTTTCGCCCGAGTACTGGCGCAAGGTCGACGAGACTGGCGACTTCCCGGAAGAGTTCGTGTCGGCGATGACCAAGGGCGGCTGGCTGGGCATCGCCATGCCGGAGGCCCTGGGCGGGTCCGGCCTGGGGCTCACCGAGGCGGCGGTGATGATGCAGCAGGTCACCGAGTCCGGAGCCGGCTTCACCGGCGCCAGCGCCCTGCATCTCAACATCTTCGGGCCGATGCCGATCGCCAAGTTCGGCGCCCCGGAGCAGCGCCAGCGGCACATTCCCCGCCTGATCTCGGGCGAGGACAGGATGTGCTTCGCGATCACCGAGCCGGACGCCGGGCTGAACACCCTGTCGCTCACGACCCGCGCCGAGCGCACCAACGACGGCTACGTCATTTCAGGGCGGAAGATCTGGACCACGGGCGTCGCCCGGGCCAACAAGATCCTGATCCTCGGCCGCACCACGCCGCGCGAGGAGGTCGCCAAGCCCACCGAGGGGCTGTCGCTGTTCTACACCGACCTCGACCGCACCCGGATCGAGGCGAAGCCGATCCCGAAGATGGGCCGCAAGGCGGTGGAGTCGAACACCGTCTTCATCGACGACCTGCGCGTGCCCGCCGAGGATCTGGTCGGCGAGGAGGGCAAGGGCTTCACCTACGTCCTGCAGGGCCTCAATCCCGAACGGGTGCTGTTCGGGGCCGAGGCGGTGGGCCTCGGCCGCGCGGCGCTGAAGCGGGCGGCGACCTACGCGAAGGAGCGGATCGTATTCGGCCGGCCCATCGGTCAGAACCAGGGCGTCGCTCATCCCCTCGCGAAGGCCTGGATCGAACTGGAGGCGGCCAATCTGCTCGCCTTCAAGGCGGCCAGCCTCTACGACGCGGGCCAGGAGTGCGGGGCCGAAGCCAACGCGGCCAAGTACCTGGGCGGCGAGGCCGGCTTCCGCGCCTGCGAGACGGCGGTGCTGACCCACGGCGGGATGGGCTACGCCAAGGAGTACGACGTCGAGCGCTACTTCCGCGAGGCGATGATCGCCCGGCTGGCGCCGATCACCCGGGAGATGGTGTTCAATTTCGTCGCCGAGCGGGTGCTCGGCCTGCCGCGGAGCTACTGAGCCTCCTCACCCCGTCTGGAAGCGCACGGGAACGATGATGCTCGTCGGGCCGGCTGTCCTCCATCGGCCCTAAATCAGCATGGAAAGAAACGCGCCAACGTCTCCGGCTCGCCGAAATCATGGTTAGCGGGTCGTTAACCGTGCCGGCGCCATTCCTTGCGGATGGCTGTTCAGGGCATCCGCGGAGTCGTCGAGGCGGCTATCCAGCGCGCGTCGGAAGCGACGGGCGTGGATTTCACCTTCCTCGTGAAGACCGCGGGCCGCGAGAGCGGCATGAACCCCCAGGCCAAGGCGCGGACCTCGTCGGCGGCGGGTCTGTTCCAGTTCGTCGAGCAGACCTGGCTCGCCACCCTCAAGCGGCACGGGGCCAAGTACGGCTACGGCCGCTACGCCGAGCTGATCGAGAAGGGCGTCGACGGCCGCTACCAGGTGAACGGGGCTGAGGCGCGCAAGGCGGTCATGGACCTGCGGCTCGACCCGCACGCCGCCTCGCTGATGGCCGG
>Ga0079224_100001192_pt1 | contig 29046 bp, 24 predicted proteins | sample Stecom2015_FD_80414 | JGI IMG/M metagenome (GOLD analysis project Ga0079224, IMG submission 80414) | Agricultural soil microbial communities from Utah to study Nitrogen management - Steer compost 2015 | ecosystem: Environmental > Terrestrial > Soil > Agricultural land | place: USA: Utah... | reverse complement strand
ACATTCTTTCTCTTTATCACTGCTTAAAGCCGGATTGGAAGAGCTATACGGAAGACTCATGCCTAAGGCTTCGATCGCAGAAGCCATCGTATTAGCAGTGTACATCCCTCCGCAGGCTCCAGCACCCGGACAGGTATTTCTGATAATACCCTGAAAATCTTCCTCATTTAAATTCCCGGCTATTTTCTGTCCCAATGCCTCAAATGCAGATACGATGTTCAGCGCTTCTCCTTTATATTGACCAGAATGTATGGTTCCACCGTATAACATAATCGATGGTCGATTTAAGCGCGCCATTGCTATAAGAGATCCGGGCATATTTTTGTCACAGCCGGGTATCGTGATCAGACCATCGTAATATTGACAGCCTGCGACGGCTTCTATTGAATCAGCAATGATGTCACGAGTAGTTAACGAATAACGCATCCCCGGTGTTCCGTTGGACATACCGTCACTAACACCGATCGTATTAAATATTAAGCCCACTAAATCCGATTCCCACACTGATTTTTTTACAATATCCGCCAAACCGTTTAAATGCATATTGCACGGGTTGCCGTCATAGCCCATGCTGGCGATACCGACCTGGGCTTTGTTCATATCGTCTGTGTTAAGACCGATTCCGTAAAGCATGGCTTGCGCCGCTGGTTGAGTCGGATCTTGTGTTAGTGTTTTGCTATACTTATTTAATTCTGACATCTCGTTAATATGATATTCTAAAGATTATTTGTTTCGGATTCAAGTTAGTGGCTTCGTTTAGAATCAGCAAGAAAAAATAGAAATAAATTTATTCAGAATTTAATTTTGCTGAATAGTGATTTGGAAATATTTTATATCAAATTGTTGTTTTTTTATTGCGATATAATGAAATAATTATACCGTAAACGAAATGGGTATTTGGTTCAATAATATGCTTGCATAGCTAATTAAACAGTTTTTCTGCGTAAATCATCTTTCTTCGCTATGAGACATAAAAAAAGCCTACAAAATTTGATTCTGTAGGCTTCTCTAATTTTTAAGAATAGTTGATTAACTAATCACAGCCTCCGCTAAGACGATAATCTTGTTATCTAATACTTCAACAACTCCACCTTTAATGCTAATGACTTGCTCGTTATTGTTTACGTTAATGATAACATCGCCATCTGATAAGGTAGAAATGATCGGAGCGTGGTTCTTCAAGATTTGAAAAGAGCCGTTTGTGCCCGGAACAGTAACAGAAGTAACAGTTCCTTCGAATACCAATTTGTCAGGAGTAAGGATGTTTAAAGTCATAATAGATTATCCTGCTTCAGCTAATAATTTTTTACCTTTTTCAATCGCTTCTTCGATACTTCCAACCAAGTTGAAGGCAGCTTCCGGATATTGATCAACTTCTCCATCCAGAATCATGTTGAATCCTTTAATCGTATCTTTAATATCAACAAGAACACCTTTTAAGCCGGTAAACTGTTCTGCTACGTGGAATGGTTGTGATAAGAAACGTTGTACACGACGTGCACGGAGTACGACTAACTTGTCTTCTTCAGAAAGCTCATCCATACCCAAAATAGCAATGATATCTTGGAGTTCTTTATAGCGCTGTAGAATTTCTTTTACCCGTTGTGCTGTATTATAATGTTCGTCACCTAAGATTGCTGCACTCAAAATTCGTGAAGTAGAGTCCAGAGGGTCAACCGCCGGGTAGATACCCAATTCGGCAATCTTACGAGACAATACGGTTGTAGCGTCTAAGTGAGCGAAAGTTGTCGCAGGTGCAGGGTCAGTTAAGTCATCCGCCGGAACGTATACCGCTTGTACAGATGTAATGGATCCACGTTTAGTTGACGTGATTCGTTCTTGCATCATACCCATTTCTGTTGCCAATGTAGGCTGATAACCTACAGCTGAAGGCATACGTCCTAAAAGAGCAGATACCTCAGAACCGGCTTGTGTAAAGCGGAAAATGTTATCAATAAAGAAAAGAATATCACGTCCGGTTCCTTCACCATCACCGTCACGGAAATATTCTGCAATGGTTAGACCCGACAAAGCTACACGCGCACGTGCACCTGGAGGCTCGTTCATCTGACCGAATACGAAAGTTACTTTTGAATCTTTTAATGCGTTAGCATCAATATCTTCGAGATTCCATTCGCCTTTTTCCATGCCTTCCATGAATTTATCACCGTAGTTGATAATTCCGGACTCGAGCATTTCACGGATAAGGTCGTTCCCTTCACGGGTACGCTCGCCCACACCTGCAAACACAGATAAACCTGAGTATGCTTTTGCAATATTATTTATAAGCTCCTGGATCAATACCGTTTTACCTACACCAGCACCACCAAATAAACCGATCTTACCACCTTTAGCATAGGGTTCTAATAGGTCAATTACTTTAATCCCTGTAAATAAAACATCAGATTCGGTAGAAAGATCCTCAAATTTTGGAGGGGTATTGTGGATTGAGCGACCAGAAGCGGTTTCAATTTTCGTAAACCCATCAATTGGATTCCCGACAACATTAAATACCCGACCTTTAATTTCCTCGCCGATTGGCATTTTAATCGGGCCTTCAGTATCGGTTACATCCATTCCGCGGAACAAACCTTCAGTTGAATCCATTGCAATTGTACGTACAATTTCTTCCCCTAAGTGTTGTTGAACTTCTAAAACAATATGTTGTCCATCTGCTTTTTCTATCTCTAAAGCGTCATAGATTTTCGGAAGGTTGGCACCATTAGCAAAGCTAACATCCACTACCGGGCCAATGATTTGTGCTATTTTACCAATGTTGGGCATAAAGAAGCTATTTTTTTTATATAAATAGTTAACGATTTACGTCTTTTATTGAGACCTAATTTCGGATTGCAAAAATAAGGTTTATACTCGGATTTCAAACAGATTAAGCAAAAGAATTTCATTTTATGTTTTTTGAATGAAAAATGTACGATAAATCATAGGTAAAGAGATAATTATCTTACTTTCGCAAGGAACGAAATGTGACAATCATGAGCAGGGTTCTTATTACAGGAAGTAACGGTTTTATTGGACAGGAATTGGTGAATCAACTATTGGCCAGAGGGGATATGGAGCTAATCGCCGTATCGCGTGGCGAGAATAGGGTCAAACATAGGAATAACTTTATTTATCGATCGGCCGACGTTTGCAATGAAGATGCCTTGGAATCGGTCATAGCGGAATACAAGCCCGATACGGTCATCCATACGGTGGCGATGGCTAATGTGGATCAGTGTGAGGCGCATCCTGCTGAATGTAATCTTATCAATGTTACTCCCGTCCAGCATCTAACCCGAATGGCCGAACGGTTTGGCTTTCATTTAATTTATCTTTCTACAGATTTTGTTTTTGACGGCTTAAATGGACCCTATAAGGAAGAGGATGAAGCACGTCCTCTCAATCATTATGGTGCCAGTAAGTATGAAGCTGAACAAATTATTCAGCAATCCGGTAGCCTTTGGTCGATTGTACGAACGATCCTGGTATATGGTGCTCCTCGAGATAGGAATCGTTCTAACCTGATCTTATGGGTAAAGAAATCATTGGAGAATAAACAGGAAATTCAAGTAGTGACCGATCATTTTCGGATGCCGACACTCGTGGATGATCTGGCTCGGGCCTGTTTAACGATTGCCTCGAAAAAGACAAGGGGAATTTATCATATTAGTAGTGATGAACTTTTTAGTGTATATGAGATCGCTCAAAAGGTGGCAGATTTTTGGAATCTGGATAAATCATTGCTGAAACCCGTCCAGTCTGCAGATCTTTCATCGCAGGTCGCAAGACCTTCGTATACTGGGTTTAAAATCGACAAGGCGAGGAAGGATCTAGGTTTTTCTCCTTCGAATTTAACAGAGGGTCTGGAGAAGATAGACCATTCCTTTTTTCGCTAAGCTATAATTTTTTCTATTTTTACCGAAATTAATACCGAACCACAACAAACCTTATGGCGAAAACTAAGAAAATAGCTTTACATACTAAGATTTTGATCGGAATGATTGCCGGTATCATTGCCGGTGTCGTGATTAAGCAATTAGGATTAGAACCTGAAACCCTGGAAACCATTATTGCCTGGGTAGAGCCCGTGGGGCAAATATTCCTAAGAATGGTCTTCATGACTGTGATCCCTCTGGTGTTTGCAGCTTTGGTTATGGGAATCGCTGAAATCGGTGATTTGAAACGGGTGGGGAGAATTGGAGTGAGATTGTTAGTCTACAGCTTGGTCGTAAGTTCTATTTCCGTATTTATCGGCATCACCTTGGTGAATGTATTCGAACCCGGACATAGCCTGACTCCAGAAACCCGCGACTATTTAACAACAGAATTTAAAGATCAGTCCGATGCAGCCTCTCAAAATGCAGAGTTTGCCAAGGAACGGACTGTTGGCGACATTGTAACGAACATCGTGCCTAAGAACCCATTAGCAGACATGGTAAGAGCTTTTGATGCGAACTATACCGGTGGCGGACTCTTGGCCGTGATGTTTTTCGCATTAATCTTTGGAATCGCGATGGCTTCGGTAGACGAGGAAAAAACCGTAACACTGAAGGCCTTTTTTGAAGGATTATATGAAGTGGTAATTAAAATTATCGGTTATGCTATGCAACTTGCTCCCTATGGCGTAGCAGCATTGCTTTTTAATTTGACGGTAAGCGTGGGAGCGTCATTTTTACTTGTACTTCTCAAATATGTACTGATCGTAATGGCTGGGTTAGCTATTCATCAGTTTGTTACTTATTCTATTATTCTCAAGTTTTTCGCGAACAGGAACCCTGCCGAGTTCTTTCGTAAATCATCAGAAATTATTATCACTGCTTTTTCGACAAGCTCAAGTAACGCAACGTTACCTACGGCAATATCAGTTAGTATCAATAAACTGAAAATACCCAAACCTATCGCAAATTTTGTGCTCACAATTGGCAGTACCGCCAACCAGAATGGTACGGCATTGTTTGAGGGGATTACTGTTTTGTTCCTGGCTCAGTGCTTTAATGTCGAATTAAGTCTTGTCTCGCAGGTAACTGTTGTTTTCTTGTGTATTTTGGCAGGTATCGGAACGGCTGGTGTGCCGGGAGGTTCCCTTCCGGTGATTGTGACGATATTGGTGTCCATCGGTGTCCCGGGCGAAGCGATCGGGCTTATTTATGGTGTTGATCGTATCTTGGATATGTCGAGAACTGTATTGAACGTGACGGGGGACGTAACGGCAGCAGCTTACATTCAGAACATAGAAGATAAGTCTGAGTTTAAGAGTATCGGCCTGGAGGAAAATCCATAAACTAATTTGTTTTTAATTTTCACGTCTTATTGTTAGGAAATTCCATGTCAGGAAAGTATCTTTAGGGAATTAAAACAGATTAACTTTAGAACTAACCTTTACTTTTTCACATGGATCCTTCGATTATTTTTATGGTAATTGGCATTGTCGTTGCCATCTTCATACTACTTTATTTTTTACCAGTCAACCTCTGGTTTACTGCCCAATTATCAGGTGTACGTGTAAACCTGTTGAATTTATTGCTGATGAGGCTGCGGAAAGTCTCACCTTCTTTGGTCGTAAATTCGATGATTATCTCAACCAAGGCCGGCTTGAATATCACATCGAATGAAATCGAAACTCATTATTTGGCCGGAGGTAACGTGAATCGGGTGATTAAGGCCCTAATCTCTGCTGACAAAGCCAATATTCCTCTATCTTTTAAATCAGCTACTGCGATCGATTTAGCCGGACGGGATGTGTTTGATGCGGTTCAGATATCCGTAAATCCGCGTGTCATCAATACGCCTCCTGTTGCTGCGGTTGCGAAAGATGGCATCCAGTTAATCGCAAAAGCCAGGGTAACTGTGCGGGCAAACATTAATCAACTTGTCGGTGGTGCCGGAGAAGAAACTATTCTTGCCCGGGTGGGGGAAGGCATCGTTACCACAATCGGTTCTTCCGAAACACATAAACTCGTATTGGAAAATCCCGATCGTATTTCTAAAACCGTGCTTGAAAAAGGTTTGGACAGTGGTACTGCGTTTGAGATTCTTTCCATTGATATTGCTGATATCGATATTGGTGAAAACATTGGTGCGAAATTACAAACCGATCAAGCAGAAGCGGATCTAAAGGTGGCAAATGCGCGTGCTGAAGAAAGACGTGCAATGGCGGTTGCTTCTGAGCAAGAAATGCGGGCGAAGGCTCAGGAAGCTCGCGCGAAAGTAATTGAAGCCGAAGCTGAATTACCTTTAGCCATGGCGGAAGCTTTCCGGAGCGGTAATTTGGGTGTGATGGACTATTATAAGATTCAAAATATTCAGGCCGATACAGATATGCGAGACTCCATCTCGAAACCTGGTGATAAGCGAAGAGGAGATAAAAAATAGCGAATATTTCCTGATATCCTGAGTATACCTTGGTGAGACCTTGGTTTACTTCATAATAGATTCATAGCATATTGATACCGTATTGTGGCCGCATTTTCCCATCAAAATGCGACCATAATAGGGCTAGGTTCTAAGATGATTTTATTATGAAGTAAAACGAGTCTGTTCCCATGTCAGAACTTGAGATTTGTAAACTACATAAACTCGTTAAGACCTGTTTCAAGTCCTCTAAGCTCGGCGAGCGCCTTCAACCTGCCAATTGCCGTGTAGCCGTGATAAACCTTTTTGTGTAGATCATCTAACATCTGATGTCCATGGTCTGGACGCATCGGAATTCGACGGTTTTCTTTGCGCATCAGAAGGATGGCTTCTTTCACCAATTGAACCATGTTTGCATTTCCCTCTAAATGATTAGCTTCATGGAAATTTCCATTGCCTTCGCGTTGAACACTTCGAAGATGTAGAAAATAGATTCTCGATCCTAGGCGCTGGATCATGCCCTGCAAATCATTTTCGGGTCGTACCCCATATGATCCGCTGCAGAAACAAAGACCGTTAGAGGTACTTGGTACCGATTCTACCAGGAAAGTTGCATCTTTTTCCGTGCTCATGATTCGGGGTAAGCCGAGTACAGAGAAAGGGGGGTCATCTGGGTGGATGGCCATTTTTATATCATTTTGTTCCGCAGTTTCAATAATTTCAGCTATAAACTGGACGAGGTTATTTCGTAATGCATCTTCATCAATATCCTTGTATTGATCAAGCAATCCCAGTACGTCCGAGACGGCGAAGGTTCCCATGCTCCCGGGCAAGCCCTGAAGACAAGCATTGCTCAGATTTTCTTTTTCTTTCTCCGTCAATCCGTTGAGATACGTTTTCGCCTGATCGATCTCATCAGCTGTATAATCTTTTTCGGCATTGGGTCGTTGTAAAATAAATAGGTCGAAAGCTACGAAAGCTTGCTTTTCAAAGCGAAGTGTACGTGCCCGGGTTGGGGTCTCAAAAACAAGGTCTGTCCGAAGCCAATCCAATATTGGCATAAAGTTGTAAGTAACAACCTTGACACCGTTTTTTGATAGGTTAGCGAGACTTATTTTATAATTCTCAATATAGACCTTATAGTTTCCATTTCTTTTTTTGATGTCCTCGTGTACAGGCAGACTTTCAACAACGGTCCATTTTAATCCTTCGGCTTCGATCAGGTTTTTGTGTTTTTCAATTTCTTCTGCGGACCATATTTCTCCCGGTTCGATATGATGTAGGGCTGTAACGACTTCTTCACAACCAGCTTGTTTGATGTCAAGGAGGCTCACGGGGTCATTTGGCCCATACCACCTCATCGATTGAATCATTTTCATTTATGATAAGTTTTATAAGTTATTGATTACAACGTAAGATAGCGAAAATAGACATAAAAGCCTGTATAAATAAAAAAAATAAAAATTGAATGCAATCGGTTGCAATTTTACAGATAAATTTGTACTTTAGTTCTTATAATTTTTTAGAGTCAAACCAATCGTTCTTTTTTGGAAGCCTGATCAATCATTTCAATAAACCAATTATGATGGAAAATTTTAGAATTACGCCTTCAAAAACAATCATCTTAATGGTGGGTGTAGAACCGGAAAGGGAAGGGATTATAGTCGATCGTTTCGTTCCTCATTATGAAGTTTTGTTTGCTTTTGACGAGGCGGAGGCAATGCATTATCTGGACAAAAAGATAATAACACTCATTATCGGTAACGCGTCGAATTCAATTAATAAGGGTTTTGACTTGTGTAAGAAAGTTAAATATTCTCGTCAATATTGCCATATTCCGGTAATTTTACTGGTCGAAAAAAATTCTTTATCTGTAAAGATCAAAGGATTCGAATACGGTGCAGATGCCTATGTGGAGACACCGGTTTCTGCTCCTTATCTGGAAGCGCAGGTTCATTCTCTTTTAAAAAATAGAAATCGGGTTAAAGAGCATTATGAGACGAACAATACGGGTTCATTCTTCACGAGGAAATTAGGTGATTGTGAGGAAAGCTTTCGGCATGAAGTAGACTCGATCATCCAACAGTATTTGGATGACCCGCAGTTTGATGTTGAGCTTTTAGCAGAGAAACTTCATGTGAGCAGGCCGACACTCTATAGGAAAATTAAGTGTGTAACCAATTTTAGTCCGAACGATCTCATTAATATGGCACGATTGGAAGAGGCTTTGGATCTGCTTTCGGCAGGTTATCGGGTTTACGAAGTTTCAGACAAAGTGGGATATAGTTCTCAGAGTCACTTTAGTAGAAATTTTCAAAAATATTATGGGATGAACCCCCGTGAGTATATTACCAATAAGAAACTGTCAATGGTTGTATAATCCTGTATTTCCTTGTTGCCACAATTTCTCAATTTTGGCCGGGATTTCGACCTGTTCCGCAATATTCTCTGCTTCAAGTGGATCGCGTCGATGATCATACAGTTCGACCGTTGGTTTTGCCTCGCGAAAGTATTTTGTAAGTCGATAGCGGTCAGACACCACGCTAATACCATCATTAAAATAACTATAAGCTACATCGTCCCACTTTGTCGTTGAGGGATCGTAAAATAGTGATAAAAAACTTCTTCCATCAGTCTCCATAGAAGGTAGATTACATAATTCCAGCAAGGTAGGGCCAATGTCTATGGAACTGATTACACGATCTATTTTTTTTCCTGGTTTTAGTTGAGGGACTTTCATGATAAAGGTGCTTCTCAAGGATCTGTCGAAAAGGGTATGTTTGCCCCAAACCCGGTAATCTCCAAGGTGCCAGCCATGATCCCTCCAAATGACAATGATGGTGTTTTTGTCCAATCCAGTTTCTTTTAGTGCCTTAACAAGTTTGCCGACCTGAGCATCGATGTAACTGATACTGGCATAATAACCATGGATCAGTTTTCGTGCGTAAGGCTCCGATAGGGATGAGTCGAGTGATGCTTTTTCTTCTCCAAGTTTATATTGGTTGAATTCAGCGCTACCGTGCAAACTGGTTTGATTAACGTGTTTAGGTATTTCCAAGGTAGGAGATAGGGGCAATGAGGCTTCATCATAAAGTTCCCAGTATTTCTTGGGAGCGTTAAACGGAAGATGCGGTTTGAAAAAGCCTACACCCATGAAAAAGGATTTTTCTTTGGCGGATAATTCTTTTAACTTACTGATCGCTAATTGGGCTGTTAATCCATCGGGGTAACCCAAATCATCTGTCTCGCCAATCTCATAAGGTTTTACCAATCCCTTTTTTGAATTTCGATTTGAGCCATCGGCATAGGCGAAAAAAGCATTCCATCCTGTTTCCCATTTCCCTGGATTAAATAAAAATTCATCCCAACTATTGGGAAGCTCTTGACGATTACTCTTCTTTTCGGTGTAAGGATATATATAGCCATCGGCACTGTGGCTGATCTTACCCATTCCAATAGTATAATACCCGTTTCGACGAAACTGCTCTATAAATGTTTCGGGTTCGTCTTTCTGTTGTCCATTCGGACTCGACAGTATATTGGCTGCCTCATTTCCTAATTCTGCTTTGGATCGGGGAAGCATGCTCCGTAAGAGGCTGTATCTTGATGCTCCGCAAGTAGGCACGGTAACATATTGTTTAGTAAATAAAATGCCCTCCTGAGCGACGGCATCTAGTTCAGGTGAATGTACGTTTTCGTTGCCATATGCTCCCAGCTCGGGTCTCAAATCGTCGATGAAAATAAACAGGACATTGGGCTTATTCTTTGTTATTTGACCCTGCTGTGCTACCTGAGCTTGGCTGGAAAAACGAACAACTATTATTAGCAATATGATAATCAGTACGTTATTTTTCATTTTCTATTTAACGTGTATAAACACCCGCTTCATGCATATTTACATTTTTTGAATTACCGTAATCATCAATAAAGTTAAATTTAAAATACTGAAATTCAAGTGACTCTTCTAACTGGAGGTAAACTGGGATGCCGGCACCTCCGCCATTCCTTTCCAACACATGCGTTCCTAAAGAGACCCATATGTTTCCATCGTTACTGATTTCAATTTCGAGAGTTCTTGTCGGATTCAAACTTCGTTGATAAAAATAAAAGCCTTCGATATCACTGACCATGTTGCCCATATCAATGATCACCCAATGTGGGTAATTATTATCGGCTGCGATCTCGTTCACATAAAGGTTTGTTAGGTTCCCGTCAATTAGATTAACGGCTAATCGGCCACCTTTTACGTCTTCACTAGAAGCCGTAATTGACCAACCGTCTGTACTTATGGGCACTGGTGAACCTTTGATCCGCAGCGACGAATATTTAGTATAGAAGGTGTCAACAGCCGATAAGCTCGGCAAGTATAACGTACGGTGTCGAAAAGTTTGCGGTTCAAAGTTGGGTATGATGGTGGTTGCCTCCATCCCGTCGACAAAGATTATTTCTTCATTTCCTTCACTATTGCTATAGAAAACTTCCGAGCCAATGGCTGTTGTATCAGGAAGTGCTCCCCAGGTTATATGCAACGCACCTTCATTCATTTCGGTTCGGTCGATCGGCCTAGTTAATAGAGAACTGATATAATTTTCCCCATAAACTTTAGCGATTACTTCCATCTTGATTGAGCGATTGCCTTCGTCGTCAAATGTAAAAATTTCGAAAAGATAATTACCTTCTTCGAAATCATCAAAATATACCTTTACACTGTCTCGTTCGCTATCGGATCGGTCGATCGGTACATCGATTGAATCCAAGCGATTGTTCCAGAATATTCTAGCTTTAATCGCTTTCGGATCCGATGGAGTTTTCCACGCTAACAAAAGTCGATTGTGGCCGGGATGGACGTGAATAGTATCTGGCCGACCTGTATAAATGAGTTGACCTTCTTCAAGGAACTCTTTATAGGTGTCGTTCATCTTCGAGCAACTACCTAGTGAGATGATAAACAAGAAAGCAAGTATCAAGCTGCTTATAAATCTATTGATCGATTTCATATTCCTATCATTTAAAATTGTCCTATTGTAATTGACCCCAGAACGTGAGTTCGGTGATATAGATGTAGTCGACATAGCCCCAGGTTTCCAACATCCTGAATCGAAGGTAACGAACAGGAGGTGTACCCGTTGGGAAAATAAAATCTTCACCTGTTGTTGTGGCATACAAAGCATCTTCAGAGGTGACGGGGCCATCACCCGACGGTTTATATGAATCGCAATCCATTAGTTTGGTCCAACCGTCCCAACTACCATCCGGAGCCGGTGGATTGATCGAGCCATAGACCTCCCATTTTTTCGGGGAGCCGAGTTGATAAGCCCATTGTGTTCCTGGTCCTCGATGAAACATTTTAAAACGACTCAGCACAGCGGTCTGTCCCATGTCAAATGTGAACGATTGTGGCATATTGGAACCTGGTTTTGTATGAAAAACAGGTACTCCGCCATTAGGGCCAACTCGATCATCCCACATCTTATCAACTGTATGGTTGTTCTGTGGGTGGGGTTCATAAGTATCGTTCTGAAGAAAAACACCGTTAAAGTTATTTTTTGGAATGAGCTGTTCAAAAATGGGTGTTCGCGTAGCCGTAAGCGTGTCCGATAGGTTACCCCAGCGGTCACGGATGACCGCACCGAAGATAGTTGGCCTCGCCTCAAAGCCCCGAACGGAATGGATACCCTCTAAAGCTTTTGTATAATAGGTTTCGATTTCGCGCATTCGACCAGACGAATCGACTAACAGTGTTACCGCCAAGCTAGCTTCTCCACTATTCGTAAAGGATACGGTTATTCCCCCAAAAGTCTCAGCGAAGTCTAGCGAAGAAAATGCTTCTTGTAAAGGAGACTCTAAGGGCCGAATCTTTACAGTGACTGGACTAGACTGTTTTTCCCCTTTACTTATCGCGTAGAGAGTTACTTCGTATTCGTCGGTGGAGGGGAATCCATCCACGATTACCTCATCGGTATACAAAGATGACTTCGTTTCTCTAGGATAATCGGGCCGAATATTGTAGACCGCTTTTACGTAGCGCAAACTTTTGTCGTTTGGTAGATCGTAGGTAATCCGCGCTCCGCCCGGGAGACTTTCTACTTGCACATTGCTGACAGGGCCGGGTGCTGCATCATCATCAATAGGTTCAGTATATTTTTCTTCTGAACAGGCATTGATAAAAACAAATGCTATAAAAAAGTAGAGTAATGCAAAGTTCTTCATGGTTTATAACTTTAATGATTTTACCATCCGGGATTTTGAACTGTATTCTTGTTTGCTAATAATTCGTTTTCACGAATAGGCCACAGATAGTCGCGTGTTGAGAAGCTTTGTTGAAAAAGCACCTTTTCTCTGTAATACCCTTCAGGTGTGCGTTGTTCGATATCCCAACCTGTAATTGGTTTGTTTAATTCTTCAGTCGCTTTTTTCCATCTTCGTAAATCCCAGTAGCGCTGCCCTTCCAGTGCCAGCTCTATCAGACGCTCACGATGAATTATTTCACGTAACCCATCTTGATTGAGCGGTTTTGTTGGATTTACAGAATGTTGGGCCCAGGAATCCACAACACCTGCTAAACCGGCTCGTTCGCGTACCAGATCAAGCCATTGGTACACCTCAGATGATGGGCCGCCGGATTCATTTAATGTTTCAGCATAAAGTAAGTATAGATTTGCCAGACGAATAATTGGCCAGGGGTATTGTTCTCGATTATAGCCGGTCGCCGTAATTACATTGGTGTAGTTAACGAGTTTTTTCGCCCAATAACCTGTTGCATTGAATGTGGCGTTGGTAACATTTGATGCGGGATCGCCTTTTTTGGCGGATACAAAGAATGCCTCTTCTTCGTTAAACTTTCCTTGACCGAACCAAATGCCACCGTCGAAACCTAAACTTGCGTAAAATCGCTGTTCACGGTCAAAATTGAGATTCGCGGTTGTATATCCTAATTTAATTAAATGTTCCTCCTCAGCTGAGGCTTGTCTTAAGTTAAATCGACCTGCATAGTCCCACGCTTTGTCTTCTTCAATTGGCACACCATTTTTTGAATAAAAGATGGATGCTATTTTAATGGGAACCCCTGCATTGCCTCTGGCTCCGGCACTAGCACGATTTGCAGGATCGAGCCCCCGGGGCGTGGCCTGAACTTGCATATTATCGGTCATGCTATTGGAGTGACCCCAAATAATTTCATCGTTCCACTTTTCGGTGACTGCATTGCGAATATTCATCTGAATCTCCAGATCTGGCGAAACATTATACTGCTGTCCACTTTGACTATAATAATAAAGTCGGGCGCCTGCTGCTTCGGCTGCTTCGATGGCTAGCCGGCAGGCTTCTTTGGCACGTTCCCATTTTTCGGCTGAATAGGTCGTGCCGAAAATGAGATTTCCTTGCTTGTCTTTAAAATTGGTGTAATCAGGATTTCCATTAAAGAGAGGACTGGCAGCCGTTGCAAGTACATAAGCTTTGATTGCCAAAGCGATTGGTTGGGTGATTCTGCCCAACTCTGTCGACTCATTTAGAATTTTGGGAGGAAGGTAGGCGGTGGATTCATCGAGTAACTCAACAACATATTCGAAACACTCATCCAACGTATTGCGAGGTACTTTTACTGCTTCAGGGTCTGTATCGATTGGGAGATTTTCTTTTTTCAAAGGGATCGGACCATACATTCTGATTAGGTAAAAATGGTAGTAAGCCTTTAAAAACTTAACTTCGGCGATCCATCTTAGTCTTTCGCCTTCCTCCATATCGGGCACAAGGTCTATATTCTCAAGAAAAATATTGCAGTCGCGTATGGCTTGATAGAGGTCGTCTCCGGAGCGTGTTCCCTGCCAATAATTAAGAAAGGGGTCGACTACATTCTGATTACCCTGGGCAATTTGCCATCCGGGGGTAATATAGTTGTCGTGTAACCATATTTCATCTCCTGCCGTGAATGCAGGATTCTTTTCGATGTTGCTTAACTTAGGTAAATAACTGTAACAACTGAACAAGAAGCGTTCTGCTGATACCCTCATATTGAAAGAATTATCAATCGTAGCTACATTATCAGGTACGATATCCAGATAGTTTTGGCAGGAACCAAAAATGAGGCCTATGATCAGACTGGCATATATATATAGTTTTTTCATGATTCTGAATCTTAAAAAGATGCTTGTAATCCAATGTTATAGACTTTTTGAACCGGATATCGGAGACCATTTCCTGCCATTTCAATATCCCACAAGTCAAATTTGCTCCAAGTAAGAAGATTGGTGCCATTAGCGTATATCCTTAGGTTACTCATTCTGAGCTTTTCGGTAATACTCTTGGGAAGAGTATAGCCCAATTCAACCTGTTTAAGTCGTAAAAATGCGCCGTTACGCATAAACCAAGTACTCGATTGGGTATTGTTTTCAATTGGGTAGGTACTTAGACGAGGAAATAGCGCATATAGATCGCGATTATCTTCCGACCAGTAGCTTTCTGCGTAAGCTTGTAGTAATTGATTGCGATAGAGTATTCCGGAATTGCGTTCTTGATCACTATAATGATAAGGAACGAAAGGAGCGGTAGCTTCCGGGTCGATCCAAAATGATTCGCGAGCCAGACCCTGAAAGAAGGTGGAGATGTCAAAATTTTTAATACCGTAAGAGACACCGAAACCATATACAATTTCTGGCATTGTCGGATAGCCAATGGGTACCATGTCCAGTTCGGTGATTTGCCCGTCTTTATTGATGTCACGATATTTGATGTCACCTGCTAAATACTCACCAAAGTTTTGTCTGGGTGAGTTGGTTACCTCTGCTTCGTCAACAAAAAGGCTTTCTGCTATATAACCCCAGCGCTGATTAATAGGATAACCAACCCTCGATTTCCACCATTCATTGGTATAGTCGTATTCTTCGAATATTTCGTATGCGCTGGTGGCGTAAGTAAAGTTCGCTCGGGCTTGTATCCAGGATCCATTAAGAAAAGATTGGTTGTAGTCCAATGAAAAATCGATGCCTTTGCCTTTTGCTTCACCAATATTAGCTGCAGGCGTTGCCCATAAACCCATCGATGCAGGAGTTGAAGCGCGACTCTGGAGAATATTGGTACGATGTTCTCGGAAATATTCTGCAATAATGTTCCAGCGATTCGATATACCCAGTTCTAATGCGATATTTGCCTTTTTTGCAGTTTCCCATGTAATGTTCAGATCCGAATACCGAGAAATTGAAACGCCGTTTCTGGAGTACCCGTTGTTTGTTCCGAATACTGCACGACGGTCATTGTCATTCGGATTTACCTCTGAAAGGTATAAAAATCGACCAGCGCCGATGGCGTCATTGCCGACAATACCGTAGGTTCCTCTTAATCTTAGATTCGTAATGGTCGATTTGAGTGGCTCCCAGAATTTTTCATTTGAAATTGTCCACGCTAAACCGGCCGAAGGGAAAAAGCCAAAGCGCTGTGCTTTATAAAAGCGTTCAGATCCGTTGTATCCAAAATTGAATTCCGCGTAATAGCGGTTGTCGTAAGAGTAAGTTGCTCTTCCTGATAGACCGACATTTCTAAATGGTAGCGATTCTTGTAATGTGGCCGAGTTCGCATCTAATGCTTCCCGAAGGATATAAACAAGCATGCCACTTACATTATGTTTTTCAGCGAATGTTCGATTGTAATTGACGGCTGTTTCAAGATAGACTGTCGAGCTGATCGTTTTTTCACCCGGTTGATAGCTCAAGTAATCCTCACCATCGTCGGGGTTGATGATGTTGATTTGATAGGAGTTGTTGCGTAAATTGTAGGCCCCTAACTGATAGTAGAATGGCTCATATTGTCTAATTACGTCGAAAAAAGATATGCGAGCGGTGTTGACCAGTCCTCTGGCGCTCAAACCTTCAGTTATGAAACCAAAATCTTGTTGTAACTGGAATTGAGCATTCATGTTAGAGCGTGCATAATCTTTATAACCCCGCACCATATCTGCGTACGGATTCAGGTAGTTTCCTTCCTCAAAATTTCCGAACATAATATGTTTCACAAAACTATGGTCGGCATCGACGGGATAGTAGGCTGGGAAAAGAACCGGATTTGCCCTCATGACCCTCGTATAAAAGCCTCCACCAGAATAAATTGGGCCGGTATAATCGTCGAAGGTTCCAGAAAGTCGGGTAATCAATTCGGTAGTAGGGGTAAGGTTAATATTTACATTGGCGCGTAAAGACGAAGTTTTGAGATTGATATTATTATTGAAATTATTACGGTTATCTACCTTCAAAACACCGTTATCTTGATTAAACGAGCCGGCAACATAGTAGCGAGCGACCTTTCCACCTCCGCTTACGCTTAAATTTGCCCGTTGGTTGATAGCATGATCTTTAAATAATTCTTTTCTCCAGTCGGTAGAAGGGAAAATTAACGAGTTGGATCCTGGAACAGTATTGTTTATTTTTTCATCGGAATACAGCAGGCGACCTAACGGATCTCTTGTGAGGATCGCCTCATTATTCAATCGCATATAGGTTATCGGATCGGCAAGCTCGACGTCTTGTGTTGGGCTCGAGATTGAATTTTCGAGCCTGAAAGAAACGCGGGCCTGACCTTCCTTTCCTTCTTTTGTGGTTACTAATATTACCCCATTGGCACCTCTTGCTCCATACAATGCCGTCGCTGTTGCATCTTTCATAATCGAAAAACTGGCAATATCGTCAGGATTTAGTCGAGCGAGGTCAGTAGAAGTGAGTTCGATATTATCAATTAAGATTAACGGATCTTTTTTATAGCCGAATGTAGTAACGCCACGAATAAAGAATTCTGCATTGTCAGCACCTGGTTCGCCACTTCGTTGATAAGCAATAACTCCGGCCAGGCGCCCTGCAAGAGCGGTGGTTAAGTTACTGGAAGGAACTTTGAGCTCACTCGGATTAATTGAAGTAACAGAACCAATTAGATCCGTACGTTTTTGTGTGCCAAATGCGACGACCACAGCCTCATCTAATTGAGTAGAAGAAACTTGAAGTGTTACATCAATTGAGGTTTGATTGCCGATGACTATCTCTTGTGGATCGAATCCAACCATGCTAAATACCAAGGTTGTATTGGGATCGTCTGGAACTTCCAAAATATATTTCCCGTTCAGATCGGTGGTTGTGCCCGTTGTCGTATTTTTTATGGTGACGGAAACACCGGGGATCGGACCGACGGAGTCTCTGACAGTCCCATATACTTCTTTTGTTTGTAAGACTTGCTCTTTGTCCTGACTTTTCTCATTTCCTTGGACTTCAAATGAAAGTACGGTGGACGCGAGAATCAGAAAAGCAATACATCCAAAGAGTAATGAATTGTTCATCATATCACTTTAATTTAGGTTAATGTATGAATAGGTTTGTCCTAATGGTTTAGGTTAAAGCTATAGCCCTAAGTATTAATTGGTTGAATAGTATGTAAATAGATTACTTAGCGCAATTGGTATTTTATTGTTAGCTGTGTATCAGTGTTTCGATGTGCCTCCTATTTTAGTATTTACAAATAATGCTTATTGGTGTTATACGCCGCTAAAGGCATTGAAACCACCGTCGACTAAGATCGTTTCTCCTGTAATAAAGCCTGATGCATCGCTTAATAAAAAGATTAAAGCTCCTGTCAACTCGTTTGGTTTTCCTAAACGACGATACGGCGTATTATCAATAAATTGTTTTGTTCTTTGTGTATAATTACCTGCTGAATCAATCAACAGGTCTTTATTCTGCTCGGTCAGAAACACACCTGGAGCTATGCCGTTAACACGGACCTTATCGCCATAGCGAAGGGCCAGTTCAGATGCCATCCATCGTGTATAACCCTCGATTGCCGATTTGGCCATGGTATAACCCAATCCTCTGGTAATAGCTTGCTGAGCTGCTAGAGATGAGATATTGACAATAGATCCTTTGCCCTTCTCTGCAATCACCTGACCAAAGATGTGGGTAGGGATAACTGTACCAAAAAGGTTTAGATCCACTGCTTTCTTGGTGTCTTCAATTTGTGCTGTAAATAAGTCCTGATCAGGTTGGATGGTAGCGCCAGCAATATTACCGCCAGCCGCATTTACCAGACCGTCAATAGTTCCCCATTTGCTGATAATTTGATTCCTGGCTTGACGTATTTGTTCTTCTGAAAGAACATCAGCTAAAATGTAAAAGGCTTCTCCGCCGATAGCCTCAATCTCGGAAACCCGTTTTTGCGCACGTTCTTCATTTCGTCCCAACACAACCACCTTGGCACCAGCTCGTGCTACTTCTAAAGAAAAGGAGGCACCTAAAACACCGGTAGCTCCGCTAATAATGATGACTTTGTCCTCTAATGAAAACTGCTGTAGTCCCTGCATGTACGTATGTTTGATTTAGCTTTATAGTTTACCTTATTACAAATAACAAAGTTATTGAGTAAATAAGGAAGTTAATTTGTGTCAATGATAATCGATTTTGTCTCATAAAAACGTTTGCATTATCTCTTCTGTGACGACTGCCGGATAATTAATGCTGTATCTAAGATAATCGTGCTCGTGATGCTCGTATTCTCTTTCTGCTCTAATTGATTAACCAGAATTCTAGCAACGCTTTCGCCCATTTCTTTACCGGGATAATTGATTGTACTAATCGGAGGCTCGGTGACTTTGGAAATTAGGTCATTGTTAAAACCGACGATGGCTACATCTTCTGGAATTCGGAGCCCAGCCTCTTTAAGTTTTACAATGGTAAAGGCCGCCGCGAAATCATTCGCTATAAAGATGCCGTCAGGCAGAGACTTTCTTTTCAAAATATCATTCTCCAAACAGCTGCGAATATCGTCTTCCTGTAGTGTATTGGAAATCACGGAGTCTGAAGTGAAATCTAAACCATGATCTTCAAGAGCTTTTTTAAAACCCGCTAGTCTGTCACTATACACGTTCCGTGTCAGATTGCCCGTGATATGCAAGATATTCTTACAACCTTGCTCTATAAGGTGAGAAGTCGCGGTATGCCCAGCTTTGAAATTGTCAATCACTACTTTCGTCGTCAGTGGATTATCGCTAACACGATCGAAAAAAATCAATGGGATGCCTTTATCCACAAACATATCCAAGTGCTTGAAATCCTTAGTTTCGTTGGAAAGCGATATAATCAATCCGTCGACACGACTATTGTACATGGTGCTTGCATTCGTTTGTTCTTTTTCTTGTGACTCAAAAGACTGACTGATAATCAAATTGTAACCGGCATTGTTCGCAACTTTTTCGATGCCAGAAATTACGGACGACATAAAAAGACTATCCAGTTTAGGTATGATAACGCCAATTGTATTTGTTCGTTGTTTTCGCAGGTTGCTTGCAAATTTGTTTGACCTATAGCCGAGTTCAAAGGCCAAGTTCATGATTTTTTGTTTTGTGTTCTTGTTAATCGCCGGATGGTCTTGTAAACCTCTGCTGACTGTTGACGGCGAAAGTTTCAATTGTTCCGCAATATCATAGATCGTGATTTCTTTTTTATTCATTCCTCGGTGTTTTTATTGGCTAATAAACTCTAAATTTATAAAAGCTTTTTGAAATTTCAATCGATTGCAAGCTAAGAATGGAGATGCTTTACGATAAAGTTATACGAAATGTCTTATTTTTGTTCGATTATTTCAAATAAATTCCATTGATGAAGAGTAAACAACAGAAGATTGCCGAGTTTGACCCTAATCAGCCTGGTGTCGAGGATGCATCTATATTTGGCCTTCCCTTTAATGCAGAAGAAAGTGACCTTATCGTTATTGCTGTACCCTGGGAGGTAACAGTAAGTTATGGAGATGGTGCTTCTTTGGGACCCAATGCTATTTTGGATGCGTCTTATCAAATCGATTTGTTTAATCAGGCTTATCCTGAATTATGGAAGCTGGGGATTTTTATTGATGAGGGTCTTGCTTCAGATTGGATGCTTAAAAACTCCGCGTTAAAAGAAAAGGCGCAATCGATAATCGAATTACTTGAAGCTGGAGGGAACATCGGAGAAGATGCTGCTTTGATGAATGATCTGGAGGAGATTAACCAAGCTTGTGGACGATTAAATAAAGATGTTAAAGAGCGGGTTTTATACTGGAAAGAACAAGGTAAGAAAGTAGCGTTATTGGGAGGTGACCACAGCACGCCTCTTGGTTATTACCAGGCTCTGGCTGAGAATTACGATAAATTTGGAATATTGCATCTTGATGCTCATATGGATTTGCGGATAGCTTATGAGGGTTTTACTTATTCCCATGCATCGATAATGTACAATGCGCTCCAGTTACCACAACTTGAGAAAATAGTTCAGGTTGGAATAAGAGATTTCTGTGAGCAGGAGGTATCGATTGTCAAAAACTCGAACGGAAGAGTAAAAGTATTTACAGATAATGATTTAAAGGAGAATTATTTTGGAGGTTTGAACTGGAAAGAGCAGTGTAAAGAGATTATTGATGCGCTTCCAAATCAAGTAGTCATCAGTTGTGATATTGATAGTCTGTATCAATGGTATTGCCCCAATACGGGCACACCTGTGCCTGGAGGGCTGTCGTTTGAGCAAGTGAGTTATTTGATCAATCAGTTAGCGAAGAGTAATAAGAAGATTATCGGATTTGATTTAGTTGAGGTTTCACCCGGTGAAGATAGCTGGGATGGTAATGTTGGCGCCCGTTTGCTGTTCAGCCTTTGCGGTGCTTTCGTAAAATCCCAAGGAATGGAAGTTGGAACGCCGCTTTCATTTTAAAAACTGTGATAGAATCCAAGGGTTAACCAAAGCAGGTGTTCGGTACCCGAACCAATAAGCTCTTCCGCACGGTAGTCGAACCCTGTTTCAAACTGCGTATTATCAGTAAGGTTGTATCCAACTGATGAGCCGGCTCTTATTTCAAAATTGCCTGCCTGATCTTTCAGAATTCCCACGTATTCGTTGCTGAGCTTAAGATAAAATTCTTCCGGATCGACTTCAAGCCCATTTAATGGTTTTTCCAGGCTAATCCGATACCGTAGACGATATTGTGTAGCTTCGGTTTTTTCAAGAGTTTGATCGGTTCTAAACCGATGGGCTAAATTGAGACCTGTCAGTTCCCGGCTAAAGCTGTACTGCTGAATAAAACGGTGAACAAATGATCCATCAATATCTTGTCTTCGTATAAGATAACCTGCTCCCAAACCTTTTAATATCCCTTTATCTCGAGTGATAATGACGTCTAAATCAGTTCGTTCAAATTCTGCGCGACCACCTTTGCCATCGTAAGGATTTTGGTAAAGAATCTGACGGTTCTCTAATTTAGAGTTAACTTTCCAGCCATCAGTTAATTTGAAGTCTACATCGATTTGAGGCATAATCCCAAATCTGTTTTGACCAAGACTTGCTTGAGAAATACAGACAAACAGAAGGATAAGAATAAAGGCTGATCTCATGGATGTATTTGAGGGTTGTTTTTTAGTAAATTAGATGATTGAGGTTCCTTGGTATTATTTTTTTCGTTTCGATATGTTCACCAGTGTCTGAAAATAAAGCTTCATAGGATCGCGTGTCACCATCTTTTCTCCCAGAAAAGACGATTTCGTAATTAACTTCATACTGCTGACTCTGCGTTTCTTTTAAGAGAACAGACCGCAATAGGTTTGCATCTCCGATCCATTGAATTTGTGTTTTCCTGATTTTATGTCGATCATAATTTCCTTGAAAGTAGCCTCTTATTTTTTGTTGTACTCGTGACGGAAGCTCATCAAAACGTTGTATAAATTCTATATCTTGAAGATTACCCAGGGTGTCAAATTTGATACTGTAAACCGTCCTGTTTTCTTTTATTTTCGCTTCGACTGCAATACCTTCTAGATTCTCTTCTAAATACCATTTTATCTTTCGAGACTCGGGGAAGATGCTTTCTATGTAGTTTGTTGCTTTCATGGATACTTCCGAACTTTTGATTCGCGATTCTTTTTCAAATTTATCTTGTGAATAAAGCGAATCAACCATAAAGAATAAAACAACTAATAACCATGTATGCTTCATAATATTTATCCGTTTTAGATATTCCGCAAGTTATTAATAGGTTTTATCTTCCTTTTATAGACTGTTGTTATCAAATAGTTAACTTTATGTTAATGACCTGACTGCAAATATATAGGATATAATCAGTATTTGGCTATAGAGTTTCTGAATATGTTTTTAACTTTGTGGTATGCCTTTATTTATTTCATCGCTCAATTCCGGCAGCAATGGCAATTGCTACTACATAGCAAACGATAACGAGGCGATTTTGGTGGATGTGGGGATTTCCTGCCGTGAAATTGAGAGGCGAATGAAGCGATTGGATCTTTCTATAGCTAAAGTAAAAGCAATTTTTATTAGTCACGAGCATTCTGACCATATTCGTGGGTTACGTGTATTGGCTAAGAAGTACCAAATATTGGTTTATATCACACCCAAAACACTTATTTACAGTCGTCTTGCCCTCGACGGACATCTGATCAGGTCTTTCAAAGCATTTGATACAATTCGGATTGGTGAGCTAGAAATTTATGCTTTTCCGAAGGCACACGATGCAATCGATCCGCATAGCTTCCTGGTTTCAAGTAATGGTGTGAATATCGGCGTATTTACTGATATCGGCGAAGTCTGCGATTATCTGGTTACAAGCTTTAAACGCTGTCATGCTGTTTTTTTAGAAACGAACTATGATGACGAGATGCTCGACAGCGGTAACTATCCGTTTTATTTAAAACATCGCATAAGAGGAGGGAAAGGACATTTATCAAATAAGAAGGCTCTGGACTTGTTTGTCAGCCATCGTCCTTCTTATTTAAGCCATGTATTCTTATCGCACCTTTCTGCAAATAACAACCGTCCCGTTACCGTTCAAAATTTATTTGTCGAGCATGCAGACAATGTTGAGATTGTTTTAGCCTCAAGAAGCCAAGAAACCTCCGTGTATTGTATAGGATCCACAAATGTGGAGTCTACACTTTTATCACCGAGTCATGCACGACAACTTTAGCCCAATTTTTACTGTACTTATCTATAGCTGCTAAGTGGATTGGGTGGTTTTCATAAGTATCGATATCCTCCATCGTATCGAAATATACAAGAAGGTTGTAAGAAAAACTATTGTCTACGACATCTCTTTGATGAGTTTTGGCAGGAGGGCCGTAGTGTAATGATTTAATGTTTGGTATAGCCTTTAACTCTTCAAAAAAACCTGTAAAATCATTTACTTCTTGTTCTGTAAGGTCATCTTTGAGCCAGAAAAGCACATAGTGAGCAATTACCTCTTTTTCTTTTTTAGATTTTTCTTTTTTGGATGCCATTGTTTTTGCGATTGGTCCGGTAAGTATGCCACCTGCTACAGCGGTTCCCGCTACGTTTTTAATAAATTTTCTTCTCTCCATGCTTTGTTTTATAAATAATCAACTTTAAATAAAGATAGAAATTCCTTGTAATATAGAAGAGATTAAACCGCTTTTAATTCATTGAATAACTTAAAAGAATGAAGTCTAGCTTGAAGATCATAGATATAAGAGACTGTCATTAATTCGTCGATCTGGGTCTTGCTTATGAATGAATCGATTTCTCCTTTTATTCTGTCAGGAGTTCCGGTGAACGTATAGGCAATCATTTGTTGTAAAGCAGCTTCTTCCATCGGATCTATTAAAAAATCGTCAGGATCAACGGGTGGTTGTAATTTTTCTCTCTTTCCGGTAATGACACCTAAGAACATATTCTTAAAGGAAGTGGCTAGTTTTTGAGCCTCTTTGTCAGAGTCCGCAGCGATTACATTTACACAAGCCATTGTATAGGGTTCTTTAAGCTGTGAGGAGGGCCGGAAGTTCTGGTGATAAATTGATAAGGCATGGTGTAGTTGCGCTGGAGCAAAATGACTGGCAAATGCGTAGGGTAGTCCCAAGGCAGCAGCTAAGTGTGCACTATCTGTACTGGATCCTAATATCCAAATTGGAATTTCCAGTCCTTCACCCGGAATTGCTCGTACTCTTCCTTGGCGGTTCTCGCTCGATAAATAAGTTTGAAGTTCTTGGACATTTTTAGGAAATTCCATTGCTGCTCTCTGTTCTCGTCGCAAGGCCATCGCGGTCAACTGATCGGTGCCAGGAGCACGTCCTAGTCCTAAGTCGATCCGATCGGGAAAAAGTGTCGCCAAAGTGCCGAATTGCTCCGCGACAATTAACGGGGCATGATTTGGTAGCATAATACCCCCAGAACCAACTCTAATTGTGGATGTTCCCTGAGCAATATGAGCAATTAAAATCGATGTTGCTGAACTGGCTACACCTTCCATATTATGATGTTCGGCAAACCAATATCGATGATAGCCAAGTTTTTCAACATACTGGGCTACTTCTAAGCTGCTTTTGAATGTGTCGGCTGGGGTAAAACCCTCTAAAACCGGGGCTAAATCAAGTACGGAAAGTTTAATGTCTTTTATAGATTCTTTCTTCATGTCTTCTATCTGGATAATATCGATGGGTAATACCAAAGTTATCAAATAGAAAACGAGGAAGAGAAAGCAAGTGGAAAATTTACTTCCTGAAGACTTTCTCTTCCAATGGAAGTTACAATACAAAAGTATAGTGACTTTCGCGTTTTAATAATGATTAGGGTACAACCCAGTAGTGGATAGTTGAGCCATTTACCTGAATGGTCTTTTCAGGTTTCCAGTCACCCATATCGAAGGCGTGTGATACGATTCTCGTTCCTGATTTTAGTTTTAACAATTTTGGTTTTAATTTTAAATTCACGTCAGGAAGAAGATAAAGAGTTACTACTGTTGCATCGCTAAGATCTACGTCGAATAGATTGCCCTCAATAAATTTTACTTTATCAGTAACATCTGCTTTGGCCGCATTCGCATTGGCTTCACTAATTCGCTGTGGATCGATATCGACACCTGTTCCGGTTGTGCCGTATTTTTTAGCAGCTGTTACCACAATTCGGCCATCTCCGCATCCTAAGTCATACAGGATATCATCTCCTTTTACCTGCCCCAATTCGAGCATAGCATCGACTACCGCCTGATTAGTTGGAACATAAGGAACATCTAGTTGTGGCCTGTCTTGAGCCTTGACCGTCGCGACTGCGATAAATAGAATGGCAATAGCCATCATGTTTTTGAGTGTTTTCATCGTTTGTTATTTTAATTAGTTAATGAATATGAATTGACTTTTGATTTTTTATATTTTGGAAATAAAGTGGTATAAGCCCGACCAGTAAAACCCCGATTCCAACTAGTGCGCCAACTCCAGTGTGCATAATGCTTGAATAAAGAAGATAAGCACAAGTAAGGCAGAATATGATAGGTGTGATCGGGTAGAGCGGAATTTTAAAAGGACGTCTCGTGTTTGGTTCTTTTTTCCGAAGAGTGAAAATTGAGATACCAACGAGCAGGAAAAAGAACCAGAATACCGGTGCCGTATATTCGATGACCGTTTCAAACCCATTGCGGGTTAATAATCCAAGACTAATTAGCAAAAGCGCAACAACGCTCTGTACGATAAAAGCGGTAGTCGGCACGGAGGTTCGGCTATTCCATTTACCGAGTGGAGAAAATATAGAGTAATCCCTTCCCAGTGCATAGGTGCTTCTCGCACCTGTAAAAATAGTAGCATTGATAGACGTTAAGGCTGAAACAGCAACTAAGGCGCCGATCAGTTTACTTCCTTTCTCACCAAATGCAGCGTACATTAGATCACTAGCAACGGCATCCGAGTTTCCCATGTTTTCGAGACCTAATACATGAAGAAATGTAAAATTAATCAGTAAGTAAACCAAGGTTATGATAAAAATACTGATCACTAAAGCCTTAGCCATAGTTCTAGTGCCAGTATGGGTTTCCGCCGAAATATAAGCTGCTTCGTTCCAACCACCGAAAGTCAATAACACAAAGATCATAGCAAGTCCGAATGCGCCTGAACTTTGTCTAGATGTTGCGGATTGCAGAGGTTCGGCATTTTCTGGAGTAAAAAAGAGACCAGCAATGACGACAAGAAGAATCCCGCCAACTTCTACAGTCGTAAATATTTTTTGTGTGAGCGTACCAAATCTGATATTTGCTAAATTAATCGCAGTTAGTATGACCACGATAAGTCCCGCATAGAGAATGGAAGAGAGCGTTCCAATATTGAATATTACAGCGAGATAGTCCCCAAATACATAGGCTAATATAGCAATCGATCCAGTTTGAATTACACTAAGCCTGGACCAAGCGAATAGAAAACTTATTTTTTCCCCAAAAGCTTTTCTTATGAAATAATAGTCGCCACCTGCATTCGGGAAGGTGGTAGTTAATTCCGCATAGCATAAAGCCCCAATTAAGGAAACAAGTCCTCCGCCAATCCAAGCTAATAAAAAGAGTTGAGGATTATCAGAATTAGCCGCCACAACTGAAGGCGTTCTGAATATACCAGCTCCGATCACTAACCCTACTATGAGGACAACAGCATCGTTTAAGCTTAGACTGTTTTTTATTTTCAAATCTCCCTTGTCACTTTGGATATTTGAAGAAGTAGTTCTCTCCATCTAATCTGTATAATATCTTGTAATTTCTTAAGCTTATTGTCAACGCTTAGATTTTCAACAGAATATTTGGAGTTTTGTTTGAATAGCGAGATTTATGAACGCTTGATTATGAGTTTTTTATGTAAAAAGTTCGATACCCTTCAGAAGGATGTCACAAGCTTGGATAATTTCTTCTTTTTCGATAACCAGGGGTGGAGCTATCCGAAGAGCTGTCTCGCAATGAAGAAACCAGTCAATCATTACACCGTTTTCAGCACAATATTTACTAATTGATTCAACTTGTTGGAAAGTATCAAGCTGTATGCACATCATAAATCCAAGTCCGCGTACTTCGCGGATTGAAGGGTGCTGTAAGTGTTGTCGAAAGAGCTGAGCTTTTGATTCAATTGACTCGAAGAGCATTTCCTCGAGAATTACGTCGATTGAAGCTAGCGCGGCTGCTGCGCAGACCGGATGTCCACCAAATGTCGTAATATGTCCCAACATGGGATTGCTGGTAATGACCTGCATAATGCCTCGGTCAGCAATGAAGGCGCCAATTGGCATTCCGCCGCCGAGAGCTTTGGCAACCAATAAGATATCAGGTGCAACATCAAAATATTCAAAAGCAAACATTTTGCCCGTCCGACCAAAACCTGTCTGTATTTCGTCTAGAATTAAAAGTGCTCCGGTTTCATTACATCGGTCGCGGACAGCTTGTAGCCAGGCCTTATCTGGTACTCGCATGCCAGCTTCACCTTGTACTGTTTCTAATATAACGGCAGCCGTTTTTTCTGTAATCTTGAAAAGGTCATCATTGCTATTGAAATTTATATAGCTAATATCAGGTAAGAGAGGGCCGTAGGCACGACGGTATTCGTCGTTTCCGATCAAACTGAGCGAGCCCTGCGTGCTACCATGATAGGCTTTCTTTGCGGCAATAATTTCTGTCCGACTGGTGTATTTCTTAGCGATCTTCATCGCCCCTTCCGTTGCTTCGGTTCCCGAGTTGACAAAATACACCGAGTTTAGATTCGGAGGGAGTAGGGAGACTAATTTTTCAGCAAGTTTTACTTGTGGTGTTTGCACAAACTCACCATATACCGTGACGTGTAAATGCTGATCCACTTGATCTTTAATTGCCTGAATCACTTTCGGATGTCGATGCCCGATATTATTAACGGCAAATCCGGAAACAAGATCAAGATATTTCTCGCCGTTTGGACCGTACAAATAGATGCCCTCAGCTGAAACTATTTCGGTAAGACGCGGACTGTTTGAGGTTTGAGCAGTGTTTAATAAGAATATTTCTCTGTTACTAAGCATTGCAATTATCTTCGATTTCTGCTTTGTAGTTCTTTGAAGAGCTGTTCCCGGAACTCTCTTTCGACTTCAAAAAATCTGGATGATTTTGAAGCGGGAATAGCCGTTTTAAATTTTTCGCGATACTTCTTTTTGCATGCCAAGATCTCTGCATCAAAATCCAATTCATTGCGATAAGACCTTTTTAGTCCGTCTTCCGATCTTTTTTTATGCATAATCTGTCGGATCTCGTTTCTATATTGATTATAAAGCGGGAAAAATTTTTCTGCTTCTTGCGGAGATAAATCAAGCTTCTTTGTGATGTAAGCTATTTTGGCAACTTCGATCTTTTGGAAGCGGTCTGAATCCTTTTGTGCAAAAATAGACAGGCACGAAAAAAGTACAAAACAACATGTGGTTAATAAACGCTTCATGACTTATCCTTAAATACTGTTCTCAAGATACGACTCTATTTCTTCAGAAGAAAACGAATCTTCAAAATCATCTGATTGTTCCTCAAGTCGCTCGAGTTCTTCGCTCAATTTGATATAGTCACCAGTTTCGGAATAGAAGGCTAAGTAGCTGATTATTTCGTCGGCCGGAATTTCATCGATGATATTGTCTACTTGAGCATTCGTCGGTTCAACTTTCCTTTCAGTTAGTTGAAAGAATACGAATAAAGAGACTACTAATGCAATACTAGCTGCAGACATATATTTTAGCCAGGATAATCTTCTCGGTTTAGGTAACGATATGATTTGGGTATCTTTTGTAGAAGTCTTTTCGAGTATTGCTGATTCGAGTTGTTTGAAATACTGAGCGGGAACGGAAAAGCCGTCCTTCGAAACTTTTTGCTTCAACTCTTCTTCCCGTACTCTCATGAGAATATCGTCAGTTAGCTCTTTATGATAGTTTT
>Ga0079224_100001191_pt1 | contig 29055 bp, 27 predicted proteins | sample Stecom2015_FD_80414 | JGI IMG/M metagenome (GOLD analysis project Ga0079224, IMG submission 80414) | Agricultural soil microbial communities from Utah to study Nitrogen management - Steer compost 2015 | ecosystem: Environmental > Terrestrial > Soil > Agricultural land | place: USA: Utah... | reverse complement strand
GCGTGGTTACGATGGTTCCGTCGGGCCGTTCGATGACGACCTCCCGGTTGTGGCACGGCTTGGCCGTGCGCAGCACTTCGGCCATCGGCGTGTCGGTGCGCGCGAGTCGCCGGCCGTCGGGCAGGTAGACGCACTGCGCGCCGCAGAACCGCTCGTCGGATTCGCCTGACTCGGGGGTACGGCCCCACAGCTCGGCTGCGCGGCGGTTGAACAGCCGGATGATGCCGTCGGTGTCGCAGCAGTAAATGCCCATCGGCACCGCGTCGAACAGAATGCGGGAACCGAGGGCCTTCTCGATCGCGCTGCGCCCGGGCTGTTCCGTTTCGGAACTCGGGGACTGGGTCATGATGGCCGGTCTTTTACTCGCACTTTGCGCAAAACGCCCGGAGTTCGGGATAGTTCCACGTTCTCCTTAATTTTTCTGCACAACCTGCGGCAATTCTTTGTCCCGTCCCGGCTGCAGGTTTCCGCGCCGTCGTTACAGGTATGCAAGCACGAGGTAGGTGCCAAGCAGGAGCGTGGTCCAGAACGCCATGGTGCCGGTCGGCCAGGTGCGGCCGAGCACGCCCTCCGGCCCATGATGGCGCGACAGCGTGTCGACGAGCCGCAGTGTGGCCTCGCGGAGCGTCGCCGTGGCGGTGGCCCACGCGGCGCGTCCGGTTTTGGCGGCAACCTGCGCCGCCGCCCAGCCGAAGCCGCGGTAGAACCAGTCGAAGTCGAGCGTGATCGTCTGCGTGCGCCGCAGCCAGCCGAGCATCAGGAAGAATGCCAGCCCCGAGAACAGGAGGAGCTGCAGCATGCCGACCACGTGGGCGCCGGTATACGGCACGTAGTTGACCGGGTAGGGCAGCATCGCGTAGAGCGTGCCCGGCACGACGCCGATACCGATGCACAGGGCGGAGAACAGGATCATCGCCAGCCGCATGTTCCACGGTGGGTCGGGCGGTCGCAGGCCCGAATCCTTCTGGAAGAACACGAACCACGGGAACTTGATGCCGGCATGGAGGAACACGCCGGCCGACGCCGCGGCGAGCAGCAGCCAGACCGTCAGCATGTGCTGGTCCGCCGCTGCCTGCGAGATCATCGACTTCGACACGAAGCCCGAGGTGAGCGGGAACGCCGAGATGGACAGCGCCCCGATCGAGCCGCAGATGGTGGTCAGCGGCATGGTGCGGAACAGCCCGCCGAGGCGGGTGCACAGGCGCTCCCCAGTCTGGTAGAGCACCGCCCCGGCGGCCATCAGGAGCAACGCCTTGTAGATGATGTGGGTGAAGGCGTGGGCGGCGGTGCCGTTGAGCGCCATCTCGGTGCCGATCCCGATGCCCGTCACCATGAAGCCCACCTGGTTGACGATCGAGTAGGCCAGGATGCGGCGCATGTCGTTCTCGAGGATGGCGTACACGATCCCGTAGAAGACCATGTACATGCCGACCCAGATGAGGATTTCCGCTCCCGGGAACCCGCGCAGCAGCACGTAGACGGCGGTCTTGGTGGTGAAGGCGGACAGGAACACGGTGCCGCTCCACGAGCCCTCGGGGTAGGCATCGGGCAGCCAGGCCGACAGCGGCGGCGCCCCGGCATTGATCAGGAAGCCGGCGAGGATGAGCCAGCGCGCGGCGCTGTCCGGCTGCATCGCCCGGAAGGTGATCTCGCCCGTCTGCAGGATCTCTCCGGCGAGGCCCGCCATCAGGAGGACGCCGCCGAAGAAGTGGATCACCGCATAGCGGAGACCCGCACCGAGCGCGCCTCCGCCGCCGGCGAACACCACGATCGTCGAGGCGATCGCCATGATCTCCCAGAACACGAACAGCGTGACGAGATCGCCCGCGAACACGGCGCCGAGCGCGGCGCCGGCGTAGACGAACGCGGCAGCCAGTTCCATCGCACTGTCGCGATTGAGCGCGAACAGCCCGCCGCCGAGCGCCATGATGGCGAACACGGTGGCAAACAGGCGGGCCAGCGCATCCGTTCTCACCACCTCCAGGGTGTATCCGAGCCAGGTCCAGGTGACGGACACGCCATCCGGCAGCGACCAGGCGCACCACAGCGACACCAGTGGCGCGGCAAGGACGAGCGCCGCCCGCACCTGGCCGCGAAGCAGCGGCAGGATGAGGCCCGCCGCGATCAGCACCAGCGCCGGGTGGATCGTCAGGCCCTCAGCCATTGCGGCGCCTTTCCTTGCGGTTCGGCTCCTCGACGGTAACCGCGACTGTCTCGTAGTAGTCGTCCGGCCGCTTCAGCAGGTAGCCGAGCCCGCGGGCGAATACGATGAGGGCGATGCAGCTTCCCAGGCCGTACCAGGCGTTGAAGCCGGGGATCGATTCGACGGCGAAATGCGGGTGCCAGTCGACAAACAGCTCGGCTGCCACGGTGAGCACGAGGATGGCGATGAACGCCACCCACAGCTTCCGGATCGTATCGGGCCGGACCAGCCAGTGGTCGTCGCTCATTGGCTCGCTCCTTCACCTGGTACATCCGCCGCCGGCAACGCGGCGCCCGCGTCCGGCAGCCCGGCTCCTTCCTCCACCATGGCTTCGGCCAGGCCGAGCGGCAGGTCGGGGAACAGGAACATCAGGACGACGAGGCTGGCGGTGATGGTCAGCGCGATGACGATCGTCAGCGGCGCCTCGCCGTGCTCGTGTGCCGCGCCGGCTGCCGCCGCTCCGGCGGCAGGGGCCGGCTCGCGGAGAAAGGCGGTGACGATGATCGGCAGGAAGTACATCGCGTTGAGCACGGTGCTCGCCACGATGACGGCGACGACGAACCACTGTTCGATTGTCATCGCCCCCTGCAGGATGAACCACTTGCCGAGAAAGCCCGCTGTTGGCGGCAGGCCGATCATCGAAACGGCTCCAACCGCGAATGCCGTCATCGTCCACGGCATGCGCCGGCCGATGCCGCGCATCTGGCTGATCTCGGTAAGGTGCGCCGCGGTATAGATGGAGCCGGCGGCAAAGAACAGCGTGATCTTGCTTACCGCATGGACGGCGATGTGCACCGCCGCGCCGACCACCGCCAGCGGCGTGAACAGCGCCGCGGCAATGATGACATAGGACAGCTGGCTCACCGTCGAGTAGGCGAGCAGACGCTTCAGGTTGTCTTGGTTCAGGGCGACGATCGAGGCGGCGATGACCGTGAAGCCGGCGATGTAGACCAGCCAGCCCGAGTACCCGCTCGCCGCCAGTGTCTCGATGCCGAACACGTAGACGATCACCTTGACAACGGTGAACACGCCGGCCTTGACCACCGCCACCGCATGCAGGAGGGCACTGACCGGGGTCGGTGCCACCATCGCCGCCGGCAGCCACCGGTGGAACGGCATCAGCGCCGCCTTGCCGACGCCGAACGCGTACAGTGCGAGCAGGACGCCGAGGACCGGATCGCTCACCTTGCCGCCGAGGATGCCGCCCGGCGTGAATTCGACCGTACCGGCGGCGACCCAGGTCCAGATGATAGCGGGCAGCAGCAGCACCATCGAGGTGCCGAGCAGGATCACGAGGTAGGTTCGTCCGCCTTGCTTTGCCTCGTCGTTCTGCTTGTGGGAAACGAGCGGGTAGGTGGAGAGCGTCAGTATCTCGTAGAAGATGAACAGCGTGAACAGGTTGGCCGAGAACGCGATCCCCATCGTGCTGGCGATGGCGACCGCAAAGCACACGTAGTACGGCGTCTGGCGTGGCTCGTCGTTGCCGCGCATGTAGCCGATCGAATAGATCGAGTTGACGATCCAGAGGCCCGAGGCGATGACCGCGAACAGCATGCCGAGCGGTTCGATGGCGAGGCCGAGGGCAAGACCGGGCAGGATCTCGACGAGGTTCACGGCCGGGCGTGCGCCCTGCGTCACCTCGCCGAGCAGCGTAAGCACGATGGCGAACAGGATGCCGGCTGCCAGCAGCGTGACCGCCTCGCGCGCGTTCGGGCGCGCGCTGAACAACGGGATGAGCAGTGCCGCCAGGCCGGGTACGACAGGCGTCAGGACCAGGAGCGTTGCGAGGTCGGCAGTCACGATCCCGGCCCTCCCAGCAGCATCGCGGCGGCCCTGGAGGCAATGCCGGCGTTGAGCCGGGTGTCGATTCCGAACCAGATCACCGCAGCGGCGAGCACGAGCAGCGGAACCATCATGGTGGCAGGCGGATCGGTGGCGTTCTCCAGGGCGGGCGCCACCGGGCGGAACAGGGCAGCCTCCACGACCCGGCCGATGTAGACCACCGAGATCAGTGAACTTGCGACGATCAGGAACACGAGGATCCAGCCGCCGGGAACCTCGAGCGCCCCGACGCCGAGATACCACTTGGAAATGAAGCCGGCGGTGCCCGGCGTGCCGATCAGGCCGAGTCCGGCAACGACGAACGCCGCCGTCGTCAGCGGCATCTTGCGCCACAACCCTCCCAGGTCGTCCAGCTGCACGCTGGCGGTCCGATAGAACACCGCCCCGAGGACCATGAACAGGGCGGCCTTCATCAGCGCATGGTTGAACAGATGGACGATGCTGCCGGTGAGGCCGGAGTGGTTGGCCAGCGCGATGCCCAGCGTGATGTATCCCACCTGGGCGAGCGACGAATAGGCGAGCATGCGCTTGATGTCGGTCTGGAACACGGCAACCACCGAGGCGGCGAACATCGCCACCACCGACAGCACGACAAGGACGTCGGTCAGCGGCAGGGCGGAAAACGCGAGTTCGAGGCCGACCACCGAGAAGAACAGCCGGATCAGCAGGTACAGCGCGACCTTGGTCGAGGTCGCGGCGATGAACACCGTCACGAACGATGGTGCGTAGGCATACGCGTTGGGCAGCCACATGTGCAGCGGAACCAGCGCCAGCTTGAGGCTGACGCCGACCGTCAGGAACGCGAGCGCGGTCACGATTGTCCGCGAGTAGTCGGCCATCGCCGGTTCGATCCGGGTGCTCAGGTCGGCGAAGTTGAGCGTGCCGGTGGCGAGATACATGAAGCCGATCCCGGCGACGTACAGCGTGGCGCCGATTGTTCCCATGATCAGATACTGGAACGCCGCCACCGGAGCCCGCCGGTCTTTGCCCAACGCGATCAGCGTGTACATGGCGAGCGACGAGATCTCCAGGAACACGAACGAGTTGAAGGCGTCACCGGTGATCGCGATTCCAAGCAACCCCGCGAGGCACAGCAGGTACACCGAGTAGAACCATCCCTGGCGGTGCTCCTCGATCTCCTGCGCTACGCTGCGCCGGGCGAACGGCATCGCCGCCGCCCCGACGGCAGACACCAGCATCAGGACGAACGCGCTCAGCTCGTCGACGCGGTACTCGATGCCCCACGGCGGCTCCCAGCCCCCTATGGCGTACGAGATCGTCCCGCCATCCAGCACCTGAAGCGTCAGGCCGGCTGCAATGGCCAGCGACGCCCAGCTCGCTGCTAGCGCCAGCCAGTAGTTGAACGCGCGATGGTTGATCAGCGCCGCGACCAGCGCGCCGAGCAGCGGCACGACCACCTGAAGTGCCGGAAGCTGCGCCATCAGCCCGCTCATGTCTGTTCGTCCTGGCGGACAATTTCGGCTTCCTCGGTGGAGCCGTACTCCTCGTTGATGCGCACCGCCAGCGCAAGCCCCAGCGCCAGCGTTGCCACGCCGACCACGATGGCGGTCAGGATCAGCACATGCGGCAACGGGTTCGAATACACCGCGAAGGAGGGGTCGAGGATCGGCGGCGTGCCGCCAATGATCTTTCCCGGGCTGATGAACAGGAGATAGATCGAGGTCTGGAACACCGACAGCCCGATCAGCTTCTTGATCAGGTTGCCGCTCGCGATGACGATGTAGAGGCCGGTCATCATCACCAGGATGGTGATGACGTAGTTGTAGTGTTCGGCAATCGTGCTCAGGAGCGTCATTGCCGGTCCCGCTCCACGAAGGCATAGAACAGCGCCATCATCGTGCCGGCGACGGTGATCAGCACGCCCAGCTCGACCGACATGATGCCCAGGTGATGGCCATGCACGGGTTCATGGGCGAACGGCGAATAGTCGAGATAGTTGGCGCCCAGCAACAGGCTCACGACCCCGGTTCCCGCGTAGATCAGCGCTCCGAGCGGAACCATGGCCGTGACCACGGCAGGCGGTGCCACCCGCTTTGCCGTGTCCAGCCCGAAGACGATCGAGATCAGGAACACGCAGCCGGCCAGCAGCACGCCGGCCTGGAAGCCGCCGCCGGGGCCGAAATCGCCGTGGAACTGGACGTAGATGGCAAACAGGGCGACGAACGGAAGGATCAGCTTTGTGCCGACCCGCAGGACAGTGTCGAGGCTCATGTGTCGGCCTCCGCCTGTTTGCGGCCGGTGCGGCGGGACCGGCGCCTGAGCAGGAGCATCACGCCCATCCCTGCGGTGAACACCACGGTGACTTCACCCAGCGTGTCGTAGCCGCGATAGTCCGCGAGCACCGCGGTGACCACGTTCGGCGTGCTCGCCTCTTCGACCGCCTTCTCGAGATAGCGTGGGACGACATGGGTATGGATCGGCGCCTCCGCCATGCCGAACGGCGGCAGCACCAGCGTTCCCCAGACGACCGCGGCTCCGGTGACGCCTGCAACGAACAGCGCCAGGAACTGGCGACGGTACTGTGGTGCCTCGGTGGAGCCGGTGAGGTGCAGCGCGGCCAGCAACAGCACCGTGGACACGCCGGCGCCGACCGCGGCCTCCGTCATCGCAACGTCGACGGCATCGTAGATCACCATGACGCTGGCGATGAGGAAGCTGTAGATCGACGCGAGGATCACCACGGAGAACAGGACGGTCTGGCGCACCATCGCAAGCGCGGCGATGGCGAGCAGCGTCAGGAGCACCATGTTGATGAAAGGTTCTATCGCTGCCTCCCTTTTCCGGCGCCGGGCTTGCCGGAACCCGTCTTCTTGTTCTTCTTCTTGGCGGTCGCCTTCCCGGTCGACCCGCGTTTTGCAGCCGTTTCGCCGGCAGACGCTCTTTTTGTTGTTCCCGTCTTTGCAGTCGCTGTCTTTGCGGTCTCCACCTTCTTCGGGGTTGACCTTGCGTCGGCAGCCTTTGCCACTGCTGCCTTCGCTGGGGCTTTCTTCCTCGCGTCCGGGGGCTTCCGCTTCGCCGGGCTGCGCGGTCTCGGTCCTCCCGCCGGTGGTGGCCTGCGGTCTTCGACGAGGATCGGTTCTATCCGCTCGTGCAGTGCTGCCTGGGCGAGGGCATGCGCGGTAACCGGCGAGCTGAAGAAGAAGATGGCGAGCAGGAACAGGAGTTTCAGCGAGACTACGCCGAAACCTGCCTGCAGCATCATTCCGGCGATCAACAGCCCCGCGCCCAGCGTGTCGGAGACGCCCACCGCGTGCATGCGGGTGTAGATGTCCGGCATCCGGACGAGGCCGACCGCCCCCACCACCACGAACACCGACCCGCCGACGATCAGGAGCCAGCTCAGGATATGGACGACGCTTTCCATCACGGCCGGCTGTTTTCCCTCGCGTCGTGGCCGAGGTTGCCGTGGCGGAAGAACTTCAGCACTGCGAGTGTGCCGATGAGGTTGAGGAGGGCATAGACCAGGCCGACGTCGAGGAAATGCGGTCGGCCGGTGAGGAAACCGAACACCGCCACGATCAGGATCGTGAGGTTGCCGATGGCGTTGGCTGCCAGCAGCCGGTCGAAGATCGTTGGCCCCTTGATCGCGCGGACCATCGCCAGCACGAGTGCTACCAGCACGGCTGCGATTGCCGCAACGAACATGTCAGCCCCCTTCCTCGAAGCGGAGCACCCGGGCGTCCATGCCGCCGGCCTCGAGGTCATCCGCTCCCGCTCTCTGCAGGGCGTGGACGGTGAGTTCGTTACCGTTGACGCCGGTGGTGACGGTGCCCGGGGTGAGCGTGATCGAGTTGGCGTAGGTGGCAATGCCCGCGGTGGTGCGCTGGCTCGCCCTGACCACGGTCATTGTGGGCGAGATCGGCAACGACGGATTGATGATCACCTTGGCGACGGTGAACGCCGAGACGGCAATCTCCTTCACCAGCCATGGCCAGTAGGTGATGGCGCCGATCAGCAAGTGAACCGGATGGCCCTCGTCGTCGGCGATCTTGAGCCGGCTTGCCGCGAGGGCGACGAGTATTGATGTGACCAGCCCGATGCCGAGAAGCATCGTCGTGAACTGCCCCGAGAGGGCAAGCCAGAACAGGAACAGGACAACCGTCAAACTGGCGAATCGCACCTTCGCCTTCCCTCCCCCGAGCATGCCGCATGAGGCCGTCAGGCTCGGTCACGGCGAACTCCGGTATCCATTCCCCGCATTCGCGCAAGGATGTCGATATTGGTAAATACCGATTTTCGCGTGGCGGACAACCCCTGATTCGAGAATCACGCACGGGGCTCGGAAACATGCTCGTTGCGTCTCCGGGCGGCGATACACGTCTGAAGACGGGGCACATGGTTATTCTGGCAGGAGTAGTGATGAAGACTTGTGCGGCGACACGATTTGTTCACCGGAAATGAAACGCCGGCGTGATAGGTGTTGCACGTCGATGTTAACGATGCCATATAACCGCCGGATTCGTCGACGATATCTGCAACGCCTCGTCGAGGTAAGTTATCCGCAAGGAGTGATTCTCCTTGCCTGAGACTATTTGACATTGCTTGCGTTCAGCTTCAGTTTAGCGCCGAGGCTGATCGGGGCACATTCAGGACGGAACGGATCGAAATGGATCGACAAGGAATGCAAAACGGTACCGAACTGGTAGAACTCACTGCGGAGATTGTCGCCGCCTACGTCGGAAACAACGCGGTCGTTTCGGCTGATCTGCCTGGCCTGATCGGTGAAGTGCACCGTGCGCTGTCGCAGGCGGTGGCCAGGTCGACCGAACCGGAAAAGCCGGAATTGAAGCCGGCAGTTCCGATTCGTCGTTCGGTGACCCCCGACTACATCATCTGTCTCGAGGATGGCAAGAAGTTCAAGTCGCTCAAGCGACATCTCCGTACCCACTACAATCTTTCGCCGGAGGAATACCGAGAGAAGTGGGGTCTGCCGCCTGACTATCCGATGGTTGCGCCGAACTATGCCAAGGCCAGGTCTGCACTGGCCAAGAAGATGGGTCTCGGCCAGAAGGGCCGCGCTTCGGCCGCCTGAATACCGATTGCCTCTCCGGAATGCGGTCGTTGCGGGCGGCCGGGATTTCGGGACCGGTTCAATTGTCCGCCCCGTGGCAGGGTTGTTTCGCCACGGGGCGGTTTCGTGCCGGCCACGGCCCTTCCAGCTTCACCCGGACAAGTAGCTTGAACAGATTCTGCATTTGATTCATATTGTTTAGAAGCGATTCCTTAAGCCGTGCTCTGAGGGGGAACACACGTGATCGGGGGATCCGCGGATCTTGCGTTTCGCGCGCAGCTGATCGTTCCGGAACAGCGCCAGATCTATGACTACTGGGTCGAACGTGCTGGCGGCCGGCCGATGCCTGCACGCAGGGACATCAATCCCGCCCATGTACCGCGCCTCCTGCCCTCGATCAGCCTGGTCGACGTCGAGGAAAGGCCGCAGCGCTTCCGCATCCGTCTGGCCGGTACCCGGCTGCGCGAGATCTACGACCGGGAGATCACCGGTTCCTATCTCGACGATCTCGATGACTGGGGCTGCAGGCGTCAGTACTGGCAGGCTGCCTATGCTCGCGTCGTCGAAGCGGGCCGCCCGGCGCAAGGGGTGGTGCGTGGTCCGAAGGAAAGCAAGGAACACCTAGTCCAGTTCTGGCTCCGGCTGCCCCTGTCGTCCGACGGGGACAGGGTCGACATGATCCTGAGCTACGACGCGTTCGTCGCCGCCGGCGAGCCCGGCGCCGAGCTTGCCACCGGCACCCTCGCTGCGCGCGCTCTGGCGCTCTGACCCGGGGACCTCGTCCCGCTGCCGGAGGCCCACGGTGGCCGCCTGGCGCCGCCGCCGTCACGATAAGCCTCCCAAATGCTGCAATGACTACAACTCATTTCGCCGCCGTCGCTGCCGGCCATAGGCTTGTCTCGACCATATTGCCAGCGTGGGAGGACAGCCATGACCAGGGCAGGCATTGCCGACGTATTGAACCGGTCCAGCGACATGGCGCGGCTGGTGACATGGCACAACGGCGAGAAATCATGGCGACCGTTCTCGGATGCCGAGATGACGCGACGCCAGGACATGCTCCGGCAGCACATGGCCGACCGGTCGATTGATGCCTGCCTGCTCACCTCCTATCACAACATCTGCTACTTCTCGGGCTTTCTCTACTGCTATTTCGGTCGCCGCTATGGCCTTGTCCTGGATCAGGACCATGCGACGGTCATTTCGGCTGCCATCGATGCGGGGCAGCCGTGGCGCCGCTCGTTTGCCGACAACGTGAGCTACACCGACTGGCGCAGGGACAACTATTTTCATGCCGTCCAGCAGAAGACGAAGGGCGTGCGCCGCCTCGGCATCGAATTTGATCATGTGAACCTCGACCTCAAGCGCCTGCTCGAGGAAGCGCTTCCCGGCGTCGAGTTCGTCGATGTCGGGCAGTCGACGATGTGGATGCGCACCATCAAGTCGGACGAGGAGATCGCGCTGATCAGGGAAGGAGCGCGTATCGCCGATCTTGGTGGCGAGGCCGTCGTGGAAGCGGTTGCCGCAGGCGTGCCGGAATACGAGGTGGCGCTCGCCTCGACGCAGGCCATGGTGCGCGAGATCGGCAGGAGCTTTCCGTTCGTCGAACTGATGGATACCTGGACCTGGTTCCAGTCCGGCATCAACACCGATGGCGCTCACAACCCAGTCACCAACCGGCGCGTCGAGCGCGGCGACATCCTGAGCCTGAACTGCTTCCCGATGATCTTCGGCTACTACACTGCGCTGGAGCGGACGCTGTTCTGCGAAGAGGTTTCCGACGCGCACCTCAAGCTGTGGGAGATCAACTGCGAGGTTCACCGCACCGGGCAGAAGCTGATCCGGCCGGGCGCCCGCTGCGGCGACATCGCCGCCGAACTCAATGACATCTATCGCCAGCACGACCTGCTCCGCTACCGCTCGTTCGGCTACGGCCATTCGTTCGGCGTGCTCTGCCACTACTATGGCCGCGAGGCTGGCGTCGAGCTGCGCGAGGACATCGATACCGAGCTGAAGCCGGGCATGGTCGTTTCGATGGAACCGATGATCATGATCCCGGAAGGCGAGCCGGGCGCAGGCGGCTACCGCGAACATGACATCCTCGTCGTCACCGAAGACGGTGCCGAGAACATCACCGGATTTCCGTTCGGCCCCGAGCACAACGTGATCCGCGCCCGGTGAGCACCGCGCGGATCACTGCGACGCTTTGCCGCCATGCCTGGGAATAGTATTATGGGCGCATGCGTCAGTTCGTGCGTGGTGCCCAATTGGCCCGGATAAATCTGCCGACCGACGTCTTGCGGACATTCCTGACCGTCGTCGATCTGGAGAGCTTTACCCGCGCTGGCGAGATACTCGGCCGCACCCAGCCCGCGGTCAGCCTCCAGATGCGCCGGCTGGAGGAACAGCTCGGCACCAAGCTGCTGACCACCGTCGGCCGGCGGCTGGTGGTGACCGAGCAGGGCCGGGCGCTCGCGGTCTACGCGCGGCAGATGCTGGAGATCAACGACCACGCGGTCGAGCGGCTGCGGCCGAAGAAGCAAGGCAACGTGATCCGGGTCGGCCTGCCGACCGACTATGCCGTTGCCTTCCTGCAGGGGGTCATCACCGAATATGCGCAGCAGTATACCCAGGTGCAGGTCGAGATCGTCTGCGACCTGAGCCACCGGCTGCTCGACGACCTGCGGCGGGACTGCCTCGACATCGTCATCGCGATGACGAGCGACGGGCTGCGTCAGTACCTTTCACGCCAGTGGATCGAGCGCCCCTGCTGGGCCGCCGCCGCGCAGTGGCGGGATCGCCCCGGCGAACCGGTGCCGCTTGTCACCCATCCGCCCGGCTGCGAATACCGCAACCGCATGATCCAGGCGCTGGAGGCGGCGCAGCGCGAATGGCGGATTGCCTACTGCAGCCCCGGCATCAGCGGCGTCCAGAGCGCGGTGGCCGCCGGCCTCGGCGTCAGTGCCCTGACCCGCCGCACGCTCAGGCCCGACATGCGCGTGCTCACGCCGGAGGACGGGTTCCCGCCGCTCGCCGACATCCGCGTCGGCCTCTACTACAAGCATCCGCGCCAGACCGACGAGGGCCTCGCCCTTGCCAATCACGTGATCAGCCGGCTGGATACGTCCGCCGAGGCCGATTTCGCCCGGGTTGCCCCCTGATACGAGGAACGCCATGCCCATAGTCGCCGCCACCGAAGACGATCGCCGGTTCTTGCGCCTCGCCGTGCGCGAGGCGGAGACGTCGCTGGCCAACGGCAGCCTGCCGGTCGGCTCCGTGATCGTCCGCGCCGGGGAGGTGGTCGCCGCCGGCCGCAACCGCGCGTTCGAGACCAACGACCCGACCTCGCATGCCGAGACCGACTGCCTGCGCAACGCCGGCATGCTGGACACCTTCGGCGACCTCACGCTCTACACCACCCTCAGCCCGTGCATGATGTGCACCGGGGCGATGCTGTTCCTCGGCATCCCGCGCATCGTCATCGGCGACCGGCAGACCTACCCCGGCGACGTCGACTTCCTGGTCGAGCGCGGCCTCGAGGTGGTGCTGCTGGACGACCCGGAGTGCATCGGCCTTATGCGTCGCTTCATCACCGAGCGTCCCGAGGCGTGGAACAGGATCGTCGCCGGCGACCGCCAGCACGGCGGACACGCCTGACGCCGGTCAGCCAGACGGCAGGAGGTAGGCGCTCTCCGCCCGCCATGTGAGGTGCAGCGCCCCGCCCGGTACCAGGTCGATCCCGGCGAGTTCGTTCTGGCTTGCCTGGACGCGGAACTCCTCGCCGCCCGCGGTCTCGGCATACACCGTGACCACCGAGCCGACGAACTGCTCGCTCACCATCGTCGCCTCGACCACGTTGTCCGCCTCGCCGTTGGCGCCGGCGGACAGCGTGATGCTGTCGGCGCTGACGACGTAGTGGACGGGATCGCCGGCAGCCGGCCGCTGCTCCGGCCGCAGCGCCGCGCGCAGCGGACCGACCGGTGTCGCCACGACCGCGTGCCCGTCCGCCACCCGCTCGACCCGGCCGCCGAGGATGTTGTTGGTGCCGACGAACTCGGCGACGAAGCGGCTTGCCGGCTGCCGGTAGACCTGCTTGGCCGGCCCCACCTGCTCGATGGCGCCGCGGTTCATGATCACCACCCGGCTCGCCATGGCGAACGCCTCCGACTGGCTGTGGGTAACGTACAGGAAGGTGATGCCGAGTTCGCGGTGCAGCCGCGTGAGCTCCGCCTGCATGCGCACCACCAGGTGGGCGTCGAGCGCGCTCAGCGGTTCGTCGAGCAACAGGATCTCCGGCTCGGTCACCAGCGCCCGCGCGAGTGCGACCCGCTGGCGCTGGCCGCCGGACAGCTGCGACACGTCGCGTTCGGCGAATTCGGCGATCCCCAGCCGCTCCAGCCAGTGCATGGCCCGCCGCCGCCGTTCGGCCGCCGGCACCCGGCGCATCTTGAGCCCGAATTCGACGTTCTTGCGCACGCTGAGGAACGGGAACAGCGCGAGGCTCTGCCACACCAGCGGCGAGTCCCGCTCCCACGGCTTGCGGTTGGTGACCGGCTCCCCGCGCATGCGGATCTCGCCTGCGCTCGGCTGCTCCAGCCCGGCGATGATCCTGAGCGTCGTGGTCTTGCCGCAGCCGCTCGGCCCCATGATGGCGACGAACTCGCCCTGCGCGATGTCGAGGTTGATGTCGTGCACCGCGACGTACGCGCCGAACCGCTTTTCGATGCCCTTCAGCGACAGGAAGCTATCCATCGTCGGTCTGTCCCCGTGACGGCAGCCGCAGGAGCAGGATCACCTGGGCGAGGATGACCAGCGTGATGCTGATCGTGAACACGATGCTGCCGATGGCGTTGATCCGCGGGCTGACCCGGCCCTGCAGCATGGCGAGGATGCGGACCGGCAGCGTCTCGCTGAAGCCCGACACGAACCAGGCGATGGCGTATTCGTCGAACGACACCGCCATGGTGATGAACAGCGCCGACAGGATGGCCGGCATGGTGAACGGCAGGATCACCCCGCGCATGGTCCGCCACTCGCCGGCGCCGAGGTTCCACGCCGCCGCCTCGAGGCTCGGGTCCATCTGCGACAGCCGCAGCCGGATCAGCGCCATCGCGAACGGCAGGCAGATCACCACGTGGGCGATGATCACCGAGTGAAGCTGGCCGAACAGGCTGACGCGGCTGAGGAAGATCAGCATCGCAAGCCCGAGGATGATCACCGGGATCGTCGGCGGCAGCAGGGCGAGCGCCAGATAGACGCTCTTGCCGAAGAACCGGTAGCGGTAGTCGGTATATGCGGCGGTGAAGCCGAGGAACGTCGAGATCACCGCCACGGTGACCCCGGCGATGATGGTGTTGCGGAACGCCGGCAGGACGGTGGGGTCGCCCATCATGTCCTCGTACCAGCGGAGGCTGAAGCCGCCGAGCGGCAGGGTCGGGAACCGGTCGACGTTGAACGAGACCACGAAGCTGGTGGCGATCGGCGCCAGGATGAAGGCGAACACGGCCAGCACGTAGAGCCACAGCGCCGCCCTGACCGCCCGTTCGCCGGTCATGCCTTGCGGCCTCCCCCGCCGTAGGCCCAGGCGATGGCCGCGAAGCAGACGACGAACAGGGTCACGATCATCGTCACCGCGACCACCGCCCCTTGCGGCCAGTTGGCGCCGGACTTGACCACGTCGACCATCAGGATGCTGAGCGTCGGCGGCCGGCCGCCGCCGAGGAAGGTCGGGCTCACGTAGTCGCCGAACGCCAGGATGAAGGCGAATGCGCCGGCCAGGATCAGTCCGATTTTCGCGGCGGGTATGACGACGATGAAGATCGTCTTCAGCGCCCCGCAGCCGAGGTTGTGCGCCGCCTCGACCAGGTTGCGGTCGACGTTGGCGAGGCTGAACAGCTGCAGCAGCACGACCAGCGGCAGCACCAGGGTGAGATAGCCGACCATGGTGCCGAACAGGTTGTTGACCATCGAGAACGGGCCGAGCCCGACGAGGTCGAGTGCGGCGTTGATGAAGCCGTTGTCGGTGAGCAGCACCTTCCACGTGTAGGTGCGCACGAGGTAGCTGGTGAAGAACGGGGTGATCAGGAGAAACACCGCGAACCACCGCCAGCGGCGGCGTGCGTGGAACGCCAGCATGTAGGCGCACGGGAAGGCGAGCACGCTGGCAAGCCCCGCGCCGAGCAGCCCGTACCACAGGGTGCGCAGGTAGATCTCCCAGAAGTAGCGCGCCGACAGCAGCTCGACCCAGTTCACGGTGCTGACGCCGGGCACCAGCCGGAAGTTCTCCACCACCCAGAAGCTCATCACCACCAGGAACCCGAGCGGGGCGACGAAGAACAGCGCCTGCCAGACCGGCATTGCCAGCCCCATGACCCATGCGAACAGGTCCGGTCGCGCCCGCCGCGCGGCAGGGGCGTCGGCGGCCTCGCGGTCGACCGTGGCGGTCGGCATTTCCGGGTGAAGGATACGCGGCATGAAAGGCGTCGATCACGGGGAGCCGGCGCCGGCGGGCGCCGGCTCCGCCGCAGTCACAGGTTCTTGAACTCGGTGAATGCCTTGTTCCACTCCTCCAGCGGCTGCTGCTTCGGCAGGTCGCGGATGTGGATCTTGCCTTCCTTGTACTCGTCCATGACGTTGCGCTTGTCGAACTCGTGGAGCAGCAGCTTGGCCCAGTCGGGATGGCGCTCGTTGAGCAGCGTCCAGCCGGCCTTGCTCGGGATCGAGCCGGAGTAGGCGGGCTTGATGGCGACCCGCATCTGGCCTTCCGGCGATGCCATGTACTGGACGAACTTCTTCGCCAGCTCCTGCTTCGGCGTGCCCTTGGCGATGGCCAGGCCCTCGCTCCACTGCAGGCCGCCTTCGTCCGGCACGATATCCTCGACCGGGACCCCGTCCTTCTTCAGCAGCAGCGTCAGCCAGGCGCCGGTGCCGGGCATGATCCACGCCTCGCCCTGCGACAGCATCGAGAAGGCGCCGGCGAACGAGCCGATGCCGGCCAGCTGGGGCCGCAGGCTGAACAGCGTCTCGCGCAGTTCGGCGAACTTCTCGTCGGAGATGTCGTACGGCGGCTTGTTGCCGTTGTAGAGGCTGAGGCACAGCATCGGCGGCAGGTACCAGTCGTACATGCCGACCTTGCCCTTCACCCTGTCCTCCCACATCACCTTGTAGGAGCGCATCTCCTCGGGCTTCAGCTGCTCGGCGTTGTAGGTCATGCCGAGGTAGCCGAAGCTGGTCATGATGGCGTACATGTCGTCGCCGTCCCAGAAGCCCGGGAACTTCTGGAACTGGGGCCAGAAGTCCTCCATCGGGTAGTCGTTCGGGTCGAGCTCCTCGACCACGTCGGCCTCGCGCAGCATGCGGACGTATTCGCCGTCGCTCAGCACCAGGTCGAAGGTGCCGGGAGGCGACGAATTCAGCAGCGCCAGCATGTTGTCGCCGCCGGTGTATTCCTTGCCCACGATCTTGACGCCGTGTTCCTGTTCGAACGGGCCGACCACCTCGGGTGCGGTGTAGCCCGGCCAGCTCAGCACGGTCAGGACATTGTCCTGCGCATGGATCCGCTCGTTCCACAGTCCGCCGGTGGCGGCGACGGTCGCCGTGGCGGCGGTTGCCTTGAGGAACCCGCGGCGCGAAAGCGCCAGGAATTGCCCGGGGCTCATTCCGTCGAACATCTCGATCCTCCCTTGCATTGTTGGTGCCGTTGCCGGCCTCGAGCGGCTGTCGACAAGCCCCCGGATTGCGTCTGCCGCAGTACCTTTACCCCGGCACTATAGCGGCAACTCGTCTCCGGCCGTCATTAATCGAAGTAATCGCCGCATTTGGTCTTGTTATTGTGCCGGCGGGCGCCGCATTGGCACTATGACTCACGCCGGAATTATCAGGGAGTTCGCGTCATGGCCGCAAACGTGAGGATCGCCGAGATTGCCTGGACCACGTATCGCGACCGGGTGCGCGACGGCGCGATGGTGCTGTTGCCGGTCGGCGCGCTGGAGCAGCACGGGCCGCATCTGCCGATGAACTGCGACATCGTCATTCCCTCCGCGCTGTGCGAGCGGGTCGCCGCAGCCCTCGGCGGCTTGGTCGCGCCGGCGATCGCCTATGGCTACAAGTCGCAGCCCAAGTCCGGCGGCGGCAATCACTTCCCCGGCACCACCAGCCTCGACGGCATGACCCTCATCTGCACCGTGCGCGACGTGATCCGCGAGTTCGCCCGTCACGGCGTGCGCCGGCTGGTCGTCATGGTCGGCCACTTCGAGAACACCATGTTCACCATCGAGGGCATCGATCTCGCCCTGCGCGACCTGCGCACCGAGGGCATCACCGACATGAGGATCGTGCGCGTCGACTACTGGGATTTCGCCACCGAGCAGATGATCGGACGCATCTGGGGCGACGACTTCCCCGGCTGGGCCACCGAGCACGCCGGCGTCATGGAGACGTCGATCATGCTGCATCTCCATCCCGATCTGGTCGACATGAGCAAGGTGCCCATGCATCCGCCGGCGCGCTTCCCGGCCTACGACGTCTACCCGGTGAACCCCGACTGGGTGCCGTCGTCCGGCGCGCTGTGCTCGGCGCGCATCGCCAGGGCCGAGCACGGCGCATTCCTGCTCGACGAGTTTGCCGGCGGCATCATCGAGGCGCTGTCCTCCGAGTTCGGCATCGCCGTTTCCCCGCAGGCTGCCGCCCGCTAGCCGCCTGGCACTTGCTGATCGGGCCGGGCGGCGGCCTTGCCGCCGGCCGGCTGCCGGTCAGCGCAGCGACCGCCTGAACCAGCGCAGCGAGAACGCGAACAGGATCGCGCCGATCACGGCGAGGGCGGCGAACTGCGGCCAGACGACGTCCGCCCCGGCGCCGCGGAACAGGATCGCCTGCGCCAGCATGATGAAGTGCGTGTTGGGTGCCGCCAGCATGACCGTCTGGATGAACTCCGGCATGCTCTCTCGCGGTGTCGCGCCTCCGGAGAGGAGTTCGAGGGGAACCAGCACCAGGATGAACAGCATGCCGAACTGCGGCATCGATCCGGCGACGGTGGCGAGGAAGATGCCGAGCGAGGTGGTGGCGAACAGGTGCAGGAAGGCGCCGGCGAGAAACAGCGCGATCGAGCCTTCGATCGGCACCGACAGGAGCCCGCGGACGACGAGCGCCAGCGACAGGCCGGCCGCCACCAGTACAACCGCCCCCATCGACACCACCTTGGCCGTCATGATCTCGAGCGGCGTGACCGGCATCACCAGCAGGTGCTCGATGGTGCCGTGCTCCCGCTCGCGCAGCAGCGCCGTGCCGGTGAGGATGATCGACAGCATGGTCACGTTGTTGATGATGTCGGTGATGGCCATGAACCATCCGGTGTCGAGTTCGGGATTGAAGCGGGCCCGCATCGCAAGCTCGACCGGTTGGGCGCCGGACGGCCGCCGCGCCTCGACGAACTCGGTGACCTCGCTGGTGACGATGCTCTCGATGTAGCCGCTGCCGGTGAACGCCTGGCTCATCCTGGTCGCATCGACGTTGAGCTGGATGGCGGGCGACCGCCCCGCCAGCACGTCGCGCTGGAACCCCGGCGGGATGTCGAGGGCGAACGTGTCGAGGCCGGCGTCCATGCGCCGGTCCATCTCCGCGTGGGTGATCAGTTCCGGCGGCAGGAAGTAGGGCGGATAGAACGCATCGACGATGCGCTGCGACAGCGGCGAGCGGTCCTCGTCGACGATGGCGATCGCCGCCCGGTTCAGGGATTCCGGCATCGCCGTGGCGGCGACATAGATGGCGAGCGTGAAGGCGTAGACGATGAGCAGCATCAAGAGCGGGTCGCTCAGCAGGCTGCGCAGCTCCTTGATGCCGAGATTGATGACGTTGGCGGCCCGCATGGCCTACCTCGCCTGCTTCCGGAGCAGCATCGTGCCGATGGCGAGCAGCACCGGCACCGCCAGCAGGAGCGGCACGAAAGAATCGGCGAGGTCGGCGAAGCCGAGCCCCTTCGAGAACGTCCCGCGCGAGATGGTGATGAAGTGCGAGGCTGGGAAAACCTGCCCGATCACCGCCCCGACGCCCTCGAGTGACGATACCGGTTCGAGCAGCCCCGAGAACTGTGCCGACGGCAGCATGGTCAGGATCGCGGTGCCGAAGATCGCCGCGATCTGGCTGTTCGTGAAGGTCGAGATCAGGAGGCCGATCCCGGTCGAGGCGCTGACGTAGACGAGGGCCGCCGCCGTCAGCGTGACAAGGCTTCCCGTGAACGGCACCGCGAACAGGAACTTGGCGAGCGCCAGCAGCATAACGAAGTTCGCCATGGCGAGGCCGATGTAGGGAAGCTGCTTGCCGAGCAGGAACTCGATCCGGGTGACCGGGGTGACGTAGAAGTTGACGATCGAGCCGAGTTCCTTCTCGCGCACCACGCTGAGCGCGGCGAGCATGGCCGGGATCAGCATCAGGAGCAGCGGTATGACGGCGGGCACGATGGCGACGAGACTGGCGACGTCGGGGTTGTAGCGGAACCGCACCTCGAGGTCGAACAGGCCGGCCGGCAGGTTGCCGCCGCTCGCCTCCCGCGCCCGCTGCGCCAGCCAGTGCGCGTGCATGCCCTGCACGTAGCCGCGAACGGTTTCGGCGCGCTGCGGCATCGAGCCGTCGATCCAGGCGCCGATCTCGACCGCCTGTCCGCGCGCAATGTCGCGGGCGAACCCCGGCGGGATCTCGATTGCCAGCGCGATCTCCCCCGCCCGCATCCGCGCATCGAGGTCGTGGTAGTCGCGGAGCGGTGGCCGTTCGTCGAAATAGTCGGAGCCGGCGATGTCCAGCACGTAGTCGCGGCTCGTCGTGGTGCGGTCGTGGTCGAGGACGGCGAAGGTGAGGTCGTTGACGTCCATGCTCATGCCGTAGCCCATGACGAACAGCAGGATCGCGCTGCCGATCACCGCAAGCGTCGCCCGGATCGGGTCGCGCACCAGTTCGAACGCCTCCCGCCGGGAGTAGCTGAGCATCCGCCGCGGATCGAACCACCGGGCGACGCCGCCGCGCGCCGTCGGTGCCGGCGCCGGCGCCACGGTCATGCTGCCCGGTCGTTCGATGGTCTCCCCCTCCCTGGCGGCCGCCTCCTCGAGGTAGGCCACGAATGCGTCTTCCAGGGTGTCGCAGCCGCGGCTTGCGGCGATCCGCGCCGGCGTGTCGCTGACCAGCACCTTGCCCGCGTGCATCAGCGAAATGCGGTCGCAGCGCTCCGCCTCGTTCATGAAGTGGGTGGAGATGAAGATCGTCACTCCGTCGTTGCGCGACAGGTCGATCAGGAACTGCCACAGCACGTCGCGCGCCACCGGGTCGACGCCCGACGTCGGTTCGTCGAGGATCAGGAGGTCCGGCCCGTGGATCACCGCCACCGCCAGCGACAGGCGCTGGCGGATGCCCGGTGGCAGCTCGGCCGGGTAGGCATCGGCGACGTTGCCGAGGCCGAACCGCGCCAGCATCGCCTCGACCCGGGCCGGGATGGCCGCCCGGTCGAGCCCGAACAGCCGCGCGTGCAGGTCGAGGTTCTGGCGGACGGTGAGTTCGTTGTAGAGCGAGAAGCTTTGCGACATGTAGCCGACGCGGCGCCGTATGGCGAGGTCGCGCGCATCCACCGGCTTGCCGAACAGCCGCGCCGTGCCGGCCGTCGGCGGCAGCAGGCCGGTCAGCATCTTCATCGTCGTCGTCTTGCCGCAGCCGTTGGAGCCGAGGAAGCCGAAGATCTCGCCGCGTCCGATCCGGAAGCTCACGTTGTCGACCGCGATGAAGTCGCCGAACGCCATGGTGAGCCCTGTCGCCTCGATGGCGACGTCGCTGTCGGCCGCCTGGGCCGGTCGCGGCGGGATCGTCACCTCGGTGTGGCCACGCCGTTTCTCCTCCGGCAGGAGCGCGATGAACGCCGCGTCCAGCGATGCGGTGCCGGTCTGTCGCAACAGGTCGTCAGGCGTGCCGGCTGCCAGCACCCGGCCGTCGTCGAGGGCGATCAGCCGGTCGAAGCGGGCCGCCTCCTCGGTGTAGGCGGTCGCCACCACCACGGTCATGCCGGGCCGGCCGGCGCGAATGGCGGCGAGCAGCTCCCAGAACTGGCGCCGCGCCAGCGGATCGACGCCGGTGGTCGGCTCGTCGAGGATGAGCAGGTCGGGGTCGTGGATCAGCGCGCAGCACAGGCCGAGCTTCTGCTTCATGCCGCCCGACAGCTTGCCGGCCGGCCGGTCGGCAAACGGGGCAAGGCCGGTGTGGCGCAGGAGGTCGGCGATCCGGCGCTCCCGCTCGGCACGGGGGTGGCCGAACATGCGGCCGAAGAAGTCGACGTTCTCGAACACCGACAGCGTCAGGTAGAGGTTTCGCCCCAGCCCCTGCGGCATGTAGGCGATGCGCGGCTGGACCGCGCGCCGGTGGCGGGGGTCGGCAATGTCGCCGCCGAGCACTTCGATGCGGCCGTCCTGCATGGCGCGCGCGCCGGCAACCAGCGACAGGAGGCTCGACTTGCCGACCCCGTCGGGGCCGATCAGCCCCGTCAGGCATCCGGCCGGCAGGTCGGCGGTGACGCCGTCCAGCGCCCGCGTGGCGCCGTAGGCGAGGCGCACGTCGCGTATCCGTACCGCCGGCCCGGTGCCTGCCGCGCCGGGCGGGTCTGTCATTGCAGGATCTCCCGGGAGAGGTGGGGCGGCCATTCGGCCTTCGGGTCGAGCCGGACGTAGGCGACCCCGGGCAGCCCCGCCTTCACCGACTCGATGTAGCGGCGCAACAGCTTGGGATCGATGTGGGCGCGCACGCGGAACATCAGCTTCTCGCGCTCGACCTCGGTCTCGACGGTCTTCGGCGTGAACTGGGCGACGCTGGCGACGAAGCTCACGGTTGCCGGGATCACGTACTGCGGGGCGGCGTCGAGGACCAGCCGCGCCTCGCTGCCGATGGCCAGCCGGCCGGCCTGCGCGGTGGGCAGGAAGAAGGTCATGTAGACGTCTTCGAGGTCGACCATGTTGATCACCGGGGCGCCGGCGGCGACCACCTCGCCGGGCAGCGCGATGCGGTACTGCACCCGGCCGGCCCGCGGCGAGACCAGCGCGCTGTCGTCGATGTCGGCCTGGATTTGCTCGATGGTCGCCTTTGCGGCGTCGACTGCCGCCTCGGCATCGACCACCTGCGACCTCGCGGTACTGATCGCGGCATCCGCGGCGGCGATCTGCGCCCTGGCCGCGGCGACGGCGGCGCGGGCGCTTTCAAACCGCGCCCGGTCCTGGTCCAGCACCTGCTGCGAGGCGGTCCCCTGGGCGGCAAGTTCCTCGGTGCGGGCGAACTGCCGCCGCGCCGCCTCCTGCTCCGCCTCGCGCTGTGCCAGCAGCGCTTCGGCCGCCTCCTTCTCCGCCTGCCGCTGGATCACCCCGGCGCGGGCGGTGTCGATGGCGATGACGGCGCGGCGGTGCTGCGCCTCGGCCTGGCGCAGCATCGCGGTGAGCTGGCTGGTGTCCATCTGGACCAGCAGCTGCCCCGCCTCGACGAAGTCGCCCTCGCGCACCGCGACCTCCGCGATCCGTCCGGCGACGCGGCTGGAGATGTTGATCTCCGTCGCCTCGATCCGGCCGTTGCCGCTGGCGAAGCCGGGCGGCAACGCGGTCTCGTCGTTGCCCGTCCAGGCGAAGTAGGCGAGGCCGGCGATGACGATGACGGTTGCGGCGGCGATCCAGGTGCGTGTCCGTGGCATCGGCTGTTCCCGTTCCGTGCGGCCCCTGCGGTGGCCGGTGTCAGTCGCCGGGTGCGGCGCCGGTGCGGCCGCCGCACGGCCGCCCGCCGTGGATCCCGGTCCGGCTGCCGCTCACCATTTCAGCTCGTCGATGATGCCGGCAAGCCGGATGCCCGGCACCTCCCGGGCGATGCGCGCCGCCGTCATCGGCCCCCGTGCGCCGCCGCTGCCCGGCTCCAGCCCATGGATGCCGCCCAGCACGAACACCGCGTCGAGCCCGTAGTCGGCCGCGCCCTTCATGTCGGTGGCGATGCCGTCGCCGATCGCCAGCACCTCGGCCCGCTCCGGGCGCCGTCCGGCGATGCCGGCGAGAATGTCGAACGCGCGGTCGTAGATCGGTCCGTACGGTTTGCCGGCGAGGATCGCCCGCCCGCCAAGCTCGCGGTAGCGTCGCGCCAGCGCTCCGGCGCACGGGATCAGGTCGTCGCCGCGGCGCACCACCTCGTCCGGGTTGGCGCAGTAGAGGTCGAGGCCGCGGTCGCGCATCTCGGTGAGCATGGCATCGTAGTCCTCGGCCGTTTCGCGGCTGTCGTCGAACAGCCCCGAGCAGACCACGAGGTCGGCCTCGCCGAGCCCGGTAAAGTGCAGCGGCAGGTCGGCGATCAGCGGTCGGTCGCGCTCGGGGCCGAGGTGGAACACCGCCTGGCCGGCACGCGCTCGGAGGAGTTCGCGGGTGGCGTCGCCGGAGGTAACGATGCCGTCGAAGTGCGACGTCCCGACGCCGAGGCCGGCAAGCTGCGCGATGACGACGTCGGACGGCCGTGGCGCGTTCGACACCAGCACGACGGTGCCGCCGCCGCTGCGGAACCGCGACAGCGCGTCGAGCGCCGGCGCGAACGCGACGATGCCGTTGTGCACCACGCCCCAGATGTCGCACAGCCAGAAGCGATACCGGCCGGCAAGCTCCTCCATGCCGGTGAGCATCGCCGCCGTGTCCGCCGTCCGCATGTCCACTCCTGTACCTCCGATCGTTCACGCTGCCGCCGGACCCGCTTCATCCCGTGCGCGATGCGACATGTCAATGCCGCGCCCCGGCCACGCCGCTCCTCCGGTGTCGTCCCGTGCGCGGTGCAGGCCTCCGTGTCATCCCGTGCGCGGTGCGGGCCTCGGTGTCATCCCGTGCGCGGTGCAGCGCGAAGCGGTGCGCCGCAGACACGGGATCGCGCGGCATACCGTGTCTCCCCGCGTCCTCGCGATCCTCGGGCGATTCGCCCTGAAGGCCGGATATGGCCGCCCCGACCTCTCCACCGCCTCAGCGTCACGGAGCGCGAGGACGCCCGTGCAAGGATGCGCCGCAGGCACGGGACCGCGTTCGCCACGCCGTGCCTCCCCGCGTCCTCGCGATCCTCGGGCGCGTCGCCCCGAAGGCCGGACATGGCCGCCCCGACCTCTCCACCGCCTCAGCGTCACGGAGCGCGAGGACGCCAACGCAAGGGTGCACCGCAGACACGGGACCGCACGGTGCACACCTCCGCCGTCACCCCGGCGAAGGCCGGGGTCCAGTGCAGCGTGTACGCAAACTGGTGCATCAGCGCTGGATTCCGGCCTGCGCCGGAATGACGGCAGTGTGCAGGGGTCGCGCCACCCCGGACCGCCCGGCGGGCGCGGCATCGCCCACGCAGGGACGCCAGCGCAACGAGTGTCAGCGCGCGTAGAGGTCGGCGTGGCGCTCGCGCAGCAGCGCCTTCTGCACCTTGCCCATGGCGTTGCGCGGCAATTCGTCGACGAACAGGACCCGCTTCGGCTGCTTGAACCGGGCGAGGCGCGGCTCCAGCGCCTGCCGGATCGCGGCTTCCGAAAGCCGCGCCCCAGGCTCCTGCACCACCACCGCCGTGACACCCTCGCCGAAGTCGGGATGGGCAAGCCCGATCACCGCGGACTCGCGGACGCCGGGGATGGCGTCGATGGCGAGCTCCACCTCCTTGGGGTAGACGTTGAAGCCGCCGGAGATGATGAGGTCCTTGCCGCGGCCGACGATGTGGACGTAGCCGCGCTCGTCGACCAGCCCGAGGTCGCCGGTGATGAAGAAACCGTCGGGCCGGAACTCCTCCCGCGTCTTGTCCGGCATCCGCCAGTAGCCCTTGAACACGTTCGGGCCGCGCACCTCGAGGACGCCGATCTCGCCATTCGGCAGCTCGGCTCCGGTGGCGGCGTCGACGACGCGCAGCGCGATGCCGGGCAGCGGGAAGCCGACGGTGCCGGCCCGCCGGTCGCCGTCGTACGGGTTGGAGGTGATCATCCCCGCCTCGGTCATGCCGTAGCGCTCGAGGATCGCGTGGCCGGTGCGCTCCTGCCATTGCCGGTGCACGTCGGCGAGCAGCGGCGCCGAGCCCGACGTGAACAGGCGCACGTGCGCCGTCGCCGCGCGGTTCAGCCTGTCGTGCTGCAGCAGCCGCGTGTAGAAGGTGGGGATGCCCATCATCGACGTGCATCGCGGCAGCACGTCCAGCACCGCGTCGACATCGAACTTCGGCAGGAACACCATCGAGCCGCCGGCCAGGAACATGACGTGGCAGGCCACGAACAGGCCGTGGGTGTGATAGATCGGCAGCGCGTGCAGCAGGGTGTCGGCAGCGGTGAACTGCCAGTAGTCGGTGAGCACCCGGGCGTTGGAGATCAGGTTGTCGTGGGTCAGCATGGCGCCCTTGGACCGCCCGGTGGTGCCCGACGTGTAGAGGATCGCCGCTATGTCGTCGCCCGCCCGCGGCACCGTCGCGAAGTCCTCCGGCTGGTCCGCCGCCGCCGCCGTCAGCGAGCCCGAGCCGTCGGCGCCGAGGGTGAGGACGAGCGCGCCGGCGGCAATCCCCGCGATCGCGTCGCGGCGGGCCGGATCGCAGACGATAAGCGCCGGCTCGGCGTCGTCGATGAAGTAGCCGAGCTCGGCCAGCGAGTAGGCCGTGTTCAGCGGCAGGTAGATGGCGCCGGTCCGCAGGACGGCGAGGTAGAGGACCAGGTTCTCGACCGACTTCTCGACCTGGACCGTCACCCGGTCGCCGAGCTTGATGCCCGCCGACCGCAGCAGGTTCGCCATGCGGCCCGATGCCGCATGCAGGTCGGCGTAGGTGGTCCGCCCGCCGTCCGGCGTCTCGATCGCCGTCCTGTCGGGCTCACGCCGGTCGCCCAGGAGGACGTCAAACAGGTTGCTCACCGCCTCTTCCCCGTCGGCGCCTCGATGATCGGCGCCGCCCTTTCAAAGAGCACCGTCGCCGCGCTCGCGCAAGTCTGTGCACGTACCGGCGCCCGTACTGCATTTTGTCGCCGGCGCAAAGCTTTGCTAGTGTCGTCGCCAGCGGGGGCCGGCGCACGGGGCGCCGTGCCGGGCCCGAACGGAGAAAGCTGATGTCGGAAGCACACCAACTCGATCAGGACTGGCAGCCCAGTCCCAACAACCTGGAATCGTTCTGGCTGCCGTTCACCCCCAACCGCAGCTTCAAGAAGAAGCCGCGGCTGATCGCCCGCGCCAGGGACATGCACTACTTCGCACTCGGCGGACAGCCGGTCCTCGACGGCACCGCGGGCCTGTGGTGCTGCAACGCCGGCCACTGCCGCGAGCCGATCGTGCGGGCGATCCAGGACGAGGCGGCCACCCTCGACTACGCGCCCGCCTTCCAGTTCGCCCATCCCAAGGCGTTCGAGCTGGCGTCGCGGCTGACCCTGATGGCGCCCGGCGACCTCGACTACTGCTTCTTCACCAATTCCGGCTCCGAGGCCGCCGACACCGCGCTCAAGATCGCGCTCGCCTACCACAACATCCGCGGCGAGGGCTCGCGCACCCGCCTCATCGGCCGCGAGCGCGGCTACCACGGCGTCGGCTTCGGCGGCATCACCGTCGGCGGCATCGTCAACAACCGCAAGTTCTTCGGCTCGCTGCTCGCCGGCGCCGACCATCTCCCGCACACCTACAGCCGCGAGCACCAGGCCTACTCGCGCGGCGAGCCGGAGTGGGGCGGCCACCTCGCCGACGACCTGGAGCGCATCGTCGCCCTGCACGACGCCTCCACCGTCGCCGCCGTCATCGTCGAGCCGATGGCCGGTTCCACCGGCGTGCTGCCGCCGCCCAGGGGATACCTGCAGCGGCTGCGCGAGATCTGCGACCGGCACGGAATTCTCCTTATATTCGATGAGGTTATCACCGCCTTCGGCCGCCTCGGCTTCGCCACCGCGGCGGAGCGGTACGGCGTCGTGCCCGACCTGATGACGTTCGCCAAGGGGGTCACCAGCGGCACCGTGCCGATGGGCGGCGTCTTGGTGCGCAAGCCCATCTACGACGCCTTCATGTCCGGCCCCGAGCACACCATCGAACTGTTCCACGGCTACACCTACACCGCCCACCCGCTCGCCGCCGCGGCGGGGCTGGCGAGCCTCGACGTCTACCGCGACGAGGGCCTGTTCGAGCGCGCCCGGGCGCTCGAGGAGCCGTGGGCGGATGCCGCGCACGCGCTGAAGGGCGAGCCGTTCGTCAGCGATATCAGGACCATAGGCCTCGTCGCCGGGCTCGACCTGGAGCCGTCGAAGGAGGGCGTCGGCCGCCGCGGCTACGACGCCATGCTGCGCGCCTTCCACGACCACGGGCTGATGATCCGGGTCACCGCCGACACCATCGCCCTGTCGCCGCCGCTGATCATCTCGGAGTCCCAGATCGGCGAGATCTTCGACAAGCTGCGCAAGGTCCTGCACGAACTCGCCTGAGGCCGGCACCCCCTCCGGCAGTGCCGCCGGCCGTCGCCGGATGCGCTGCCGGACGTGTCGCCGCCTGTCGCCGCAGGCGTTGCCCGCCGTCGCCGCCGCCGTTGCCCGCCGTCGCCGCAGGCGTTGCCGCGGCGTCGCCGGCGCGGTCGCCGCAGATCATGGTTAACGAATCGTCAACGACTGTCGGCGTAGATGGCAGGTGAGGGCTGAGACCGCCCCCGCGCGTCCGCTCACGGCGTGCCCGATCGGGCACCGGCCGGGCGGCAGCGACGCGAGGGGCGGACCAACGGGGGAGACCACCTGCCATGCGACGGCTCGCCGGCATCATCATCGCAAACCTGGTCATGGCCACGGCCGGCTTCGGCGGCTGGCTGGCATGGGCGCACGGCACCCTGTCCGGCGTCGAGGCGCTGCTCGCCGTTGCCTGCGTGCTGATCGGCTCCGGCCAGCTCGCCGCGCTGATCGGCCGCGACCGCGGCCACGCCGCACTCGCCCGCCGCGCCGCCCGCCTCGGCGAGGTCAACGAGCGGCTCGGCGACGAGGCGATGCGGCTGCGCGAGCGGATCGAGGCGCTGGAGCACGCGTTCCGCGCCGCCGAGGAGGCGGCCCGCGCCCAGGCCCAGGCCCAGTTCGAGGCGCTGGAGGCGCTGGCCGGCGAGATCGCCGACCTCCGGGCCAACCCCGTGGCGCAGCACGGCCCCGGCGCGGCATTCCGCGCCCCTGCCGGCGATCCGGCCGCTCCCGGCGCCGCGACCCCGGAGCAGGACACCGCGCCGGCGATCGCCATCGAGACGGTGCGCCGGGCGGTGCGCGACGGCCGCGTCGAGCTGTGCCTGCAGCCGATCGTCACCCTGCCGCAGCGCCGCACCCGCCACTACGAGGCGATCGCGAGGCTGCGCGACGACGACGGCCGGCCGGTGCTGGCCGGCGCGTTCGCCCCGGTCGCCGCCCGCGCCGGGCTGATGCCGGCGATCGACGCCATCGCGCTCCGCCGCGCCGCCGACGTCGCCCGCAGGCTTGCCGGCCGCGACCGGCCGCCGGCGGTGTTCTGCGACCTGTCGGCCCAGTCGCTGGTCGATTCCGAGCTGTTCCCGCAGCTGATGGAGTTCCTCGCCGCCAACCGCGCGCTCGCCGCCTCCCTGGTGCCGGAGTTCGCGCAAGCCGAGGTCGAAGCCGCCGGCCCGCTCGAGCTCGAGAGCCTCGCGCTCCTGCGCGAGCTCGGCTTCCGGTTCTCGCTCGACCGGGTGCGCCACCTCGACATCGACGCCGGCCGCCTCGCCGGGCTCGGCTTCCGCCACCTCAAGGTGCCGGCGCGGACGCTGATCGATGGCATGGAGGAGGCCGGCGCCCAGATCCACGCCGCCGACCTCGGCACCCATCTCGCCCGCCACGGCATCGAGCTGGTCGCCGACGGCGTCGGCGACGAGCGCACCGCGGTCGACCTGCTCGACTTCGACGTCGGCCTCGGCCAGGGGGCGCTGTTCGGCAGCCCCAGGCCGGTGCGCGGCGACCTCGCCGCCGAACCCGAGCACCGCCGCGCGGCGTGAGGGG
>Ga0079224_100001190_pt1 | contig 29056 bp, 30 predicted proteins | sample Stecom2015_FD_80414 | JGI IMG/M metagenome (GOLD analysis project Ga0079224, IMG submission 80414) | Agricultural soil microbial communities from Utah to study Nitrogen management - Steer compost 2015 | ecosystem: Environmental > Terrestrial > Soil > Agricultural land | place: USA: Utah... | reverse complement strand
TTGCGATCTGATAATCAGAGAAAGCAGCCAATTGCATTTGTAATGCATGCAGTGATCAAGACCCCCGGCGCAATGTCCTTGCCCACCCTGCTGCTAGGCGAGCTCAACTACTCTATTTATCCGAACCCGGCTCGAAAAGCTGTCCAGAACGCACCCCACGATAAACCGTCAACCGAACGATGAGCAAGATCGCAGACCTTCGACCAAGCCCGCCCTGAATCCACCACAAGGTGCCATGGCAAATGCAATTGAGCATACAGCCCACGGGATGCACGCATCGCCTATAGAATGCTAATATCAGTGCATTATCAAAAATAAACTAAATTGAACACAGGCGGATTCTGCAGTTCAACGACGAGGATGGCTTGGAAATTGCTCGTCATAATCGGAGGAAGACAAACATGGCATCAACTCGTCGACGCTTCATCGCCTCTCTGGGCGCGATCTCGCTGGGCGGGCTCGGCATACAGTCACCTGCCGTCCTGGCTCAGGGAGCCACAGGCGACTACCCCAACCGCCCTATTAAAATTATTGTTCCGTTGTCGGCAGGCGGTGGCGGCGATAGAACCGCCCGTAGAATTGCCATGTTGCTTACCGAGAGGCTGGGCGTACCCGTGGTCGTGGAAAATCGCCCCGGCGCCGGCGGCAGCATTGGAACGCACGCCGCTATCAAAGCGCCGGCAGATGGCTACACGCTGGTCATGCTGTCAAGCAGTCACACCTGTAATGCAGCATTGCGCGAACTGCCGTTTGACTCGGTCAACGATATCGAGCCCATTACCTTATTCAAACGCGAATCACTGATCCTCATAGGAAATCATGACCTACCGGTTAACAATTTCGGCGACCTGGTCGAATGGGCCAAGCGCGAGCCCGGCAAAATCAGCTACGGCTCCTCGGGCGTAGGGGGAATCACCCACCTGAGCATGGAACATCTGGCTGATCTGGCCGGAATCAAGCTCAACCATATCGCCTACAAAGGCACCGGCGCCGCCTTGCAGGACACGATTGGCGGCACGATCAAACTCATGCTTTCCTCAGTAGCCATTGTCGTTCCGGTGATCCAGGAAAAACGGGCAATCGGCCTTGCCATTGCAGACGAGCGCATTCCCGCTTTACCGGACGTGCCCAGCTTCAAGGAAGCAGGCGTCCCGGGCTTCAAGTCGGATCTTTGGCATGCCGTGGCGGGCCCCAAGGACATTCCCGCTGAAATAGTGGCACGACTCAATACCGAACTGAAAGCTATCCTGGATTTACCACAAATGAAAGCGGATCTGGCACAGGAAGGCAGTCAGCCAATCGGTAGCAGCCCGCAACAATTGCTGGAAGCGATCAAACACGATATTGATCAATGGAAAGAGACGATCCGCAAGGCCAATATCAAGGCGAGCTGACTTTCATGCGACATATAGATTCTGACAATCCTGCAGCCCCTGATGCTGTCGACTCTCTGCGGGCGCGCTGCTATCGACAATTCAGTTCCGGTAAAGGACCAATTGGGTATTACTCATTATCAGCCCTCGCCAAAGAGACCGGCGCTCCTCTGCAATCGTTACCGTATGCGATCCGGATTATCCTGGAGAATCTGCTCAGGCATGTCGATCGTGATGACGTTGGAGAAGCACTCATCAAGCAGATTTTAAGCAACTATCCTGATCGGGTCGGACGCGCCACGGTGCCCTTGATGCTGGCGCGGATCATGGCCCAGGATGTCAGTGGCATACCTGCGTTGATTGATCTGGCGGCCATGCGCGACGTCGTGGCCAGAACAGGCGGGAATCCGGCAACAATCAACCCACGGATTCCAGTCAGCCTTATCGTAGATCATTCTCTGGAAGTCGATCATGCCGGCAGCAAAGAGGCGCTGGATCTCAATGTGGCGCTTGAATACGCGCGCAATCGCGAACGCTATACCTTTCTGAAGTGGGCACAGGAGAACGTCGACAATCTATCTATTGTTCCCCCGGGCGCCGGCATTCTGCATCAGATTAATCTGGAGCACATGGCGCGCGTGGTTTTCATTGACGACAGCCAGGATCCTCCACTGGCTTATCCTGATACGCTGGCCGGTACTGACAGCCATACGGCAATGATCAATGCCATTGGCGTACTTGGCTGGGGCGTAGGCGGTATAGAAGCGGAGGCCGCCATGCTCGGCGAGCCGTTATCCTTCATCTTGCCGCCCACGGTTGGCGTGCGCTTGATCAACACACCCGCGCCAGCGGTAACCGCCGCAGATATCGTTTTGACGCTAACGCAACGGCTGCGGCAGGCAGGCGTTGTCGAAAGCTTCGTCGAGTTTACCGGCCCCGCCCTCGATTCAGCCGAACTGACGCTGGAAGATCGGGCTACGCTTTCCAATATGTCCCCTGAATATGGCTCAACCTGCGCCTTCTTTCCGGTAGACGCTGTTACGCTGGATTATTTACGTCGCTCGGGCCGTGACGCAACCACAATTGCAATCATAGAGCAGTACTGCAAACGACAAGGGCTGTGGCGTGATGCGCAAACACCCGAACCCGTGTACTCGAGAGTCATCGAGTTCGACCTGGCATCGGTACGTCCCAGCGGCGCAGGTCCGCGCAGGCCGCATGACCATGTCGCACTGCCAGATATTCCCGATTCATTTCATTCTGCTTGTCCCGAGGCGCACGCAAGTCCGTCCTCGGGAGAGGCGGAGACAGGATTAGATCACGGCGCCGTGATCCTGGCAGCCATCACAAGTTGCACCAATACGTCCAATCCGGCAGCCATGATTGCCGCTGGATTGTTTGCAAGAAACGCGCATGCCAAAGGCTTGCGCGCCAAAGAGTGGGTCAAGACCTCGTTTACGCCTGGCTCCAAAGTCGTCAGCGACTATTTGCAGGCCAGCGGGTTGCAGACGCATCTGGACGCCCTGGGCTTTCACCTTGCCGGGTTTGGCTGCGCCAGTTGCGGCGGCGGTTCTGGTCCGCTCAGGCCGGAGATCCAGACGCTCATTGAAGAAAAGCAGTTCAAAGTATCCGCCGTGCTATCCGGCAACCGTAATTTCGAGGGGCGGATTCATCCCCTTGCCCGCGCGAACTATCTGGTGTCCCCTGCACTGGTGATTGCCTACGCTATCGCCGGCACTGTCCGCATTGACCTGACCCGGGAACCCCTTGGAACGGGGCACAATGGGGCGCCCGTATTCCTGTCGGATATATGGCCGGACAACTCGGAAATCAGGGCAATGGCACAGCGTCATGTAACGCCGGAGCGCTTCATCAGCCAATACGCGGACATCAGCACAGGCGATGCCAGATGGCAGGCGCTCCCCGCGGGGGGAACGACCCTGTATAAGTGGGACACCGACAGCACCTATATCCGCCGCCCTCCTTATATAGATCATCGCCCCCCTGCACATGACCGCAGTTTGCGCCATGCTGCCGCTCTGTTGATACTCGGCGATAGCGTCACCACTGACAATATCTCGCCCGCAGACGCCATTCGCCCGGGCACCCCTGCGGGTGATTATCTTCTTGCCTGCGGTGTTGCTCCTGCAGCTTTGCATACCTTCATCGCGCGCAGGGGCAATCACGAAGTCATGATGCGCGGCACCTTTACGGGCGGGCGATTGGTCAATGAACTTCTGCCCAACGGTCCTGCCGGCAGCACCGTGATTCAGTCATCGCATGAAATTGCGTCAATCTACGATGCGGCGATGCACTATTTGTCACATGGTATTGCTGCCGTGGTTGTCGCCGGCCGGGAATACGGAACGGGATCGTCCCGTGATTGGGCCGCCAAAGGCACGCGCCTGCTTGGCGTGCAGGCGGTGCTGGCAGAAAGCTTTGAACGTATCCACCGCTCCAATCTTGTCAATACTGGCGTGCTGCCGTTGCAGTTTGAGCCTGGCGTTACTCGTCACACGTTGGGTATTACCGGTGACTGCAGACTGGACATTGATATACCTGACCATATGGCGCCGCTAAGTTGGATAAACGGCCAGATCCATGCACGAACGGGCGAGGTAAAACAATTTCGTGTGCAGGCGCGGTTAAATACAGCGCATGAAGAAGCGGTCTGGCGCAAAGGCGGGATACTGCCTGCAATGCTGGATCATAAATAGGACGGGAGATAAACGACAAACCTCCTCATTTCCGTCGCTGTCGTGCCTGTGACTAGAGTCAGCGTCTGGCTGACAGCGCCATTCTGATCGCCAGCCCCGCCAGCACCGTGCCCATCAGCCAACGCTGCACCACTACCCAGGTCGGACGGGTCGCCAGGAACGAGGCAATGCTGCCTGCCAGAATGACAATCAGCATATTTATACTGATGCTGACAGCAATCTGCACCGATCCCAACGCCAGTGACTGGGCCAGAATGCTGCCTTTTTCCGGATCAACAAACTGCGGCAGCAGGGAAAGATACATGACTGCAATTTTAGGGTTCAGCAGGTTCGTCAGAAAGCCCATCAAAAACAGTTTTCTGGGGCTGTCGGGCGCCAGTTTTTTCACCTGAAATGGAGACTGGCCACCCGGACGCACAGCCTGCCAGGCCATATAAAGCAAGTACAGGGCGCCGCCATAGCAAAGCGCCTCGTAAGCGTATGGGACCGCAAATAGCAATGCGGTGATACCCAGTGCGGCGCTGACCATATAAAAGATGAAACCCAGCAGCACGCCCAGCAGGGACATCAGGCCCGCGCGCCGCCCCTGGCAGATTGAGCGTGACACCAGGTAAATCATATTGGGTCCGGGCGTGAGCACCATGCCCAGGGAGACTGCTGCAAAAGCAATGATGGTGGCGGTTTCGGGCACGATAGTTCCTTTTAAGGTAAGCGCGTATGGAAATTATCGTACTGCAAAACAAGCTGTCCCTGATTTAATATGACCGCCGCAATCAATAAAACCATGGCCGGCCGGCGCGCTTGTGCATAATTGTGAAATATGACACTTGTATTCAGTCAACGCCGCTGCGCAAAACGCTTCGTCGCCGTGGTAACCGCTTTAATCTGCAGCTACCGCTCTATCAGCTCGCGTATATCCTGCTGCAATTGCGGCAGCACTTCTGCTTCGAACCAGATGTTCTGCTTGAGCCATCGATTGTTATGCCAGGATGGATGCGGCAGCGGATAGATTCGCAAAGCAGGGTCGGCCAGATAGCACTGGCGCCAGGATCGTACCGTTTCCGTGACGCCCTGGCGCGCCACCTGCGAACCCAGGTGCCAGCGCTGTGCATAGCCTCCTATCGTCAACAACAATTGCAGACCGGGCAGGCGAGCGAACAACTGTGTGCGCCATATTTCCTTGCACTCGCGCCGAGGCGGCAGGTCGCTGCCATCAGCCCTGAGTCCGGGAAAACAGAATCCCATGGGTATAATCGCAATCCGCGAATCGTCGTAGAATTCCTCATCAGATACCCCCATCCATTGCCTGAGCCGAACCCCGGAAGCGTCATTGAACGGGCGTCCGGTTTCATACACCCGCGTGCCGGGCGCCTGGCTGGCGATACAGATAGTTGCTGTCTGAGACACCTGGATAATAGGTCGTGGTTCCGGCGCCATGGCCTGTCCATACCGCGGCTGATCATGACAGACCCGGCAACTGCGAATTGCATTGATATATTGTGCGAATGAACGGTCATCGCCATTGTTGATCGAATTATTCATACTTGAAATGCGCTGAATCTGCCATGCAGTCGTCTGGCGGTTCGAGCGACACGTTCACGGCAAGATGGCCATGCTGGCCGGTGTGCACGAGTCATGTCGAACAGACCGCCATAGCCCTGACAGACGCGGCGCCTGCCTTCATTTGATATGTCGCAACGCGCTGCCCTTGTGTGCGGCGATGTGATCGGTTTTATCGCTTTTTATTTCGTATTGGGGCTCATCTTTCGACGCATGATGAACGTGCCCCTTGTAATCGAAGTCGCTGGTATGAATAGCGATAATTCTGCCGGAAACATGGCCCGCTTCGCTATTCCAGCTGACATGGTCACCTTTTTTGAACTTCGTCGTCATTTGGCCGCCTCCTTTTCCTGCATATTACACCCATCATCAATGACCTGCCAAGTTCATGGCATGCGGCAGATGACCGCCATGCAGATCAGGTACCAACGGCAATGCGTATTCAGCCCAATATTAGTCCATTACACCAAAACATTGACCACGGGTGGTAAAAATAAAGGCTGGAGAAGTAAAGGCTGAAGGCAGGCTGGGGCACGCTTTTTTGCGCACTCTGCCCGGTTCCTTGGCCGTCCAGTTGACGGCAAATAAGCCTGCGGCGCATGAATATCGCCCATGAAGGCGTCGCCGAATCAGACGATCGGAAAAAGCCGGCAGACTGTATTAAAGTCGTGCCGGCTGTCGGCAAACAGACGCTGTATGCGCTGCCGCTCATCGCGCGAGCCATACGACGCGCGCGAACCTGGTCCGATCAAAGCATGCGCGGCAGCACATCGGGCGCACCGCAGGCTTTTCTGTGGGCATACACCATGCCAATATGACCGATGACCAGCGCCAGTAACGTCCAGCCGAGCTCACCATGCAGCAGCCCGGCCAGATCAATCATCCATTGGACCTTCTGGCCGGTGGGTTCCATCAACGCCATACCCAAATAAGAGAACGGGCGGTCCGCGCCGTAGGTGCGCAATAATGCCAGTGCCGGAATGATCAGCATAAGGGCATACAATACGGCATGCCCCAGCCCCGACATGATGGACAACGATGGGGGCCGGCGCGAAATATTGAGCGTGGCCCAGATGACTCTGAATACCCCCAGACAGAACACGGTGAAGCCCATGACCGAGTGCGTCGGCCACAGCGTATCGGTCATGAGTGTTTCATCTGCAAAATAATGCAACGCAGCGGTAAAAAACATCCAGGCAAAACCCAAGGCCATGAGCCAATGCAACACCCGTGAAACCAGACCATATCTATCTGATGAATCAAACAAGGACAATGAATACCTCCGGTCATAAAAAAGGATAGTGGCTGAAAAGGATAGTGGCTGCTATCCCGGCGCAGTTGGGATCTGCAGCGAAAGCGCCGGCCGTATGCCGGCAACATCATGGCGGCCATGCGTGGGAAAAACAGACTTGAAAAATCAATCTAGTGGTATTTATATCGTATGCATGTGACGACGGTTTTGATATCGATCAATAAATATTTCAATTGGCCGCCGGTGTATAGGGTAGCAACCGCTGATCTGTATTTCCTGGACTGGTATAAAATCAAGTTGTTGATTTGATACTGACCCATCCGTTTTTTATTTACCAATGCCGGATTGCCAATGCTATCTATAAAACTCGTTGCCCGATACATGGCAGATCATGACTTATCCCTGGTTACTGCAGAGTCATGCACCGCCGGACTGATCGCCTCGACCCTTTCCGAAGCGCCCAACGCGGGCACGTTGCTGGACTGCGCCTTTGTCACATATACAATTGCCGCCAAGCAGCGGATATTGAATGTCAGCGCTGAAACGATTGAGAGATTCAATCTTACAAGCGAGCAGGTGGCCAGGGAGATGGCCGTGGGTGCGCTCACCCGAAGCGCGGCCAATATTGCGGTGTCCAATACCGGTGTGGTCGATGATATTGACCCGGCTATCAAGGCAGGTACACAATGCTATGCGTGGGCATTCCGACAAGCGGGCGACAAAAAGGAAATTGTCTTCACCGAAACCAGGCGATTTACCGGCAGCAGTCGAAAAATCCGCCAGCGCAGCGCCCTGTACGCGTTAAGCCGCATTCCCTTTTATGCCGCGCAACTCCCGGCAAACAACGCTGCTTAGCAAGCCCCGTCTTGCAGCGATGAAGCCTCTGCGCTTTTTGCGCAAGCGAGGCGTTAATGCTTGTGTTTGGGCTTGTCTGACCTGCTGGTGCTGGCCATTTCCTTGAGTTCCTTCTTGGACATGGATTTATACATTGATTTGGATGGGCCTTTCAAATCACCCACTTTCTTCTCGCCTTCTTTGGCTGATAATGCAGCGCCTGCTGCCTGTTGCTGGCTTTTGGATTTCGCTGGCATGACGATATCTCCTGAATCAAAATGAGCGTCTTCATTATCTGCCTGCACTGCAAGAGAATGCAAATATCGCCGGCGGTGTTTTGTAAACACTCGTAAAGCGGATACTTGTGTCGAAAATAAATTCTGTCAATGCGCCAGCAACGTCGCCGATCCGACCACCAAGGCGCAGACTGTTCCGTTTAAAATCAAAAAAACCCCAATTATTTCATATACCTATACTTATTAATAACATGTAACGGAACGGACCAAACGAGGATATTAATTGCTAGTATGAGTCGTGGATCTTCCTGCCAGGAGTTGTTCCACCTGAATGTACTTATGTTGAAAGGAGATAAAAATGAACCAGGACATCGCTCAAGGAAAATGGGAACAGATCAAAGGCTCCGTCAAGGAAAAATGGGGTGATCTGACTGACGACGATATCGCGCAGGTCAACGGCAACGCACAGAAGATGTGCGGTGTATTGCAAGAGAAATATGGCAGAAGGCGCGAGGACGCCGAACGCGAGGTCAACGACTTCTGGGCCGAACAGAATCGGCTGTAAAGCTCAAACGACAGGCACCCGCCAGGGTGCCTGATTTCCTTCATTGCCGCTCTATTTTGAGCGACGCCGCCGGATACGATACCGCGAGCCAGGCCGGGTCACTGCGCTTGCTACCACTGTCGGGCGCATACGGGGCGGTGCAAAAATCATTATTCGGGCGCGGCTGGCGCTATTGCTGGGCACAAGGCAATAACAGCGGCATCTTTAACGTTACATCAATCCCAATATCTGATGTCTTCCTGTCCGGTCGCCCAGCATGCGTGGGCGCCCTCACTTACCTGTATGCATCCTAGCGTTTCTTCTGAATAAAAATGGTGAGCAGGGTCAGCGCCAGAAAGATGATAAACAGAATTTGCGCCACCAGGGCCCCCCAACTCAGAAATCCGCCAAACCCCAGTACTGCGGATATGACTGTCAGGGCAAAGAAAAAAACAGTATGCCAGACCATTTGCACCTCCTGTCCTTATGACAAATGCCATGTCGGAACGATGTTCAAAAGAAGTCTATAGCTAATATCCTAGTACTGATAAAGGCAACATTAAACCTAATTTACAGATTAATAACATTCTTAATGTTCGGAAGGAAAAATCGTGGCCTTGTGCCGGAACACGACAACGATTCGGCCAGGCGCTTCGTTTACGCGTCAATATCGTCCGCTCTTTGTTGAAGCGGCACCTGAATATCAAAGTGCAGCACATGCTCCTTCATACCCAGTTTGTTATACAAGGCAATAGCCGCTTCATCGCCCCTGTCGGCCTGAACGTACACAACCCAGCCTGCGTTATCTGCCGCAAACTCACATAAATGCCGGATAAGCGCTGTAGCAATACCCCGCCTGCGATGCCCCGCATCAACCGCAAGATCATAGATGTAATATTCCCGCCGCGCCATTTCGAATTTGTCCAGCGCATACGCCACCAGCCCGCCCAGCACCCGCCCATCGTTTACCGCGACAAAGACAGAAACGTGGTCCTTTGCCAGAAAATCCATCAAATAGGCGTCCGTCGCAGGCTTGCTCTCATAACTGGCCGGATCGTCAAAAGCCCGGCTAAACAGTAAATTCAATTGCCGCAGCAACGCGACTTCGCCTGGCAGGAGGCGACGATATTGAATCTGCACTGAAGGTTGTGGCATAAGCATTCTCCCGATCCGCAATACAAACGCGCTGCACCGGTTTTGAGGTAGCGACAAGACGCCCCCCTGAGCGGGCCACCCTGACGCCCGGTCGTTTATCGCAAAGCGCAATCGCTTACCGCAAACTGCCGGTCAAGGCGCGGTAACGCAGAAAACATCGCCTTCCTTGCATTGCAGCAGCGTATTGAGCTCGTCGGCACGCGCTTGCGTTTTATCGGTCATGCAGCCGGCGATGAGCATCGCCTGTATGGAGCCTCCTTGCGCTCCCGAACTTTGGAATTTGCAGTCCAGATCGCGGAACTGGATCCAGGCGTTCTGAGCTGCTTTCAGATCGGATTTTTGGGCGGCCTCAAGCTTATTGAATACTTCCCGGTAAACCTTATTCAAGCGCGCATCCGCTGTTTTGTAGTCGGTACTGGCCGCCTGATTCATATCGCTTTGCGTCGCGGCATAACTTCGGTTATTTGCAGATGCGAATATAACCGTGCAGGCCAGGACTGGACAAAGCAAAACATTTCTGAACATAAATCCTCCGATAGAATGTGTATTGGTCAACAGGAAAAAGAAAAGCCAACAACTGCAGCCACATCAGGCCATACTATTACAAAACCAAAACCGGACCATCAAGCGTGCGCGACGCATGCGCCAAGGCATTGCCGGAAGATGGAGGCCCGCAATCTGCTACACACCGGTGACCAGCGCATTCATCGCATGCGTCTGCCAATCACTCATGGCGGCGGCGGTTCTACAGTTCCCATTGCCGGTAAACCTCCTTGATGGCGCGCACCGACGAGAGCGACACTGCAGGCAATGCGGTTTGCTCTAGCATTTTCGTATAACGCCTGTGGTTTGCCGGCGTGACAACTGCAATATGGCGGATCATCGCCCACTTGAGGCTATCCTGAGCGCCTTCCAGGCCGCCATAACGTTCCCGCTCGAATAGTGTACGCCGCAAGTAACGCAACAGGCTCGTCGCCGTATGCACGTTCAGCAAAATAATGCCGGTCGCCCGCTCAAAGCGCTGCGGCATATACTTGGAATAATTGCCGTCCATCACCCAGCGCTCGCCCGCGATCGCCGCGTCATGCAAGGCAGAGAAAGTTGCTGCCGGGCGAGGCACCCAATCGGTATTGGGTTCATGAAATAGCTGATCCAGATGTACCGGCTGCAGGTCGCATTTTCGGGCAATCGCCGTGGCCAGGGTCGACTTCCCGCTATTTGACGGTCCCAGGATACAGATCCTGGGGCCCAGAGAAGAAAGAGGAATCGTCTTTTGCATTGCTGTCTTGTGCCTTGCTTTGAGCACCTGAAGGATTGCACTTGGCATAAGACTACTCATGCCTTGTCGATACTTGATGACGGCGATTGCCCGGCGCCCACGCCAGCGTCAATGACGCCAGCCCGTTTAGCAATTGCAGACGCTTGTATCTCCGTGCCGCCCGCTCAGCCATCGCAAAATGCGATGGCTCCATAGTAAATGGTTGATTTGGTTAATTTTAATGCGTGATTACAATCAATTTTCACTAATTTCAAAGGGTCAGAAATGAGAAACTACCGAATCGGCCAAATTGTGCCCAGCTCCAACACCACCATGGAAACGGAAATTCCGGCCATGCTGAATGCCCGTCGCGCCCTGTTCCCCAACGAAACCTTTACATTTCACTCTGCGCGCATGCGGATGATGAGCGTCACGCCGGAGGAGCTGACTGCGATGGATCAGGCCAGCGACCGTTGCGCCATCGAACTGAGCGATGCCCGCATGGATGTCATGGCCTATGCTTGCCTGGTAGCCATTATGGCCCAGGGCAACGGCTATCATCGTCAATCCCAGGCGCGCCTGCAAAAAGCGGTTCAGGAGAACAACACCAACATTCCCATACTGAGCTCGGCCGGCGCGCTGGTAGACAGCCTGAAGGAAAAGAACCTGGGCAAGGTTTCCATTATCACGCCCTACATGAAGCCGCTCACACAGCGCGTGATAGAATACATTGAGGCCGAAGGAATCAGTGTTCACGACTCCATCAGCCTGGAAGTATCTGATAATCTGGAAGTTGGCCGCCTGGATCCGGCCAATCTGCTGGAACACGTGACACGCCTGGATATTGAGGGTGTGGATGCGGTGATTCTGTCCGCCTGCGTGCAAATGCCGTCGCTACCCTCCATCCAGAAGGCTGAAGACAAGATCGGCAAGCCGGTGCTGTCTGCTGCCGCGGCCACGGTTTATCAGATGCTGAAGACTCTCAACCTGGAAACGCGGGTGCCTGACGCAGGATTCTTGCTGTCGGGTAACTAGCGGGTTCGCTTCTGCATTGAACGCGCCGTGAAAATTGATCTGCTCACATTAAAATTGTTTATACGGGTTGTGGATGAGGGCACGATCAGTCGCGCAGCAGAACTGGAAAATATTGCGGCGGCCGCAGTCAGCCGCCGCCTGTCGGAACTGGAAGACAAGCTTGGTCTGGTGCTGCTGAACCGCAGCAACCGCGGCGTCACGCCAACACCTGCCGGTCTGGAACTGCTATACCGGGGACGCGCTATTCTGAACAGCGTGCAGGCGGTAGAGAACCAGCTTGGCGACTTCGGCAAAGGCCAGCGCGGCAGCGTCACGCTGGCGGCCAACCCCACTGCCATTACCCAATTTCTGGCGCCCTTGCTGGCTGAATTCACAGCCAGCTATCCCAACATCCAATTGCATCTGGAAGAAAAAAACAGCCTGAGCATTACCCGGGCGCTGGCCGCTGGCAAGCTGGACATCGGCATATTCACACACATTCCCTATCAGGACGATATCGAAGTTACGCATTTTCGCAAGGATACGCTTATCGTCCTGGTGCCGGCCGGACACCCGCTGGCGCAGCGCAATCAGGTCTCCTTCAGGGATACGCTTGACTACAGCCATATTACGCTTACAGCAGGCACCCAGCTTAATTACCAGCTCCTTAACGCAGCGCGGTCGGAGTCGGCCAATGTCAGGATCGATATTGAGACATCGGGCTATGATGCCATGTGCCTGCTTATCAACGCCAATATGGGCATTGGCATTTTGCCCGAGGGCTGTGTGGATTTGTACCGGGTGCCCGATACAGTGAGGGTCAGGCTGGACGAAGACTGGGCGCAACGCAACATCCTGATCGGCGCCCGCCGTCTTGGCCAGCTGTCTCCAAGCGCCAGACAGGTATTTGATTTCCTTTCGGAAAAAAATGACAGTATACTGTAGTTATTGCTAGTGCAGAGACCGTATTTTCCCGATAGAATTGCGTAAAGGCACCGGTAACTTCAGCGGCCAGGGCGCCCCCTCGGATCACCCTGAACTCGCGTTTCAAGTCACTTCAGTATAAGGTTCACTGCATAATGAAAAAGAGAGACAAAGACGATCTGCCTACGGCCGACCATCCAGATCAAATCAAGACCAAATTTCATGACCAGGGGCTGTGGTCGCGACCAGGATTCCTGGTTCGGCGACTCAATCAAATTCATTACTCCATGTTCTTCGAAGAATGCAAGAACGAAAACATCACGCCGGTACAGCATGGTGTGCTATCGGTGTTGCTGAACGAGCAATACCTGGACCAGTCATCCATCGGCCTGAAAGTGGGCCTGGACCGCACCACCTCTGCCGATGTCATTAAGAGACTGGCTGATAAGGGGTTGGTCAGTCGCCGGGTCAATCCGGATGATCGGCGTTCACGCCAGTCTTTCATTACAGAGGAAGGCATCCGCATCATGAAGCAATTGCGCAAGGGGATGATTCGCTCACAGGAGCGGCTGCTGGAACCACTGAACAATGAAGAACGGGAAGTGTTCGTGCGGCTGCTCAGCAAACTGGTAGAGGAAAATAACCAGTACGGCCGGGCGGCGCTAAAGGATATGTAACACGCGGCGGCGACGTACACCAGGCTTGCCCGGTGCATGGGCATACAGTGTATGTCACGCGCCCTTGAGTCATCAACAGGCGCGGTGTGCGCCGGCCTGGCCGCCATCGTGCGCAACGATAGCGCCGCCCGCAAGACCGAACGATACCCAGGCCGGATCAGACCGCGGCCGAACGGCCGGTCCGGGCATGCTGCCGGTGTTCGCGTTGCCGGTTTAATTGATCCTCGAGGCAAAGACCTGGCGATCTGCGCCCTACGCCTGCTGGCGACGCCCCCCCATGACCCTGCGTTCCACCCACGCCAGCAAGCCATAAAGCGCCATCCCCATCAATGCCAGAATAAACAGCGAGGCAAACACCCGCACCGTGTCAAAGCTTCCCTGCGCGCTCATGATAATGTAGCCCAGCCCCTGCTGCGACGAAACAAACTCACCCACGATCGTCCCCACCAGGGCCAACGACAATGCGACTTTCAGGCCGGCCACGATCGACGGTAGTGCCGATGGCAGCTTGACCTTCAGAAAGAAATCCAGCGCACTGCCCTTCAGGACACGCCCCAGATCAATCAAGTCAGGCGGCACTGAACGCAGTCCGTGGACCGTATCAATGATCACGGCAAAGACAGCGATCATGAAGGCGATGAGGATTTTCGGTTCCGCCCCGGTGCCCAGCCAGATCACAAAAAGCGGCGCCAGGGCGACCTTTGGAATGCTGTTGAAGGCAATGATCAGCGGATAGAAATAGCGCTCAAAAAAACGCGAGCTGACCAATGCAACGGCAATAAGAACGCCGCCAGCAACCGCGCACGCAAAGCCTGCCAGCGTAATCAGCAAGGTATGCCATGCCTGCATGGCATACCACCCTGCTTCACGGAACAACTCAGCGAATACATCACTGGGTGCGGGCAGGATAATAGGCGGCACCAGACCGGCACGACAGACAATCTCCCAGATGATCATCAGCACGATCATGGAAATCATGCCATGCAGGCCATTGCGCGCAGAGGTCATTATTGCATTCATCATCAATGCTCCATGCTTTCAAACAACCCGCGGATGTGGGCAGACAAACGGCCAAAAGCCGCCGATTCCCGTATATCCAGCGGGCGAGGTCGGGGAAAATCGACCGCAATGGCCTCTACAATACGACCCGGACGCGGACAGAACACCAGCACCACATCCCCCAGGAAAATGGCTTCTGCAATGCCGTGGGTTACAAAGAGCGTGGTATTGCGGGTTTGCATCCAGATCCGCTGCATCTCGACATTCATCTGATCACGGGTGAGCGCATCCAGCGCACCAAACGGCTCGTCCATCAACAACAGGCGCGGATCGTCCACCAGCGCACGGCAAATTGACGCGCGCTGGCGCATGCCGCCGGACAGTTCATGCGGGTAACTATCGGCAAACGCAGCCAGCCCCGTCAGACTCAGGAGCGAATCGACCCGCTGCCGGTAATCATCTTTGCGCTTGCCGGCAAACTCGATGGGCAGCAGGACATTATTGCGGATCGTACGCCACTCCAGCAACGCATCCCGCTGAAATACCATACCAATATTGTCCGGTGGGCCCGTCACGGCATCCTGCCCGACCGTCAGTGAACCGGACGTGAGTTTTTCCAGACCGGCCACACAACGCAGAAACGTACTCTTGCCGCAGCCGCTCGGCCCCAGGATACTGACAAATTGACCGGGCTGGATGGAGACGCTGACATCAAGCAGCGCCTGCGTCTGATTGGTGCCCCCATACTGTTTGGATATCCGCTGCGCACGCACGCCCGCCGCATTCATTTGGCACCCTCCGGAACCACTTTTGCCATGGGTTGGACCAGGCCCGTCACGTAATATTCAGTCGGGTCCAGCTTGTACCGTATGGATCCCACCTTATGCAGTGTACTGACTGATTTCTTAAAATCATCGGGCTCTATCACGCCAATCTGCTGCGCCCTGTTTTTCGGAAAGTAGGGCTTGAGCGCATCAAGCTGTTGGGCAAGGATACGCTTGTCCAGACGAGCCTGCGGACGCTGGGCAACAATGGCGTCAACCGCCTCGGCCTCATGCCCCTGCATAATATATTGCCAGCCGTAAGCGACAATACTGGCGAACTTGCCAATGGCTTCTTTCTTTTCTTCCAGCTTTTTCTCATTGGTGAACAAACCAAAGCTGACCATGTCCAGGCCATAATTGGAAAACGGCAAGGGCCGCGACTGGCGCTGGCGCGTGACGCTGGGCAGAATAAAAGGAATAGTGGAAATCACGGCATCGGCGCGTTTGACCGCATACGTGGCCGCCTTGGCGGATGCGTCTACGCTGAGCAAGTCCACGTCAGAGCGGCCCAGCTTGCCCGCCTTCAGGAAAAAATCAATGAACGGCGCCTCAAGCGATCCAGCCGTATACAGCACCTTTTTGCCTTTGAGCTGAGCAGGACCTGCTATATCTGAATCGGACGGAACCAGCGCGCCAATGTCGGTGCTGGTCATGAATGGCGCGATGGCTTTCAAGGGCATGCCTTTGTCGCGACCAATCATCATCGCGGCCAGTGACGCATGACCGACGTCAAAGTGATCACCGGCGCCCAGCATCTGCACGGTGCTGACAGAGCCGTTGCCATCTTCCATTCGAACATTGAGCCCGGCCGCCTTGAACCAGCCTTTTTGCATCGCCAGGTGAAACGGCGCCTGTACCGCCCAGGGCGTCCAGTCCAGACGCACTGACAAATCCGTCGAGGCTGCTGCGGCAACGGGCAGCCAGCCACATACCACCATTGCCGCGACACCCTGGCGGGTTTTTTTCAACAACGCTTTCATTCGTGCACGCTCCTGTCATGTATTAACACTGGAAATCCAATCGATCTGCAATCGCTGCGCGCTATGGCGGTCTTGTACACCCTACTTTCTGGCGCCAAACAACCCCTTGAGGCGCTCCCATATCACACTCATCATTAATTTGAACGGACTGATATGTGATTGCGTCATAGCGCTGGCGTCCGCATCCGGATTGAGCAGCCGGAACTCCACGTTTCTGCCGAAATCGGCAATCATGCGCTTGACAAAATCCCGGACCAGTCCGGAACGCGAAAATTGCGCCAATGGCCCTTGCAATGAATAGGCAAGCGACACATTGACCCGACATTGATGATCATCTTTTTCCACGATCGCATACGTGACATCGCCCCTGGCGCGCGAATTGCTCAGGGAGTCCACGCCTTCGCCGCGCAGCGTCGCTACACGATCGTCGTCCCTGCGCTCCAGCGTGGCGTTGCCCTTGAAGGCAGCGGCCATGGGGCCGAATTTGATGGCGATCCGGCCTTTGACCCGGTCGCCTTCCTGCTCCTCGATTTGCGCGCCGGGCAAGCACCCGGCCACCGCTTTGAGATCGGTCATAAACGCCCATACTTGCCCGGCCGGCAGTTTCAGGTCGAAGCCGCCTTCAATGGTCGTGCCCTTGCCCTCTTTGGCGGCTCCATGTCCGCTTGCTGCCAGGGGTTCTTCGGTCATCGGGGGCGCTGCGTCGTTTACCGGCTTTGCCGCGGTGAACGATTCGAACGCCTGAAAGACCGGAAATGCTCGCGGCGCATTTTGCCGCAACCGGGCACGCAACTGTTCCACCTGCTCATCCGGCTGTTCCTTCAGCCGGGTCAGTACAGATAGCACAGCTGCCGTGATGCCCTGGTATCCGGTGCAGCGACAGATATTGCCGCTCAGTTCAATCCGAACCCGCTCCTGATCTGCATCGGGCAAACGCAGCACAATATCGCGACTGGTAGCCAGCATGCCTGGCGTACAGAATCCGCATTGCAGGGCATGATTTTCGTTGAAGGCGATCCGCAGCATGCGCATGATTGCATCATCGTCGTAGCCTTCTATGGTGGTCACCTTTTTTCCTTCACAGGCAACCGCAAATGTAATACACGACCGGACCGGCTTGTCGTCGACCAGAACCGTGCAGGAACCGCAGACACCATGTTCGCAACTCAGATTGGTGCCCGTGTGACGCAGGTTATCCCGCAGGAAATCTCCCAGATGGGTGCGGGGCGTCACATCCTGGCTTACCTGCTTGCCATTGACTTGCAGTGCGAGTTCACTCATTTGTCATTCCTTGTTCTCCCAGCGCCTGGCGCAGACTGCGCTCGACAACGGTGCGAAACCATGTCCGCTCGGCAGGGTCTTTGTTTTGCATATGCGGCGCAATGGCCTGGTCAATCGCCTGCGGCGTGACAGCGCCCATCCCGTACCTGGCCACGCTGACAGAAAGATCCGGCAGCAATTGCGGCGCGCCGTCGAGCGCGCCGATGACAATCCGGGCCAGCGCGTTGCCGCGGTCGAAATAACAGGCGCAACTGGCTTCGGCAAACTCGCCGACCTTGCGCACGAATTTGTAGTAGCCCCAGCGTACATCTGGCGACGACACCGGTACATGCACCGCCACAATCATTTCATCGGGCTGCAGGTCCGTGGTATAGGCTGCCTGCATATACCGGGTCGCTGGGACCAGACGCTGGCCCTGGCGTCCGCGAATTTCCAGTTGCGCATTCAGCACATTGCACACCAGCACCCAGTCCGCCGCCGGATCCGCATGAGCCAGGCTGCCGCCGATGGTGCCGCGGTTGCGCACCGCGCGGTAAGCGATCCTGCCCGCGACATAGTGCATCATGTGGCCGCGCAATGCTTCGTGCGTGCCGTCTTCAATATCCGCATGCGTCACGGCAGCACCGATTCGAATGCTGTTTTTCTGTTGCTCCACGGTGCGTAATGCTGCGGCCGCAGAGACATCGATCAATTTCTGGGGACGCGCCAGGCGCAGATTCAGCATCGGCCCCAGCGACTGGCTGCCTGCCAGCACTTTGACATTGATATCTTTCACATCAAGCAGCGCGAGCGCCTCGTCTATCGTCCGGGCCCGGACATAATCAAATTTAGCGGCCTTCATGCAACCTCCCGGATCGCTGCCATGGCCGGCGCCCGCCCGTTATCGCGATCGGCATTTGCATGATCGGCCTGGGCCATCGCCTGCAGGATGCGCCGGGGCGTCATGGGGGTGCGCGTAACCACCACTTTCTGATCCTTTAACGCATCGTTGATGGCGGACATCAGAACCGCGGGCGGCGCTATGGCTCCGCCTTCTCCCATCCCCTTGGCCCCGAATTCGGTGTTGGGCGATGGCGTTTGCGTATGTTCAATACGGATAGTGGGCACTTCGGGCGCGCCCGGCATCAGATAGTCGGCCAGCGTCGACGCCAATGGCTGGGCGGTGTCGTCATAGGGCATTTCTTCATACAATGCAGTGCCGATCCCCTGCGCCGTGCCGCCGATCGTCTGGCCTTCGACAATCAGCGGGTTCAGAATCGTGCCGCAATCTTCCACCACCACGTAATCCAAAATACTGACGATACCGGTCTTTGGATCCAGCGCAATGACCGCCGCGCAGGATGCATATGTAAAACTGCCTGTATCGACCTTGGGTTTGTAGCCGACCGTGATTTCCAGACCGCTTGGATCCACATCGGCAGGCAGCTTCTGGGGATTGATATACCAGGCATCTGCAATATCGGCGATGGTGACATGACGCTGACCATGACGCACCTGCCCGTCGACCAGTTCGACCTCATCCATGCTTACGCCCAGCATATGGCTGCCGATATGCAGCAGGCGCGGCAACAGGGCTTTACAGGCTCTGGACACCGCGCCGCCGGACATCACCGCGGAGCGGGACGCATACGTCCCTGTTGAAAACGGGGTACGACCGGTGTCGCCATGCGTCAGGTTGATTCTGGACACATCAATTCCCAGAATTTCATTCGCGATCTGGGCAAAACTGGTTTCCATACCCTGTCCGTGAGAATGTACGCCAACGCTCAGCTCCAGGCTGCCGTCGGCAGAAATGCGCGCCATGGCCTGATCAAAGCCGGGGATGACGGCGGTGCCCCACGCCGCAAACACCGAAGTGCCATGCGCAGACTGTTCGGTATAGGTTGCCACTCCAATTCCCAGCAGCGGTTCCCCCGCCTTGCGAGACTGCTGGCGCATTCGCACATCCTGAACGTTGATCATCTCCAGTGCCCGGCGCAACCCTGCCGGATAATCGCCGCCATCGTAGTGCTTGTTGGCGACATTCACATAGGGCATATCCTCGGCGCGCACCAGATTATCCAGGCGTACCTCCCACGGCTCGCGTCCCACTTCCCGTGCGATGGCGTCCATTAGTTGTTCGATTGCCAGGCACACGCCGGTGCGTGCAACACCACGGTAGGGCATGAAGCCAGGCTTGTTGGTCGCCACACCGGTTGTCGTGCATCGATAGCCCTGAATCCGATAAGGCCCGGGCAGATTGCCCAGGGCCTGGCCCACTTCCAGCCCTACAGTAAAGGGCCAGACCGAGTACGCGCCTGCATCAACCGTAATATCGGCCTCCAGCGCCAGAAGGCGCCCGGTGTTGTCGATATGGCCGGTCAGCGTGTACTCGTGTTCCCGGGTATTGGCCCCGACGATCAGGTGCTCGCGCCGGTCTTCCATGTATCGAAAGGGTTTCTTATACGTTTTGGCCAGCCAGGCAACGCAAAGTTCTTCAGGATGGAGCACGCATTTGTAGCCAAAGGCGCCCCCCACATCGGGAGAAATCACCCGGATACGAGACTGATCCATTTCCAGGAATTGTGCAAAGCCGGTGCGATGCATGTGCGGGATCTGGCTGCCGCAATACACCACCAGCTGGTCGGCCTGATGATCCCAATACGCCAGAACTGCCTTGCCTTCCATGGGCAGCATGCACTGGCGAGACAGGCTCACACGGTGGCTGACCGTGCGCTGCGCCTGGGCCGCATATTGCTCGAACTTTACGTCACTGCTCAGTTGCACGAACAGATTGCTTTTCCAGCCCTCGTGAACGAAGTTGTCCTGCGCCTGGCGTGCCTCACGCATATTGGCATATACAGGCAACGCTTCGTAATCGACTTCCACCATTTCGGTGAAATCTTCCGCATCGGCGCGGGTTGGCCCGAACGCCATGGCTACAGCCTCGCCTACCAGCCGCACCTTGCCGCTGGCCAAAGGTGGCGTGGTCGAATTCTGGTATCCCGGCAGCGTGGACGGAGCAAAGATATCGGTGCAATCCATGGCATCCCGCAATATCACGTTTGCCTGCGCCTGCGCGTCAACCGCGATGCTGCGCACTCTGGCGTGCGCCATGGGGCTGCGTAGGAAAGCGACCTCCTGCAAGCCTGGCATTTGCATGTTGCCGATAAAATTGCCTTTGCCCTGCAAGTGACGATCGTCTTCCTTGCGCCGAAGGCGCGCGCCTACGCCCTGGGGTTTCACTGTCGCCGAGGTCTTTTCGCTATCGTTCATAGTCCTGCCTAATCCTTGTCCAGCAATCTGCTTACTGGTCCTTGTTCAATTGCCTGAATGTAAAGTTATCAAGCGGGCTTTCGGCAACGCGGAACCAGGCGGCCTGGTCTTTCTGATATGCCTTCCACTGCGGATAGATCTTGGCAAAATCGGCATTTTTACCGGCCAGTTCGTCCCAAAGCGCTTGCGATGCCTGATAAGCCGCGTCCATCACATCCTTGGGAAACAGGCTAAGCTTGGCTCCCTGCGCAATCAGCTCACGCAGCGCTTTGGGATTAAGCGCATCATAATGCGTCAGGCAGGCCATATACTGTTCATTGCTGGCGGTCTCGAATGCGATCTTGAATGCATCGGGCAGCTTCTCCCATGCGGCCTTGTTGACCATACTGGTCAGCGCCGCGCTACCTTCGAACCAGCCTGGCGTATAGTAATATGGCGCTACCTTATTCAGGCCGAGTTTTTCGTCATCGTAAGGGCCAATCCATTCTGCCGCGTCAATCGTACCCTTTTCCAGCGATGCGTAGATATCGCCAGGCGCAATCTGCTGCGCAATAGCGCCCATCTTGAGCAGTACCATGCCGCCGATACCGCCGATGCGCATTTTCAGGCCCTTGAAGTCAGCCAGGGATTTGATTTCCTTGCGAAACCAGCCGCCCATCTGCACGCCAACGTTGCCACAGGCGAAATTCACAATATTGGACTTGGCATACATTTCTCGCAAAAGATCCATGCCGCCCCCATAGTGCAGCCACGAATAATGCTGACGCGCATTCATGCCGAACGACAGGCCGGTATCAAAAGCCAGTGCCGGGTTCTTTCCTATGAAAGCGGTACTGAGCACATGGTTGCATTCCACTGTTCCATTGGAGACCGCGTCCATGTTCTGGGAGTACGGCACGATTTCGCCCGTCTGGAACACGTCAATCTGAAATTTACCTTCGGTCAGCTGACCGATACGTTTGCACATGTTTTCGGCGGAACCATAAATGGCGTCCAGGTTCTTGGGCCAGCCGGCCGACATGCGCCATTTGACTTTCTCTGCCGTCTGGGCCACTGCCGGCGCCGCGGCCACCGATGCCAGACCAACGCCGGCAGATTTAATCAGGAAACTGCGTCTTTTCATTTTTTTCCCCTGGAACGAAATGACTGTCAATGGAATATGTTCAATTACCAATCGTCTGCAACATTTATGCAAGTATGCTGATTATTTTTTTGTGGATCAAGCAGGGTAAATACTGATAATTAAAAAACACACTTGTAATTATTTGATTTTTATGGAATTTTTTCGTCAAAAAACTTAAACATCAATTGCATCAGCTTACACAACAGCAAAATTTCATCTGAAATTAGTGTTGCCGGAAAAATATTGTAGTATGATTTAGTACAGTATACTGAATAATATTCTGGCGGCGCCTGCCCTCTGAAAATCTTGGCGGGCACACGGATTTTCACATTCATTTTCGCGAGGAACAATAATGGCCTGGATAAAAATTGACAAGGCAAATGAGCTGGACAATGAAGAGTCTCTCGGCTTTGAAGTAGAGGGACACAAACTGGCCCTGCACAAACTGGATGACCAGTTCTATGTCAGCGACAACATTTGTACACACCAGTACGCCCTGCTCTCGGAAGGTTTTCTGGAGGATGGCTGTATCGAGTGCCCGCTGCATCAGGCGCAATTCTGTTTAAAAACCGGCAAGGCGATGAGTGCGCCTGCCACTGTCGGCATCAAGGTGTATGAGGTTAAACAGGAAGACGGGCACGTGCTGGTCTGCTTTCCGTGACCTCGTTCGCACGCCACATACCGGAATTCGCGTCATACCCAGCGCCTGCCAAAGAGGTAAACAATGCCTGAACAACACAGCAACCAAACCATATTGATTGTCGGCAACGGACAGGCGGCAGCCATGGCCGTACAGCAATTGCGTAGCCAGGCGTTTGACGGCTGCATCAAGGTGGTGGGCCAGGAGCCTTATCCGGCTTACGAGCGCCCGCCGCTGTCCAAAGCGATGCTGGCCGAGCCTGGCGCCGATGTATCAAGCATCTGCATTCATTCCCCGGATTTCTACAGCGCCGGGAAGATCGAAGTCATTTTGGGTAAGAAAGTAAGCAGGATTGATCCTGACCGAAACGTTGCCGTACTTGAAGACGGCCGGGAGCTTTCCTACGATTACTGTCTATTTGCAACCGGCGGCCAGGCCCGACAACTGCCGGCCTACCCTTACGGTAGCCCCTGCGTTCACTATATTCGCACAGCCGACGATACGCTCCGGCTCAGGCAGACCTTGCGTCCCGCGTCACGCGTGGTCATCCTGGGAGGCGGCTTTCTTGGCATGGAGCTGGCCTCCACCGCGCGCGCGCTCGGCGCTACGGTCGATGTTATAGAAGCAGCCGATGCGCTCCTTACCCGCAATGCCCCCTTTATTTTCTCGCAATGGCTGCAGGATCGGGCTCGCCACGCCGGCATTACTCTTCATCTGGGTGCAAAAGTTGCTGCCAGCCAGACCCGCCCGCAGACCGGCATGCTGGCGCTGGAACTGGACAACGGTCGTCTGCTCAACGCTGATCATCTGATTGTGGCCGTCGGCATGAACCCGAACTCAGACATCGCCGCCAGCGCAGGCGTGGCGGTTTGTCCGCAAACCCATGGCATTGAAGTTGACAGCCATGGCCGCACCAATATTTCGAACGTGTTTGCAGCAGGAGACTGCGCCACCCGGGTCGATCGGCAAACCGGTGAACGCGTGCGCATGGAGTCATGGCAGAACGCCAACGAACAGGCCCGTATTGCTGCAGATGCCATATTAGGTATTACGCCGAAGGCCGCGGCCTTTCCCTGGTTCTGGACAGATCAACTGTCATGCAATATCCAGATGCTGGGTGCGATCGGGGCCGACATGCAGTTTCTGGTGCGAGGCGACATAAATGCACATGCTGCCGCCCCGGAGTTTCTGCTGCTCGGCATCAAGGACAGCGTTGCCCATTACGCGCTGGCGGTAAATGCCGGCGCTCAATTGCGCGCTCTGCGCGGTCTTCTGGAAAAGAAAGTCTCCATTGACCCCGCGGCCTTCAGCAACACCGACATCCCTATCAAGCAATTCGTTAAAAAGGCGACCGCTGCAGCCGTCATGTAATTGATGCGCAGCCGGATCATTTCAGGAGAAAAATCATGTTTCAGTCGCAAACGGTCATCGGCCAAACACTGGGCGCCAAGAATATTGCTGCCGAGCAGTGCATCTGGCCCGAAGACAAACTGCATACAATCCCCGACTGGGTCTATACCAGCCAGTCCATTTACGACCGTGAAATGGAACGCATTTTCCACGGCGATACGTGGAATTTCGTTGCTCTGGAGGCCGAAATTCCCAAATCGGGCGACTTCAAACGTTCATACGTTGGCGCAACCCCTGTGGTGGTCTCGCGCGCAGAGGATGGTTCCATCAATGTCTTCGAAAATCGCTGCGCTCACCGCGGCGCCGAATTCTGCAGAAAGAACCAGGGCAATACCAACGAATTCGTGTGCCCTTACCACCAGTGGTCCTATAACCTGAAAGGCGACCTGCAGGGCATTCCGTTCAAACGCGGTGTCAACAAAGAAGGCGGCATGCCGCGCGATTTCAAGAACGCAGACCATGGACTGAAAAAACTGAATGTGACCACGCACCATGGCGTGATCTTTGCGTCGTACTCAGATCAGGTTGAACCAATCGAAGAATACCTGACGCCGGAAATCCTGGCAGATTTCAATGTCATTTTTCCTGGCAAACCGTTGCGGGTGGTGGGCTACTATCGCAATGAACTGCCATGCAACTGGAAAATGTATCACGAGAACCTGAAGGACCCCTATCACGCAACGCTGCTGCATTCTTTCCTGGTGGTATTCGGTCTGCTGGTAGCCGGCAATAAATCACAAATGCTGGTCGATACGGTCCATGGACGCCACGGCTACATGGCCTCGGCCAAGTCCGAAGACAAATATGCCAGTGTCAGCGAAGAGAACAAAAAGGAAATGCGCTCCTACGTCGACACGCTGCGGCTCAAGGACGAGCGCTTTCTCAATTACATCAGGGAATTCGATTCGCCCTGGTCGGTGACGATGCAGACGATCTGGCCCAATCTGATCGTACAGCGCGAAATGAATACCCTGGGCGTGCGCCAGATTATTCCTAACGGTCCTAACAGCCTGATCATGCAATGGACCATGTTCGGCTACGAAGACGATTCCGAGGAAACCATACGCCACCGGCTGCGCCAGGGGAACCTGATGGGCCCGGCCGGATTCCTGGGGCTGGAAGACAACGAGGCGATGAAATTTGTCCAGGAAGGGGTGCGCCGCTCCACCACGGACACCAGCATTATCAAGCTTGATGCCAATAAAGTCGGTACGTCCGACACGCTGATCTCCGAAGCTGCCATACGCTCCATGTATGAGTACTACCGCAAGGTCATGGATATCTAAAAGAGGAAATTGCGAATGAAGAATACGTTTGCCTACAGGGCGCAGAATATTTCAATTGAACGGGCATTGGCATTGCGCCCGGAAATAGAAAATTTCCACGCGGAGTACTGCGCGGCACTGGACCAGAACCAGGTTGAGCTGTGGCCTGAATTTTTTACAGAAGACGGACTATATCGCGCCACTTCGCGCGAGAATGCAGAGTTGGGCATGCCGGTGGGCCTGATCTACGCAGAAGGCCGTGACATGATGCATGACCGGGCCGTGGCGACATCACGTACGCAAATGTATGCGCCGCGCTTTACGCTGCACCTTATCTCAAATCTGCGTGTCCTGGAAGAAACCGCTGCCGGCGAGATAGAATCCCAGGCCAATTTCCTGTTGATGCAAACACTGATCGAAGGCCCATCCACCGTTCATCTTGCCGGCACGTATCATGATACTCATGTGCGTGTTGACGGACAGCTCAAACTCAAGGAGCGTCACGCCATCTTCGATACGGAGATCCTGGCAAACAGTCTGGTCTATCCGATCTGAGCCCTCAATTGCCGGCGCAGATAAAAAAGCACGACAGGATCGTGCTTTTTTATTCGTATATCCGGGAAGCGCCGCATGCGGCCCGGGCCTGTTAACTCACTTGAATGCCCAGCGCAGCCAGCGCTTCATCTCGTTTCATGACTGCAGCATACTTCTGCCTCATATCGAACAGATTGGCCTGGTGCGGACCTTGCGCGCGGTCGCCGACACAGTCTTCAATCACCAGCGGAACAAAACCCAGCTGGCTGGCGTCGACGACGCTGGCCCGGATGCACCCGCTGGTGACCGCGCCCGCCACCAGCAGCGTGTGTACGCCCCGGTGCGTCAGCCACGCGGCCAGGGAGGTGCCGAAGAAGGCCGATGCCACATTCTTGCGCACCACCAGCTCGCCATGCCGGGGCGTCAATTGCGGAACAATCTGGCTGCCTGGCGCCTGCTCTGTCAGGGTCAGCATAGATGGAATCTTGGCGCTGAATACATTGTGATCAGAACCATCATCTGCATAGACAATCCGCGTATGGGCAATGGGCCAGCCTGCCTGCCGCGCTGCAGCCAGCAATGGCACCGTATTGTCGATTGCCTCTCTGATATTGCCGCCACCGAATACGGCAGGGTCGGCAAAGCCATTGACCAGATCCACGATCAACAATCCAAAAGGCGCTTTCAATTGAATCTCTGCCCCAAAACCCTGGGCAGCATAAACTGCCGAATCGCTTTTATTTGCCATGTTTATTTTCCTGCAATTTACCCTTTACCACGACCGCTTTCCCGTCCAGGGAGACAGTACAATTGCGCAGGGGAATATCGATGTGACAAGCGGTCGTACGCGAACCACCCGCTTCATTATTAGGTCCCAGGGAAAAGAGAAAATTGCCTGCGAATGCCCGGGCATCCATGCCTATGGTCTGCTCTTTGTCATACAGTTCAAGCACCGACCAATAGGCGCGTTTCTGCAAACCCCAGCCGATATGCGAAATGGCATATCCCTCGGGGTCATTGAAGGTTTCCATATATTCAGTCAGTCGCTCGGCCTCGATCCCCCCATCAATGCTTACTGCATAGCCATTTTTTACCGTAAGCACAATAGGCGCGGACACATAGGATTTTTGCGGCAGCAGAATGTCTCCCCTGTCGATCACGATCGTGCCGTTGGCGCCGCCTTCGTTTGGCCAGGTCAGTGAAAAGCCGCTGGGCCAATGGTCCCAGCGCCCGGGCTCATCCACAAAACCATATTCGCTGATGGCGGGAAACTCACCCAACGGGCAACGCAGATCGGTTCCCGCATCCGATACGACCGTCATTTCCTTTGCTTCTGTAATTAAGGCGGAAGCAGCCAGTACCCGTTCACGGTCCTCTGCCGTTGGCAGGCAGCGCACCAGAACTTCCGGCGGCTCTACCGCCAACAGAATTTTCGTGCCCCCCTCCAGGATATCGATCTGTTCCGGCGAGAACAGCAAGGTCATCAGATCAAGCACCAGATCGCTCGCCTTGAGCGCAGCGATGGCGGCAGGATTGCCGGTTAGCGCAGTGGTGCCCAGATACGCCAGGGGGTCGCGGCTCAGGGACTGCTCTGCATTGACAGGTGGCAGATCCAGCCGGTTGACGACGGCCCCCAGCGATTGCACGGCGATCAGGGCACATGACAGGGTCTGGGGATGCGTGTTGGCGCTGGTCAGTATGGTAACGACCTGCCCCTTTTCCAATCGGGATAGCCGCAGTACATGCTGCCATGCGGCGATGAGTTGATAGTCACTAACGGCCATGGACAATCTCCTTTTCAAATATGGTTGCAACGACAAAATGACGGGAAAGCAGCACGGTCATCACCGCCGCCCCCCGGGGCCTGCTGAGACTAACAAGCCTGCGAAACGCGGCTCAGATGATGTCCCAGAAATTGCCCGAAAGCCTTGTAAAAACCCTCTTCGTTATCCCACGGAATCATATGGCCGGCGTTCTCCACCCGTACATGCGCCAGTCCGCTAATCAATCCATCTATTTCGCTGACAGCCTCGGGCAATACCACCTCTCCGCGCTCTGCGGTCATCAACAGCACCGGCACGCGGATCTTGGGGAAATCAACAAAGACGTCATCGGTATGAAAGCCTTCGAAACTTTCCACAACCGCACGTTCATCACAAGTGTGAAGCCACTGCGCACGCAGTTGCAACTGTTCCTCAGTCCACGTGGGGCAAAACTGTTTCATGTCCTGCGCGCTGCATCCCTTGCGTGCAAGCGCCATGGAATCCACATACCATGGCAATTTGGACGGATAGGCCCGACGGCCCGGACCCGAGACAGGCGGATCCACCATGACCAGTCTGCTCAGGCCGGCTGGCTGCGTGGCAGCTGCTCTGGCGCCGATGCGGGCGCCCATGGAATGGCCCACAACGATGTAATCTTGCAAATCCAGACTCCGGGCAAATTCGATTACATCCCTGGCCTGCGCATCCAGGCTGTAGTCCAGTGTGGCGCCGGTTTCGCTTAATCCGCGGCCACGTACATCCAGGATATAGGTGTCATAATGCAAGCCAAAGCGCTCGCCCACAAAGGCCCAGGTCACGGCCGGGCTGGTGATGCCAGGAATGATTACAACCGCAGGGCGTGCCGTGCGCTCTGCCTGTTGCCCGCCAAACCGCAAGTAATGCTGACGGATACCATTGGCGTGGATATTGGCGCCATACAAAAAAGTGCTCATCTGTTTCTCCGGATAGGTCAAAGGTTGAACAATTTTTTCGCGTTCTCATAGCACACCATTTTTTTGGTCTGCTCATCCAGCGGTGCTGTATCAATGAAGTTTGCGGCTAACTCAATGGATTCGTAGGGATAGTCGACAGAGAACATCACCGCCTGCGGACCCATCTCGGCAATCGCGCCCTGCAATGCGGCATGGGAGCATACCCCCGAGGTGGTGATCAGGATGTTGCTGCCAATGTACTGTGAAGGCTGCTGCTTAAGAGTCACGCCATGTGGGTAGACGGCAAAGCGGCTGTCGAAACGCCAGCGCTGAAATGGCAGACCTTCTCCCATGTGGCCCAGAATGACCTTCACTCCCGGGAAGCGGTCGAATACGCCGCCAAACAGTAGACGCAGTGCGTGGGTGCCGGCTTCAACGCCCCACCCCCAGGTCGCCCCCACCAGTTCCGGATGCCCGTTGTAGGCATGTGGGACGTCATAGGCATC